>CENZ01101118.1_pt1 | contig 26489 bp, 9 predicted proteins | sample 361341 | NCBI WGS metagenome assembly CENZ01 (sample SAMEA2619782, study PRJEB7988) | marine metagenome | biome: marine biome (ENVO:00000447); feature: deep chlorophyll maximum layer (ENVO:xxxxxxxx); material: "saline water (ENVO:00002010), including plankton (ENVO:xxxxxxxx)" | depth 50 m
AGCATGATATAATTTCCATCTATTTTGTATTTTCCAGTCGGAACTTTCGGCATCATCATTCCAAGGAATAGAAATAATTTTATCAAATAAGTTTTCAAACTCTACTTCATCGTTTGTTACAAGACTAATCTTTGTATCTGGATTAGTAGCTTTCAAACTCATTGCCAGTAATTCTGCTTGCTGAACATAATTTACATTAGGTAAATTTTGGGCTATAACTAAAATACCTCTATCCATTAGCTATCTCTTTATCTATAATTCTATTTAGACTAAATTTATTCATTACATGTATTGTTTGTCCTTTTGTATGTAATGCCGTATATTCTCCTAGATAATCTTTCTTTTCTACTAAAAACATCATTTCATCTTCTTTAAGATTTTCTAAAACATCTTTGTCTGTAGTATACATCATTTTACCGGGCATTTCTTTTGCAAAAGGTCCACTAGCAAATCCATTCATTATATGAATAGCAATACTAAATGCAAAATCATTTCTGAACAAGCTTGAAGTAATTTGGTAAACTCTTCTATAATGGTCCCATTCGTCTTCAATATGCTGTAATAGATTAAAATAAATTTCGTTAGTCCTACATTTTCTAAAAAACACACAAGTAGCCCAATAAAACGGAACGCCTGTATCACTTATATATTTAAATTCTTGCTCGTTTCTAACTTGTGCAATATCAGTAGAATCTTTGTAAATTAAAAAATCATCTTGTGATTCAAAACAGTTTTTTAATAAATCATTAGATATAATATAGTCTGTATCTAAAAGCAAAGTTTCATCATATGGTGTTAAGTCATATACTTGACATCTTGATCTATTATTAAATGTTGACTGTTTTTGATACATTGCACCGTCAAAATAAACTCTTTCGTTTTTTTGCGGGTTGTAGTCTAGAGGAACAATCCTATCAAATACAGTTTCATCAAAAGAAGATTTTAAATAGTCAACAGAATCAGTTAGTACAGTAGTTGGTATGTCTAAATACTTTTTTATACGTTTTGCTAGAAATACTGCTTGTTTTACATAATCAATTTGTGCATTATTCCTTGCAATTAAAAATGCACCTTTACTTTTCATAATCTACTAGCTTCTCGATACTTCTTTGATTTTTTAATTTCATATATTCTGTATGATAAGAGTTTGATGCCGAAAAGTAAACGTTTGTAATTTCATTATAAAATTTTTCAACATCCTCAACAATAGTAGGTATGCCGTTATCGTCAGTTAATACTGCAATGTCGTCTTGATGATTATCAAGAAGCAATTTTACAAAATTAATTAGTTCTTTTGAAGCAGTAAACTGACATCCATTGTAAAAATGGAGTAGATTTTCTTGGTATTTTTCAGCTAATAACCTTTTTTGATTATTAAGGGTAACCATATAATTTGAAAAATCTAATGCTTTTGACAGTCTTTCGTCCATGCAATTCTCCTATAATAGTAGTATATATTCGTCTTGCTCACACTAATCGGAGAAGACTGGATATAATGCTATTATAGCATTATCTTAATGGTATGTCAACCTTATAAGTTTGAGATTAGGCTGTAAGTAGGTGCAGTTTTTTGTACAGTTATAGTAGATGTACCATCTATTTGGGCTGTACCATTTGGAGTATAAAATTGTACTGTATTTACTGCTCTTGCTACAACACTTTCGTCTGGATTTCCGTAGGCTGGATCGTTAAATTCGCATTTAAACTGTAGCACAGTATCGCTTAATTCCATAATAAATATTGTGTATTCGTTAGGATTGTATACTCCGCCACCCATATTGTAATATCCTCTTTGATAACTACTAGTCATGAAATCATGTCCAATACCACCATACGACTGTCCTACGCCACTAGGTGCTATGGTGCTCTGGCAACCATAATTTACTGGACCAATAGCGTTTAACATAGCTTTCCAATCAAGTGTTTTTGCTTGTGTTCCTGTATATGTCATTCCAGGAATAATTCTAATCAATCCTCCTGCATTAAAAAACTCTCGTCTTTCTTGTGCAGAAGTAAATGTTACAGTAAAAATATGACTCAATGAACCGTTCCAAGTAGGAGCACTGGTTGAGTCTCCTTGAAATGTTAAATCTGCTTGTGTAGAATGTAGTAAAAACTTATCATTTTCCATGTTGGTGGCAAGTGTTTCAAGTCCGTTAATATATGCCTCTTCAACTTTATCTGCACTAGCGTTAGTAACAAAGTCTCCAACTTTGTATGCTTCTGCTGAAAATGCCGCAGTTCCGACCTGATGATATCTTATTTTTTGTATATTAATATAAAGAAGTTTGTATGCAAGGGCATCAATAGTATCATTACTACTTGATTGATTCACTCCGGCGCCAAGAGACTGGCCATAACCGAAAAGATAAGTTGACGCATTATTCGGATTTGTTTCAAGACATGGTCCGAGTATTTTATCAACTCGAACTTTTAAGTTGTTAAAACGTGATGCTAGTATTGTTGTTGGCATTAAACGACCTCTCTAGTATATTTATCGAATGATAACCAGAGCATTTTCTAAGTGAATGTGCCGCCCCAACCCCTTTGAATATTTTGTCCTACGCCTGTAGACTCTAAGAATACAAATGTTCCTGTCCAAGTGCCTTTAGCGCCTGGATAAATTCCTAGTTGAAGTTGTCTTGTACTTCCTGCAGTCATTGTACCTGTATTTTTAGATGCTATTGCACTGGTTGTTTGACCTGGATATCCTGGGCTATAACTATCGTCTACTCTAACTGGAATATTACTTGGTCGTGTAAGTTCTTGTACAGTAACACTTCCTGTTCCTGCTGTACAAGTAATTGTATAACTAAAATTAACTACTCCCTGCTCCTCTGCTACATTAAAGTTCATTCCTGTTGCTGGAGTTACTGTAAATGCAAATGTATCACTTGGTGGACTTGGTTGTTGCTGATTTCCTGTGAGTGAACCTCTATCACCAAAATCACCTACTCCGTCACCTTGTATATTGTTCTTTGATGGCAACAAAGATCTTGCAGAATCAGTATTAGCTGATCCAGATAATGCAACTCCGTCTACTGTAAACTGTATTGGATTTGTTGATGCATCAACACTAGTAAAGAATACCCTATAGAAGTTGTCCCACAACTGATCTTGTGTAATATTAGCAAAAGATCCTGATCTGTAGGTATTGTACCATTGTCCTGTCCAGTATGCTAGTCCTGCTGCATCTGGTCTTCTGTTTAGGGCATATCTAACTTGTCCTAAAGTATTTGTATATGCTCCTGTACCTTTGTATAGTAAATCAGCAATTTGTGTAGCTTCATTAACGGCTGTTGATTTTGGAATATTTGCTAGGAACGAACTACTAAATTCATTGTACCATTGTGGATCATAAACATAACTAACTGCTCCTGTGCTATTATCATTTATAGTAACAGATATTGTTGCAGCACCGTTGTTGAGAGAAAGTGTAAGTGCTTCTGCACCTTCTGTTAAATTATCTGCATTTAAGTTAAGTGTCAAACTAGCACCATTGTTCTGTACAATAAAGCTTCCAGTTAAACTGCCATTTACTAGATCGTTTATAGATATTCCAGTAATAGTGTATGGCACTGCTGTTGTATCTCCTACATTTGTAGTTGTTAAGAAAATAGTAGCATTTCCACCTTCGTTCATAGATGTTGCATTTGCTGATAGTGCATATGTTGGTGTAGTTGTATCTTGTGGTACACTAAATCCTGATAGCTGTGTTGAAGTAAAGTATGTAGGACTTACAGAAGTAATACTATTTGCTCCTACTGCTCTTAGCTGTTGCACTGTGCTAGTTAACGCACCGTCTACATTATTGTCAACTTGGTTATCAGTAACAACATCATTAAATTCTATTCTAAAATCAATTACTTGTGGATTAGCAATTCTTACTTTTACTGTAAATAAATTACCTGCATACACTCCGCTATATGATCCTGAGCCTGTTTTTAGAAAACATGTTTGATATGTGGATGTAAGTGTATTATTACCTACTGCATATCCTTGTCCTGTTCCGGTCGCACTAGTAATAGTTGAAGCAAATTTTATAGTTCCTACTTCATTACATAATGCAGCCCAATCTAAACCTTTAGGTGTGCTTGCACCTGTGTTGTTAGCCGATATTCTAACTTCACCGCCAGCATTAAAAAAATGACGTCTTTCATCTTCGCTTGTAAATGTAGCTGTAAATTGATGATAAATTAATCCGTTCCAAGTTGACGAACGTGTGCTTGTAATTTTTGGCTCTAATGCACTTTGACTTGCATGAAGTAACAATTTGTCTGCTTCAATTTGAGTCATTAGTGTTTCAAAATCTGCAATACCTTTTAACGTGCCTTCAGCATCTGCAGCAAGGGTGCCTGCATCATTAATTTGATTACTAGTATCTTCAGCAATAACATTTAAATTTTCAAGAACTTGTCTAATGCCAGTTTCGCCCGGTCCTACTTGGTGTATCCTAGTTTTAACCATGTCTGTGTAGATATTGTTTATATCATCGGCATCAATTATATCACTTGTGTTGTTGACTTGAGAGCTTACAACGGTTTGGCCATATCCGCTTGTTCCAGATCCTGTTCCTAAAATGAGTGCGATTCTAGACTGTAAGTTGTTTAATCGCGCCGCGGTAATATCTGCCATGAGTTAAAATCCTTAAACCTTTAGCACACATTCTACTAATTTTTCACCTTCTTCAGTACTTGTTTCAAGTGCTACGCCGACGAGTGCATTAGTTGTTATTGTGCTGCATACTCCATCTTTCCAAGCAAACACTGCTTGTCCTTTTGATACAGGACCATTAACCCTAACAGGAACCCTACCTTTTAAGCCAACTGCTTGTCCTTCGGCGTCTGAATTCATCAAGTAAGCAGGATTATCAGATATAACACCAATACAATGATCGCCAATGCTTGCTGCTCTCACTTCATCTTCTCCACCAACTGCAATTGCTGTACCAACTGGGTGAATTTCGTCTGTGCGATAAATTTCTGCTAAGTCAGCATATCTAGCTTGGGTAGCAGTTCCTTGAAATAAGTTAGCTGCTATATTTCCTGTTGCATCTCTTACTGCTACTGTATTATTTGAAGCACTAGAACTTGCTGTTCTAAAGTCTGTACCGACTCTTAGTGCAGTAGCTTGTGATGCTTCTCCTGTAAATGCTGTAGCATGTACATTTGAAAATTTATTTGATGCAGTACCAAGTGTAAATGTATTATCTACAGATGGTAAAATTCCCGATGAATCAAACGTAACTGAATGTGTATTTGTACCAGCTCCGTTTGTTGTTTTAATTTTTATTTTACTATTATTACCTGTAATATTTTGAATTACGCCTTCTGAACCGCTTTCAATAAGGAGTTGTAAATCTTGAGAATTACCAATTTGTATTCCGCTATCAGGAAATTCTACAGTGGTTGTAAAAATTGTATTGCCGGTTGCGGCTTCTTTAATATATGCAGACGCTAAATCTCCTCCAAGTCTTAAACTATCTGAAGCTGTACCCCAAAAATAATGTCCTGTTGGAGTAGTTATACCATTACTTGCAAGTTTAGTATTAACTAGTGTAATACCTTTTTTAAGTCTGTCAAATCCTGTAATTGCATTACTTGTGGCTATATCAAATTCTACTGCACTAATAATCATTACAGTTTCACTATTAAGTGTTCCTGCAATTATATTTCTTGTAGTACCGTTACTATCTAAAACTTCTAGGCTCTGCATTTGGGTTACGCCATCGCCTGCGTTCTGTGGTCCAATTAATATAAAAATTGTTCCGTTATAAACGTATAGTTGATCGTTAGTAGTATCCCACCAAAAATCTCCTACTGATAATCCTGTTGGCTGTGTAGCTGACGCTTCTGAGCCTCCATTTGTTCTCCATTTTGTTCCATCATAAAATTTTAATTTTGCAACTGATGTATCGTACCAAATTTGACCGCTTAACGGTCTAGCTGGTGCTGTTGCTCCACTAAAATTTTCTAACAAAAACAGAAAGTTTTCATTTTGTATTTCACCGTAACCTGCATAATTCTTACCAATAAACTTTAAATCGGTAGTTTGGTCAACAGTGCCATCTTCAACATTTGTTAAAGTTGTATTATTAAATCTATCAATTTGATATGCCATTTATGTAACCCCTAATAGTACTGTACTTATGTTATTTATCGTTTCTCATGACTGTTTAATACGCTGTAGTAGACTGCCACTCCCATCCAGATCCGTTGGATTGATATCTCATTAAACTACGTGTTGCAGACAATGACACATTACCACTCGCACCAGCAAATACAACGTCTTGCACTACTGATTGATTTAATGTTCCATTTGCATCAACAGCTACATAACTTATAGTTTTAGCTGAGTTAACATCAATACCACTTGCTGTAGCATTAGCATATGAAGTGCAATGTAACTTTGCTTGCTTGCCATTATTAATAGCTGCTGCAGGATATAGATCATTCAAGTATCCTGCGACTGCAACTTGTAGTGCAGATCCAGTTCCTAATCCTGTGATATCAAAGCCCATAACAATAACTTCGTTTGCAATTTCAGTGTCTGTATAAATCTTAGTAGATGCATCTTGAGAATCTGTAGGATCTTTGACACCTTTAATTTGATGGTTTCCAGTAATTTGTATATTACCGCCTGGTGTAATATTCATTCCACTGTTTGCCGTTATATTAATAGCACTTGCACTATTACTAATTGTATTACCATCTATATTGATCGAATCAACTTGTAGACTAACTAGTGTTCCTACCCTTGTTAATTCGTCAGCATATAATATGTTAGACAAACTAGTATTTGTTAGCTTGTCAACGCCACCTATTTTAATTGTTTTTGTTGTATCAGATAAGTCGACATTCTTATTAAATGTCCAAGCATCTGTTGCTCCTAACCATTTTATAGTTTTGTCAGAATCAGTTGAAAGTAGCGTAACGCCTCCACCTTCTGCACCAACATCATTACCGCCTGTACTATCTGATTGGTATCCTAGTTCAATATTTTTATCTTCAACTCTCAATGTTACTGTATCAATAGTAGTTGATGTACCTTCGACAATTAAGTTGCCTGTAGCTCTAATGTCGCCTTGGACGTCTAGTGTATATGCTGGTAATCTGTTGGTAGTAAATATACCAACTCTTGATGCACTTGCATCAATGTATACAGCATCAACAATAAGTGAGTTAAATTGGTTCGAACGTACTCTCAAACTTAAATCATGATCTAACAACTGGTTTTCTATGTAAAACCTGTCGCCTATAACCTTTTGCACATTATTTTGTGAAAGGCCAATTGTTAAACCGCCCGAATTTTGAATAGTTAATGCTCCAGTTGTAACATCATTTGCATTAGATGCTAAAAACTGCTCTGCTGTTCTAGTTACACCTAGGGCATCTGTAAGTCCTAAAGAACTGTTTGCAATACCGTGCCATTTAAAATTGTCTTTGTCAATTAAATTGTAACCTTCGTATATAACACCATCTGTATTACTTGCTGTTACTAGACCTATAATCCTTTCTGCATATGCAGGAGTAAATTGTACATCACTGATAACTGCTTTAAGAACACCAGCAACATATAAGTATGCTACTGTTTGTGATTTACTTGTGTTATCTAAAATTTGTCCAATTTCAAATCCACTTTTCTGTTGTGCTACAGAATATTGTGGACCAATTAATATTATATCAGTGCCGTCGAAAGCATAAACTTGATTAGTTAAGTTATTAATCCATAAATCGCCTGCAACCATAGTAGGTGTAGAGCTTTGTACGAAAGGTCCGCCACTGGCTTTCCATACTGTTCCATCATAAACTTTTAATCTACTTGCTGATGTATCCCACCATAGTTGTCCTGTAAGAGGAGTACTAGGTGCAGCTGTATTACTAAAATTTTCTAAAAGTTTAATAAAATTTTCATTAAAACTTTCACCATATCCGGTATAATTTTTACCTACTAGTGTTAAGTTTGTACTAGCTGTATCAATCTGACCATCAATTAGTGCTGTTAGAAGTGTTCCGTCGGTTTTATTTAATTGATAACTCATGTTGTTACTCCACTATAGATAATATAGTTAACAGCTAAGTAAGGATCAATAGTATTCATTGGTGTTCCTAATGAAGTTGTTGTTTTAATACCACCACTTGAAGCTAAACCTTGTGTACCTTGTGTACCTGAAGTAATAGATAACTGAATTGCTCCTGAATCTGTTGGTGTTCCAGTTCCAACTCTAGTTGCATAATACTGTGTACCACTATCGCCTTCCATGTCATGCTCATGTTCTGGTAAATTTTCAACATTAAGCGTAGTATTTTGAGTACCGCCTGTTCCTCCGATACTATCTGCGGCAACATCTGTAACTCTGTTAGCACTTGATCCGCCCATTGCGTCTAATCCTAATGGAAATCTACCTCGCATATCAGGTACTGCAAAAAAGTTAACACCAGAATCTTGTATTAAAGACGAGTCTTTAAAGTTAAATCCAATTGCTAGCCATAAATCATTGTAGTCTGATTTTCTAATTTCCGATCCATCACAAAATAACCATCCTAGAGGAGCAGTTGTGCCACCGTACATTACCATTGTACCAACTGGAGTTATAGGTACTGTCTTTAAAAAATTATTTTTTGTAATTCTAAATACACCAGTATCGCCAGTAGGTCTATTAAGTAACAATTCATCCGAATTAAGTGCATCGTATGTTACAGTTTTGTTTGAAATAAATGTATTTGACACAGACATATTAAACGTCTTAGTACTGCCACCAGTTGATCCGTCAAATTCAAAACTTGCAGCAGATACATCACCTGTCACAGCAAATGTTGTAGCACTTGCTAATTTATCTGCAGATCCTGCTCTGCCGCTTACTGTTCCACTAACATTACCTTGTATGTTTCCATAAAAAGTATTTGCATAAATGCCGTCATATTTGTTTGATATTGTACCAATATTCCTACTAGAACTTGCATCTGGGACTACATTGCCTGTTTGAAGTAAGCCTCCAATGTCAACATCGCCGCCAATCCATGCATTTTGTGCAATTCCAACACCGCCTGCTGTAATAAGTGATCCTGTACCAATACTTGTACTGTTTATTGTACTTGTAATATTTAAAAATCCCGAACCAGCAACACCTGATTTTGGTCCAATTTTTGTGTTGCCGGATACATCAAGATCTTGTTCTGGAGCCGAATTGTTAATTCCTACTTTTCCACTAGCGTCAATACGCATTACTGTAGGGGTAGATGTACCACTACGTAATCTAAAATCTATGTTAGACCCGCTAGTATTATGTTGTATAACACCTTGCTCGCCGTCAACCTGTAAAGTAAGCTGTCCGCCTGCGCCAATTATAATACCGTCATTGTTTTTTATTTTTAAATCGAAATTTGAGATTGAAGTTTGATCGGTTCTAACAAAATTTGCGGCAGGTACTGTCGTTGTTCCGACAACTAGTGCATCTGCTTTTTCTGCTGTGCCATAATACTTTAATGTTTCAGTTCCAAATAGTGCAGCTGAACTAACATTCATTCCTGCGTTGATACCAGTTGTAAATCCTGCGATAGCAGTTTTTGGTGTAAATGCTCTGTCACTAATTATAAATGCTGTCTTATCTTGTATTTTGATTGACAGTACACTATATGATAAATTATCTGTGCCAACAAGTACTTCTGATTTTGTTCCTGTAAGTAACCCGTCAGTAAATTCTGGTCCAACTAGTATCCATGTAGATCCTGTAAACAAATATAGCTGTTGAGCACCTGTATTGACCCATAAATCACCTGCACTACTATTTGCTACTGCTGGTTCAGAATTAGCTTTTTTAAGTCCAGCAGCTGCTTGCCAGATAGTTCCGTCATATAATTTTAACTGATCTACGCCAGTGGATGTGTCATACCATAATTGCCCTTCGACAGGGCGTTGCGGTGCTGTACTACTTGCAAAATTTTCAAGTAGATGTAAAAAGTTTTCACTTATTGCTTGTCCATATGCCGTTGTATATCTACCAGGCAAACTTAAACTAGTTTCTGTATTAAGTGTGCTATCTGATACTGTAATAGTTCCTTTGTTTACGGAGTCAGTGTAACTAATTGCATATGCCATTTATTATCCCCTTATCCCGCTAAACTCTGTACTCGAACAGTATAGTCAATTTGTATTAATCTGTTCAATGATTTTTGTACTGGATGAAATATTACATGCGTAATAAGTCTACCTGTTCCACTAGCACTATAACTTCTAAGGCCTAACTCGTCAAAAACATAAGAATTATCTGTGTTTGATGCAGTATCAAACGCATCTTGGCCGCTAGGCTCTCCGTAATCTAACAAACAACTTACAAGAATATCTGTATAGTTTGTACCACTTACATGTCTAATTTCGGTTTTATTACGTGCTGAGTCTGTATTGTTTACACTTTTTTCATCAACAACCTTTGTATACGTCTGATTATAAAGACCAGCGTTTGTACCTGTACTGTTAGGAGTAAGATATGTAATAATACCAGTTGGGTCAACACTTGTGCCGCCATTACCGAAGCTCATTTCGTATATAAATCCTGCTCCAGCGTTACTTAAACTTTCAGCTAACGCAATACTCATATTTTCATAATGAATCGCATTACGTTTATCTACAAATATTTCCTCAGTTTTTGGGTCAAATATTTTTATATGACCTTGAACTAGTACTCCGTTTTTATCTTGCATATTATCACTCATTGTATTTCCTATACTGTATTTATTCTGGTAGCGCCGAAGTTCCTGCTCGCAAGAATCGTGCTATCGAATTTTCAGCGTCTCCTAGTTTTTCTCCTGCATTTGTCCATGTTTGACCAGTCTTTTTAACTACTGTAACCTTGGTTTTATCTAAAGGTATATCAGCTAATGTAATTGAATTTGAGTCTTGATCGAATTCAAATTCTTTTGGTAAAGTTACATCACCTTCTGGACTATCAAGGTCCTTTGTTAAACTAAATGACTCTAAAGTTGTTTTTCTTAAACGTTTTCCTGCAACAAACACTTCTATTTCATTTATTGTACCTACGTCGAACCCTAATGTAAATGTAGACGTTGTTCCATTTCCATTAAAGCTTTGACTTTGTGTCATATCTCTATAGGGTACTGTCTTACTTATATTTTGATCATAAACTTTTTGTGTAACTGGATACGTGTCTTTTACTCCAGTGCCTAAAGTTCCTCTACGTAATTGTTTTAACGTGTTTCCTTCTTTAACAAAATATTCAATACGTTCATTACCTATAAACAAAATACCTGGTAAATTTTGTCCTTTACTTGGTTCTGATAATGAACTACCGTCAACAACTTCAATTCTTAAATCATAACTGTTAAGAGGCTCACGCAACGTAGTGGCTTCTTTGTCTAAACGTTTGAAGTGTGTTCTATTAAGCATATCTTTAAATTGTCTATAAGCAAACTTAGCCGTACTTACTTTTTCAGCAAAATGTATAATATCAATTACATCGTTTTGATTAGGAGTGCGTACAAGCTGTATTTTCATTTGATCATCTGTAACAAAGTAATCTACGCTTGGAGTAAGTAGTTCTCCATTTACACTTACCCAAACATACTGTGCATCGACTGCTTTTTTCCTAAGTTTAATTTCTCCAGTTGTTAATCTAGCATAGTCATTAATTTGTTCAACTTCTTCTGATAGTAGTAATGTTCTAGATACAACATCATAGTTCATACGTTCTATTCCTAGTAAATCATGATTACTAAATTGCAGTATTTCTATTTTTGTATTTTCCGTAGGTGCAGTATCTAAAGTTACAGTATTTCCTGTGATAGTATATTCACCATCTGTGATTGCAAATATTTCTACAGTATCTCCGTTTAAACCAGTTTCATCTGAAAGTACAATTTGACTGTTTGCAATGTCAAATCTCCATTCATTTGGTGTAAACTTTTCCACGCCTGCTACAAAAACTCTAACATCAGACGCAGAGTTAGCACCTACTGATTGCTGATATGTTTCAATTTTATACTCTCTGTTTCCATCTTCTACTGTATGTTGAATATTATAACCTGGGTTAAGTATCTTGTTTCCAACTTTAACAATTATATTGTGTTGATTAGGTTTAGCATAAAAAGGAGCAGTTGCTAAATCAAAAGCACGGGTAGTTCCATCTGCTGTAAAGCTATCTTTACTAACCTGGCTATAATTTACTTTTGTTGCATCGCTAAACACAGAGTAGTGTATTTTTTCTCCGCTGATAGCTCTTGGTGTTTTAAATCTAATTCCAACCTTAGCAATAGGAGCACCGCTGTCTTCGCTATTAAATATTTCTACATCTGTAGCAACACCGTTAACACTTACAAAAACACTAGTGTCTTTTTGCCAATCAACTGTAGTTAAATAGTCAGACTGTCCAGCCACTGACACTCCTTGTCCAAAATCAAGTAGTTTTTGTACTCCTTGTGCCATTGCGATTATATTAAGTTCAGCACCAGGAGTTGCTGTATGAATAGTAACATTGTTATTATTCCAGTCGATAGTATATTCTGTATCACCTAAAATAATATTATTAACTTTTACAATTATTGCTGGTGCAGTTTTAGGTATAACTCCTAACCCGTATGTTGTATTACTATCCATAATATAACTTTGACTGTATATTTGTCCTTGGCCGTTACTATCCCTTGTAAACACTTTAATATCAACAGTGTCAAGTACTTGTCCTGGAACTAATTCTTCCGGGCCGCCACTTGTTGTCGGTGTAACAAATCCGTCGCCGTCAACAATAATATCTTCTGATTTAATTCCTGTTGCTGTTTTATAAGCAAGATCACCACCCGACAATGCAGTATCATAACTATCAGCGTCTGGAAGAACACTTCCATCACTGGTAGTTTTTCTTACAATAAAGATATCGCCGTCTAATAAGCGTACACCCATTACTTCTAAATCAAGAACTTGTGTTGTCCCATCTCCAATTATAGAATTTGTTATCGCTGTAGGATTAGTAATAGCTGTGCTTGCATCATAATTAGGATCATCTATTCTAATACCATTTCTATAAAAGTTATACATTATTCCATTTTCTAATGGTGAAGTTAAAATTACAGCATTTGTAGATCCGTCTGATGTAAATATTTGATCTTCAAAGGTATTATCGTAAGTGTCCCAACTATCAGTATACCAACCATTACTATCCCAGCCCGATGCTTGATCAAATTCAAAACTACGTACTTGCACTCCGCCATAATCAATACCTGTCATTAATTGTGATAAATCTTTGCCGTACATTTCTGATGTTGGATTGTAAGCAAAATTTATTCTATCTTCTGCTGTTAATAAGCTTAACGGCTTGTAATATTCTATTTTAATTACAGAGTTATTAGCAGGAGGAGTTGTAAATGTTACACGACCTTGCTGTCTAGTATACGATTTTGTTGTGTCAATAATATTTTCGTAACTATATTGACTTCTTAGTTGTTCTACTAATGAATCATTATCTTTACCAACATAAACTTTTACTTTTGTCGACGACAAGTCCATTGGCCATTTTAAATCGTAAACTGTTTTAATACCTGTACCAGTATCATAATAGTTTTCAATTAATGCTGTATAAAAAACTTTGCCCGATACTCTATCAAACTTAGTAATAATATAAGGACTTCTAACAACACCATTTCCTAGTATAGCTGTAGCTTTTGCTTTCGTGCCAGTTTCACCTTGTGGTCCTTCAATTACTACTGTTGGGGCTACTGTATATCCAGAGCCTGCATTTGTTAATTCTATTTTAGTAATTTTACCGTATGCAATATAGGCTTTTGCAGTAGCACCGGAACCTACAGTACTTGTAAATTTAATTGTAGGTGGATATGTATATTCTGATCCTGGATCAGAAATTACAATGTCCTTAATTTGATATCCGTTATTTTCCGTCCAATGCTTTCTTGGATACACAGACGCACTATTAGGAGCACTTACTATAACTCCATCAATTACTTGAGCTTTACTTGGTACTATAGACTTTGATTCTTTACTATATTCTGGTGGTAAATCAAAATCACTTACTGTTGAATTTGTTGGTTCTATATTTGAATAGTTACTAATAAATTCTCTTACATTTGTTGTATAAGGTTTTACTTCGTTTATATAAGATTCATAATTTGCAAGGTTATTGTTATTAAAAGTTTTATCTTGATATAACGGACCTAAATTATGTTTAGCTTTTACAAAACTAGTTTTAAATACCCAATCAGCACCTGCTTGCTCAGCAAGCACATAGCGTATTGTTGCAAAAAATAGTTCATTGTATTCTATTGCAAGTGTACCTACAAAAATATTATTTTTAATTGCATTTATAATAATACGTAGTTCTGTAGTCGGCGTATTATCATAAAAGTAGCTATCAAAACTTCTGTTATCAAATCCTACTGTATTTTTACTATAATCATATAGCTTATCATTAAATTGAACTGTACCGTTTTGTCTACCTATAGTTTTATAGTTTACTGTATAATCTTCCGTGTCTTCATCAGCTATTTTTTCTAAAAGCAACCATCCACCTGTTCCTACAGATGTAATTTTAACTACTTCACCGATCCTATTATCAAGACTAGTAAGCAAATACGATCCATCAATAATATCATCTACTTCTGTAAATTGATTATATCCATCTTCGTACCAATCAATGTAACTCCAAAACTGTGTTACGTCATAGTCTTGTATACTTCTTCTAAACCAAACACCTTCAGTCTCATTCCAACCGTACATTGACCATTTGTTAAATACTGTACTGTCTGCCTCAACTAAGACTGTAAATCTTCTTACACTAATTCTAGTATTGTTATCGTATCCAGTACCTTGATTTAAAATTTTAACTGATGTTATTTTTCCTAATGTGTCTATTTCAATTTCAAACTCAGCATCTTTTCCTACACCAGTAAGTGTAAGTTTTGGAACAAATTTATATCCTCTACCAGTATCGTCAATAATAACATTTGTAATTTTTCCGTTTTGTACTACAGGTGTTAATTTTGCAGGTGTTATTTTGCTTGTACTAATAAGACTTATTTCTTCGAAAGTACTAACTTTATGATCATATTCTCCGCTTAGTAAAGTAGGTAATGGTTCTACTTTATTAAGTTCGTTAAGATCGTATTCGTCAGCAAGTAGATTTTGTTTACAAACTACATTAATTCTTTCTATTGTTTGTTTTAAAGCTTCTGCTCTGTTTACAAACATGCTTTGTCTTGGTCTGTTTTGTACACCGTATCTACTTCTAACAGGAACATTTGTATCTGGTACTGCACGTTGCTGTAAATCAAATCCAACTAAACTATCAAACCATTTCTTCTCTATATCTGAATTAACAACACTTGTTTCTAATCCTTTAGTAAGTATTTGATACTGATTATGACTATTTTGACGTTGTTTTTCTATCGAGTCTTTAGTAAATTTAATATTTAAAACGATGTCATCATTTTTTATTAAATCATTACAATTTGTTAGCATAAATTTATCTTTTGAAAGAAAACTTAAATATCTATATTTTTGTCCTGCAGGATCGCCTACTAAAGCTGCAATATTTTTTAAACTTATAGATCTATGAGAAACAGACGGAATAGTTTTTTTGTTTTCTACCCAGAAGTAATATAGATTATTAAAAGTTTTGCTAATCTGGTCATATACTAACCTGGTAGTATATTTTGTATTTCCGTGTAAACTTACACCACTTATACCACGTTTCAGTCCAGGGGCAGTATCAGCTAAACTATCCCAAGTTTCTGGTAAGAAGGGACTTTCAACCCATTCGTAAATATTTATAGCTGAGTCACCAATTTGTGTATTCCAAGTATTTTTTTGGAAGTTTGTTGTGCCTTGATATGCATGAGCAAACCTAGCACTATTAATATTCCACCATACTCGTCCTACATATTTTTCGGCCCAATGTCTGTTAGGATCAACATTATTATCTGCTAGTTGTCCTGTGTTATAAAAAGCAGGATCGTACTTAACTTTATAATCTATTTCTTGTTCTGCAATACCTGCAACTTTTCCTTGTACAGGATCAATAAAATCTACATATGTTATAAGTTGATTGTTGCGTTTATTATATAAAAATGCTCCTGCTATTTTATCTACATCTACTGGAGCAACACTTCTGCGTATTTGCTTCCATGCTTTGTCCCCAGAAGGCTTTCTAAAATCTACTACTGCACCTCTAGTATCACCTATAGTAGTGCTATCATCTCCCCACTGCTGTGGCATACCAACATATATATGATTATCTTGTGTAAATAAATGCTCACCAAATGATGTCATTGTTAAAGGATAAGTAAACGTCTCTGACTGAATTAAGTTAGCTCCTAATGTTTCATAAACATACACTACGCCTTTATCCATTTTAACATTCTTAAATGATGTAAAGCTTTTATCAAATGTTGTTGCAACTTCTTTCATTGTACTATTAATATCAAGTACATATCTTGATCCGCCTTCAACACCAGTTGTTGGTAGTAAATCTTCGAAAGTATCAAATCTTGTAGGTATTTGCTGATCACCATTTAAACTAGCAACAACTAAATGATCTTTTCCAAAATTTAATTCATATCCATATTTTTCCGACTCTTCGTTTTGCGGTGGCAATAGTGTCTGTGTCGGACTTGTAATCCCTAAGGTTTGATCAACTACAGTACCAAACACACCATTAGTATCTTGTTGATAGATAATCACTGCACCTTGATTTGCTTTTACTTGGTCAAGTAATGGAATACTTACTGCAATTCTTGTTCCATCTGGATGCAAAGCTACTTTGTCGCCCCATCCGGTTTCTGTATTAGCGTTTGTAATTTTTTGTGAGAACTGGAATTTATCACCATTTTCTCTATACACTACTACTGCAATATCACGTGTACTATCAGTAAAAACTTGTTTACTTGTGGTAATTAAAACATCACCATCTGCACTTAAATCAAAATCTTGACTAAATTGATCTATGTTTTGAATTGGATCAAATATACTTTCTCCATAGAATGCGTTACTAGTTCTATTAGGTAGCATACCAGTATAATCTATATTATCTGTTAACGTTTCCCAACTAGTTGCATTCCAAGCTGCATTGTCTGCAATATTAGTTTTTGCTTTATATAGTGTATTATTGTAATTTACAATAGATCCTTTGTTATACCTATAAGTATTATCCCAAACGCCTTTATAATCAGGATCTTTTCCGTACTTCCAGCTAATATTTTCCCAATATTCAGTATCTGTAATATCTTGTACATCTGCACTAGTTTTCTTTAGACATATAAAATATTGATCTAAGAAAATTACAATGTCACCTGGGTCATAACTTCTTATTTGATATGAACCTTGAAATTGTTCAGTTGGCTTGGTCCCATGTCTAAAAAATTCTATACTTCCTGGATCGTCACGAGTGCCAAGTCCTTCACTGGATATTGCTAAAGTATAATAATTTCCTTTTTGTGCTATTTTTACTTTTTTGCCAAACCTTCTATTTGCTTTACGATGTTCTGATACAAAAACATATTGTTTTTCGTATATGCCTCCTGGCTTACGTCTAAAGACTGCTACTGCACCTTCCTGTCCTGGACCTGGTGTGCCTGTTGCTTCTGCAGAAATATGATATACTTGCTTATAATCTTTGTTAAGACTATATGGAGGATTAGGTAATCTTGAAATTCCTTGTTCTGTATTTTCATTAAAGAACCAATATTCTTCGTCAATAATTTCAGGATTTGATGAAACATTAAATTGTGAACTGTGTTCAAATACTATTAATTTTCCTACTGTAGTAGTGCCAACTGCGATATCATTTTCCACATCCGCTACAGTTCCCATTATACGTGCAACGTCGGTTGCACCACGTGCCGTTGTATTAGCTTCACGTTGTATTGAGTATTTTCCAATATTGTTTTGTTTTGACCAGTCGCCAGTAAGTGCTTTTACATAAACTCTTACACTGTTAAAGTTTCTACGGTAAAACATAACTTCAGCAGTACTAGTAGTTTGAGTAGTAATTGCTAGACCGCCTTGTCCATCGTTTGGATATTGTACATCACTGATTATATCACCTACTACAGGTTCAAAAACATTACCATTAAAGTCAAACTCATCAAAAGTAAAGTCAATATAACCGTCCCACAAGTCAACTATAGTTTGTTGCTTGTTAAATATGTCATACGTAAATCCCGGAGTTACAACATCAATAACTCTATTATCAAGATTATATAATCTAAACTCAGTAGTGTCTCCTATAGTAAGAGTGTCTGTAAACTCTTTATCACCTCTTACTATCCACTTGTTACTGAGCTGATCTGCTTCTACGCCGCCTGGATCACCTCTATAAGACAAGTGTGTAATATAACTTGCTCTATTTTTGTTTTTAACATAAGCACCAATATAACCTACAGCTTTTTGTATATTTGAGTAGGTATTTAACGCTCTTGCAGATGATTGTAGTCTTACATCAGCATAAACTAAGCCTCTGCCTGTATCGTAGTAAGTGCCAGCATTTGAATATTGAAATCCTGTATTAATAAACCAAAATCCATCTACTGCTGTGCTAGTATTATATGTTGAAGTTTCTGTATAAAATCCAACAAATATTTCTTCTTCAATATACAATTCATCACTAACACTAAAGATACCATTTGTATCCTTAAGGTATACTACTGCACTATCTGCTTTAGTACCTACATAGCACACTGTTGCACTACCTGTGGTAGTTGTAACTACTTGTCCAACAGTTGGAAGTGTTACAAATGTAGATACAAATAAAATATGATCTACTTTGTGTTGTATAATATGACTTCCTGTAATAACATTTCCTGTAATTTCAGTTATTGCTCCGCCGAATGGAACGTAATTATCTAATGTAGGATATGCATAACTTCTAGTATTCCAATATAAGTTAATTGTGTCTCCGACTGATGTACCTAAATACATATCTTTAGGAGCTCTTATAAGCAAATGGTCAGTTGTATTGCCTGATAATCCAGGATCGCCTGCAACAAGAAGTTGCAATGTTGTTGAGTCAGCATCGGCTGACGCTGCAAGATTTACGTAAGTGTCAAATGTAGTAAACGGCTGTGAAGATATTTCTGGTAATATTTCTCTATTTGCTTTCCACAAACTTTCTCTATACTTAATTATATCGCCCTTTGCGTAAGTAACTGCTTTATCAAACTCACCTTTGAATTTAGTTTTAACATTTGAAGCTCCTGGCATTCCAACTACTAAAAATTCACCATCAGGACTAACTGAAATACTTTTCGCAAATTCAGCAGTAGAAGGATCTAAAAGATCTTCTGATGATTCAAGTTCCAGGGTATTATCGAGGACTAAATTATTTTTTTCGTTAGTACGTCTAAAATAATGTATTCTTCCGTTAGCATCTCCAGGTGCTCCTATAAACACACTAGTATTATCTTGTGTTGCTGTAAATACTTTGCCAAACTGCTGAGATGTACTATCAAACTGTGAAGGATTAAACATGGTTTGATTTTCTTTAAACACAGGATTGTTTTCAATTACTCCCCAATCGCCATCTAAACTATCAACCCAAACTTTCTGTTTTTCTAATACTTCATATCTGCTCTTGTTTAATAAGTCTAAAGACTCTACTCTAACTGGACGTAATTTAACTAAGGAAAAAGACTGTCCAGTAAAATCAGTAATAGGTGTGCTTGCTTGGGTTTTTACTGTAACTTTGTTTAAGTTAATACCTTCATCATTAACAGCATAAATTCCTGTTAAATTAAATTCATCAGCTCCTCTTACACCTACTAAATCAGTCGTTTTTACTAATGGAGCAACGCTGTCTCCAATTGTATCTGCCCAACGATCTAAAGTTAAATCAATAAGGGTTAATCCGTCTGTTGAAACTATATCTGTTCTACGTGTTGCATCTGTAACTCTTGCAGATGTTTGGATAAGCTGGTAAACTTGCCAAGTATCTCTGTCATTTTCAGTAACCCATAAATAATCACCCAAAGATACTGTGTTAACATCTCCTAGAGATAGTTCTGAAATAGACCCAACAACAAATTGCACATCATCTTCACTAACATTACCGCCTGTTTTTATGTACTCATCTTTTTCCGAAATAACCTTTGTTGGAAACGGAGCATGATCATATTCTAAAGGTTTATCATATACATCTTTAGGTAGTATTCTATAAACATTCTCAAAATTAGTTTCGGGTAAAGTATTAACCAATTCAAAAGGCTGTGGAGCTTCTGTAAATTGATCTTCCTGTAAATTAAATTCAACTTGTTGAACTGACTCAGTAGCACCGTACCTGCCTGTTTGTATTGCCCATTCTTCATAAAAATCTAATGCAGATGTTGTTCCATCTCCTAAAGATTCAAACAACTTAGTAAGTGCATTCATTGTGCCTTTATCAGCAATATATCCTCGATAAAACTTAAACTGGCTTATATCATCATTAATAATATTAGCGAGATATTGACGCTTTTGGTACCCTATCAAATGCTGTGCTAATTTTTGTTGCTCATTATCAAATCCGTCTGAGTCTAAATCATAAAAATCTGTAAATTGTGCTGCTTTATAATCTAAATTCGCCCGCAATTCAGGTTCAGGTTTTTTACTAAGCTGATACCAAAACGTAGAATTAAAATCTTTTGATCCTGGAATATTTGTGTTTGCTACATAATAAAATTGTTTATACTTTACTAGCTCACCAATTTTATAATCTTTCCATTGTGTCCAATCTGTAATGTTAGCTTCATCATAAATAAATCCTGGAAGATTTAGTCCTCCGTTCCAGTCGTCTGATCTATAGCCACTTACCTTTATACGATCTTGTCTATATCCAGATTTTGGTTCGTAAATAATATCACTAAATGATGTTTTATTTTCTAAAAGGACAACATGTTCTTTTTGCACTAACGGTAACGATACGTGATAAATTCCACTATCTGTATTTTTTGCTTCTAGTGCAAACGAATTACCGTCTCTGTTAAAACTATAAAACTCATTAGCTAAAGGTTGACCGTCTGCTTTGAATATGCTATAATCATAGAAGTTGTCATTTAAATTATCAACAACTGAAAATCCTTTAGTAAACTGCACTTGTTCTGCAGCAGGACTAAGAGTAATTATTGTGCCTGATGACCAACCTTGTGTTGTCCAGAATAAAAATTCTCTACAAGAATTGTCCCAGTTTTCTACTGTCTCGGTATTTTGATTTACTTCATTAAATGAGAATCCAATTTCTTGCAATCTAGCATTATAACCTAATATAAAATCAATAACTTCTTGGCTATTTGCTAAACGCTTACCATATTCTAATTTATGTACAGTAGTAAGATCAAAGTCTTGCTTAAATGCAGCTGTTTTGCCTCCAACAATAGGTAAATCTACTAATTTAACTAAATTTTCAGTATCAAATACTTCTCCTGATGTAAAGTCTTTAGTTACTCTATAGAAGTCAAAGTTATCTTGTACTACTACACCTTTTGCATATGGTGTGTTAGATCTAAAATTAACTGTTTCTTCTGATATTCCACCAACAGTTACATTTATACTAGAAGAACCTGTAATAGGTTTGTAGTATTCAAAACTACTAGATGTATTATTATATCCTCTAACAATAAATCCGTTGGCTGCTTTTTCTATTGCAACTCCGCTGTATACAGCTAATTCTAGTGGACTACTTGTGTTTGTAAAAATTTTAAAACTTTCCTGCGGCACAAAAACACCGTCTCGATCAACTTGTTGCGTCGGAGATCTACTGTCAAGTATTAAATTAAATTTTTGGGTATCACTAAATCCTCCAATTTTAAAACCTATTTGATTTTTTAAATTTAGTAAATTATTTTTGTAGTCTGTATATAAAGTTAGTACATCACTAGATACTAAATTGTAGATATAGTTTACAAGTCCGCATGTTAATACTCTTGTATCATCTTTATAGGTATTTGGAAGTTTAGCTTCTGCAATTCTTATTGGTTTATTTGTATCAGAATAAACCCACTGTTTTACAAGATTCTTTTTAGTACGGGAAACATCAAATCCTAATCCCATAACCTTTGCAGGCTTGTTTAAAAGATATGCTGTTAATGCTGCAAATGGAAATTCTGAACTCCGGCGCCAGGCATTTTCTACTGGTGCAACATCGCCAAATTTAAATCCATTAGTCGATTGTCTTGACAAAAAGCTTTCTGCAAATCCACTATCTAACGGCGACTTTAATCGTCCCTGGCTATCAACTGGTATATGTCTTGTCAACCCAGGTCTAGCGTATTTTGCACTTAATACTTCAGCTACACCCGGTTTTTTAATTCTGCCTTCTTCAATGTCGCGCCATAATACTAAGTTGTCTCCGGAGTATGGTGCTTTACCATACGTGTCTTCCCACCAAATAGGTTTCATAGTAAAACCTAACATTTCCCAAGGAGTAGCGTTTGGCCTATCTGTGCCATACGCATGTAAATATGCTCCTCTCCAAAAACCTGGAAGATCATTTCCTTGCGTAGTTTTTGCACTAGAATAATTAAAAGTAAAACTATTATTTACATCATGAAAATCATGAGCTGTATAATCATCGTTAACAGATCTTAGCCATTGGATAAAATCACTTAATAGTGAGCTATCAACTTCGTTTTTAGTAAACTCTGAAGCCCTATACTCTCCGCCTATGAAATCGTGTATATCTAATAAATCTGTACTATATTCAACTTTAATATTATTAAAAATTCTTCTTTCAAAATCTAATAATAATTCATCTCTATAATCTTTATATGCCTTTACATAACTTCCGTCATGTCCTCTAATCATAGCAACACCAACAGGATATTCATCTATAGTTGCATCATCATTTGTTGCATGATTCATTTGTGTATCTGGCATATAAAATACTTGTGATAGTCCTTCAAACACATGCATGTGAGCAGATCCTGTGTCATTACTAGAATCAGAATCAGCTGCAATTGCGGCTTCTTTAGAAGTATAAAGAGGATAAAACCAACCTATTTTTCCTTTGAATGATTTAGTTGTTTGTTCGGTTCTACCATAAACTTTAAATGGTCCTGTTCCTGTAGGTTTTTTTGCTATAAAACTATCATCAATAGTCAGCTCTGGATAATACTTTGGATATAATCCTGTTTTAGTAGGTGTTGCAGGAACAAAGCTTCCGTCTGTAGATTCATATTCATATATTTCTATAATATCATCTACAAACTTTGTGCAAGTTATTTCTATATAACCATCTGTATTAAAAGTATAATCTTTATTATGTGTTAATTGTATACCATTTAAATATACAGCAATACTTTTTGCACTTAATGATGTTAAGTTAAAAGGATCTGTAATAGGATATGTTGTTGTTCTAGTGTCAAGAACTGTGTATTCTAATTTATTAGCATCACCATAAGCTAACATATCAGAGAAATAAAACGGTTCGGTTTTAACTTTTTCTTTATTTAATTCTGTAAGTATTTTATCAACATGCTTCTTAACAGGACCGTCGAATCCTAATTTTTCTGCTTTGTCTAAAAAATTACGCTTAAATCTAGAATACTCGTTTTTCGAATATTTTAATGCTTTAACTATATTAAAGTTTTTATTTGTAATATGGTATAATGGAAGATTTATAGGTCCGCTATGTTTTACAAATCTTTTTCCAAAATGGTCTAGTTCTCCTGTATCTCTTAAATTACTTCTACCAGGGAATACACCAGCAAAATCTTGTACATCTTCTATCATGCTATTAACATGATCGATTGTTTCTCCTAATGTAAACTCGGTAATATCTTCATTAAGAGGATTTCTTTCTAAATTGTGTGGAAATTCATAATATCCATCAATTTTTTCAGCTAAACTATTTGTTTTAATTGTAACATATTGACCCGCAGTAAGATTTTTATTAAATATTACTTTTGCAAATCCGTTAGTTCTGTCAATAACATAATCAGTATTAATAAATTTTAGGTTGTCATCAACATATACATATGCAGTTAAGTCGTTTAAATTGCCAGCGTTTTTATATGCACTAATTTCAAAATTATTATTAAAAATATCTGTAACATCGTACTGCTTAATAACCATTTGCCTAGTAGATGTTGGAATACTACTGAAGCCATTTACATAACTAAAATCTGTCAAAGACTTATATTTTTTCAAATAACCTGCATCAATTTTTTGAGTAAATATTTCTGTTTCTGTTTGATAAGTAAATTCGTCATTTAGCAAGTCAAAGTTAAAAACAATATCACCTGAATTTGTAATTGCCCTATATGATAGAGGAAACCCTAATTCACTGTCATTTGTTCCTGTACCTTGCTTATAAGAAAATATCTTAGAGCCTATAAAAGTTGTAGACCCATAGTAGGTTGTATCACTAAAACTATTTGCGTTTGCATCAAAGACTTCAAACATAGGGTGCTGATTGTTTGCTGTTTTTTGTTGTGACTGTACCCATTTGGTACTATTGTAATGAAAGCTTGTTCCAGCATACTTTTCGCCTTGTGTAACTAAAACTGTTTCTAAATTTTGTGGTATTGAATCTGCTACTTCCATAAGACTAATTTGTCTTTTACTATTAACAGTAATAAATTTAACTTTATAAATTTTTCCACTTACTAAAATATCTGTGTCAGCTATAAACAATATACGCATGCCCTCAGCAAGATCTATACCATCAATGTTATATCCTGACGAGCCTTCGATTGTACTAAACACATCTTTTGTAAATACATCAACTAAGTCAACATCATCTTTTGCAAAAACACCAAAATTATTCAGTTTCAATCCTGCTTCAAATTCAACAATAGGACGTTTGGCTCTAGCTGTCTCGTCTAAACTAGTAGGTAAGCTATTATATGTTTCGCTTGCAAGTATCACATCTTTATGATACCAACAATTATATCGACTCCATGCATTACGGTCATTACTTCCTCTGTTTACAGTGATATAATCTTTATTTGTAGCATACGCTTTTGCATCTGCAAAAGGTAGTTCGTCAAATTTATCAGTATCAAAAGGAATTAATTTAGATTCTGTATAAGCAGCAGGAATAATTAAATCTTTACTATTAATTAATTTAATTTGACTACCTACGCCTTCAACATACCATTGACTGTCGTCATATTTCGTAGGTGTTACTTCTCCTTGGAATGTTAATTTCATTCCGTTTGAAAGTGTAACTCCGTTAGCACTTGTATAATTTTTTTTGCCTATAATTTCGTCAGTAACATTAATTGCACTATTTTCTGCAATATCATAAATTTTAATAAGTCCGCTAGTATCAATATTATTTTTACTAATATAGTAAAGTCTATCAGGAGCATTTTCAGGTACAGTAAATTCAATAGTACCTTTATCTACATACACTACAGAAATTACTTCTCCTGCTTCCCCATACTTTGTAATACCTGTTGGATATAAAGTGCTTATGTTTTCGTCTGCTTCAAATGTTACCGAACCACTACTAGGCAATACAACATATTCACCTTGGTCATAATTATTACCATATAGAGTTCCATCAAACTGACCATCTCCTCGTAAACCTTCTGAACCAGCTGTTAATACTGCTGAACCAGGAGTAAATGTCCTTGATATGCTAAACGCAATTGGGTGCCCCGGAGTGTCAATTTCAAATCTGTAAGTTTGTCCTTTATATAGTTTTATAGTTGGGTTAGATGTTAACCCGTCATTAAAGATATAGGAAATATTATCTGTATTGTCTTTTAGTGTTACAGTATAGGTACTAACAACTTCTTTACTTTGTCCTCTTACAGCAACAGAAGTTGGTCCGTTAGGTAGCCAATAATATTCTCTAAAATTAACAAACTTATCCCAATCAATATTAGGGTTCCATGCATATGTATCTTGATTATTTAATCTACTATGGTTTTTATTATTTGATCCAAAAACGCCTAACTGGTTGATGTAATCATTATAATCTTTATAAAAAGTAACATTATCTAAATTATCTTTTATTACAGCAGCTGGTTCTAATTGATAGTTTTCTCTCTCCTCAGTAAAGTCGCCTATATAATTATCTTTAGGTGAATATGCTTTGGCTGTTTTTCTACCAATATATCCGCTCAACTTTTCTGCAACGCCTGGTGCAATAAGTTGATCCATTGTCCCTTGCAAAAACTTCCTGTTGGCTTCGGTCCTAAAAAACTTCGGTAAAAAGTCTACGCTTAGTTTTTTAACTTGTTTGCCTGCTGGCAATGGGCTTTCGTTTTGAAATTTATCGTATGCCATTAATAGCCATAGCCTCCACCGCTAGAACCACTTGATCCGCTAGATCCACTTGAACTTGAACTGCTTGAACTGCTTGAACTTGAACTGCTTGAACTTGAACTACTTGAACTGCTAGTTGAAGTAACTAATCCGCCGCCTGTTGTTGCAATCGATGCAGACGAAGCTGAGCTTGTTATACTTGTTGTACTAGCTGACGCAATACTAGATATTACTTTGCCACTTGCTTGAATTTCTTTAGCTGTTATTTCAGTTATAGTTTCAATATC
>CENZ01058409.1_pt1 | contig 26298 bp, 24 predicted proteins | sample 361341 | NCBI WGS metagenome assembly CENZ01 (sample SAMEA2619782, study PRJEB7988) | marine metagenome | biome: marine biome (ENVO:00000447); feature: deep chlorophyll maximum layer (ENVO:xxxxxxxx); material: "saline water (ENVO:00002010), including plankton (ENVO:xxxxxxxx)" | depth 50 m
GCTTCTAAATCTCTTCAAGCCATAGAATCGGCTTTAGAAGGAAAAGAGTATTTAATAGGTGATTTTTCTGGAGTTGAATTTATGACCGGTCATTGTTGCACTAAGTTGTCTGACCTAGGTTGTGTCACTGACGAAATGCCTAATTTAAAAGGTTATGTAGAGAGAATTAAAGCCAGACCAGCTTTTATTAAAGCAGTTACTGCAAAATAATTTAAAGTTCTTCTGTAAGCTTTTTCCCGGCTTCGACACCAAATTGATCGAATGGATTGATATTAAGCAGTTTTGCAGATATAAAAGTTCGATACTCCCAAAAAGCTATGAGAAATCCTAAATTGAAACCATTCAATTTTGATAATTCAAAATGATTGTATAAGGCATTAGCGTTAACTGTCTTGGATGTATTTTTAAATTCATCAGGACTTTTTTCAAAAAGCATTTTTTGAGCTTTTAGTTGTTTTGATACTAAATTGTTTTTGAGGCGGTCCTCTTTATTCGAAATTAAATCAATGCAATATTTTGATGTACCTTGGTGAATCTGCTGAAAATAAGAATGTTGGGCCTTTGGACCATATCCCCCAAAGATGGATTGACAAGTGTTCTTAAAAGGAGAATTTAGAGCTGGAGATTTTCCTAAAGACTCCATCTCTAGTTGCTGAAAGTAATTGGGTAGCGATCTAGACGGCCAAGAATAAGTCAAAATAATTCTGTTTTTAAAATCTAGTAAATTATTATTCCAAAGATCTAAAAATGAAATTTTTTTTACTATAGTTTTAAATTCTTCATCTTCATGAATTAAATTGTCGACTAATGAGCCTCCTTTTTGAAACTCTGAAAACTCCTCTTCAAAATGTAATATGGCGGGAAGAGAAACAATACTCCAGATGGAATATCTTCCACCAATTGAATTCTCAAAGAAATAAGAATTTTCTTCTAAGAAAGACTCTTTCGCCTTTTTTTCATTTGCCGTGATAACAAAAAAGTTATTTTTAGAATCTTTTTGAAGTTCGCTTTCAAGCCAATTTTGAGCTAGTTTTGTACTTTCTAAAGTTTCGATAGTCGTTAGCGATTTAGAAGAAATAAAAAAAACTGTCTCATGAGGTAAAAGATTTTTTGTTTTTTCTAAAAATTCAGCTTCATCAGAACCAGTTATGAAAATAAAATTAAAATTTTCAGTTGATGAACTTTTTAAACTTTCCAGTAAAAGTTTTGGACCTTCATAAGATCCTCCTGTTCCAAGGATAATTATATTTTTAATATCATTTTTGATTAATTTATCCTTCAACAACTTTACTCTCGTAAGATCTTTTTGAAGAAAGGAAGAAGGTTTATTTCTCAACAATAAATGAGAAACCGATTTATTTTCTGATTCATTTAATATTTCACCAGATTTTAAATCCATTAAAGCTTTATCTATTTCATGGGATGAGTATATCTTTTCAAAGAGTGTTAATACTTCATCAGAAAAATTAAAGCTTCTGGTTTCGAGGGACAAAAATTCATTCTCATATGTAGAATTTTTGTATCCTAAAACATTTGTGTTAGCGAGTTTTTCAAGAGATGAATATATTTTATCCATAATTAGAATTTGAGAGATTATAACTAATTTATCTTTGGTATTATTGAGGTTTATGAACTTATTCTTGGCAATTAATGTAATCAGATATTCGTCTATTTTTTTTATTTTTGGTGTTTTGGTTGCCATGTTTTTTTATCCCGGCGGTAATATTCATGACCCCAATCAACTTGGATACTCATTTACTAGTAATTTTTTGAGTGATCTAGGTGGATATGAATCTCATTCTGGCGAAGTAAATTTTTTGTCTTCAACTTTCTTCGCATTATCTTTATCAGTTTTTGCTTTAGCAGGAATAGCATTTTTATCAATTCCCTTAATATTTGATGACGACAAAATAAATTATTATTTTAGTCTTTTCGGAGCAATACTTTTTTTTATAGGAGCAATATTTTTTGCCGCAGTTGGGTTCACACCCTTTGATCTTTACTTTGAGGAGCATGTCTTTTTTGCAAAAAACTCATTCCGATTAATGATCCCCGCATCTTTTTTCATTTTAGTTGCTTTGATAAGAAGTAAAATCTCTAAGTATTATTTATACATAATTTCTTTATTTTTAGTTTCAACAATACTCTATGTGATCTATTTAAATGTTGGAGGCAATCCGATTGAAAATAAAGATGATCTAATTCCAAATGTCATTGCCCAAAAACTAATTGTATTTGTAAGTATGATTTGTATTTTTTTAGTAACATTTGCCTTTTCTGAAAAACTTAAACAAAAACAATTAATATGATTGGACACAAATTAATACTTAAAATGGGTAATCCAATTTTAAGAGAGGTCTCCTCGCCTTTTTCAAAGGATGAAATTTTATCTGAACCCTCTAAAGAATTAGTAAAAAAAATGTGGGAAGTTATGGAGGAAGCCGGAGGAATTGGTCTTGCTGCACCACAAATTGGTATCTTAAAACAATTAGCCGTAATTAAATTAGATAGTAATTCTGAAAGATATGAAAATATTGAAGATTCTGAAGAATTTGTAATTTTCAATCCAGAACTTGAAATATTAGATGAAACAAAACAAGGGTTTTGGGAAGGGTGTTTAAGTGTTCCAGGTCTAAGAGGATACGTCGAAAGACCAAGAAAACTTAAAATTAGTTATTTAAATGAACAAGCTGAAGAGAAAGAATTAATAGTTGAAGATTTCTTAGCTACTGTTTTTCAACATGAATTAGATCATTTGTTTGGGTTTTTGTATGTCGATCGACTTAAATCCAACAAAGATTTAATTTTTGAAAACGAAGGAAGTAAAATATCCGAGGACAAGATTCTCGATTAAGCGATATGATTGAAGATGTAGATGTTACTTTTATGCGCCAAGCAATTGAATTAGCTAGAAAGGGCGGAGAATCAAATGAAGTACCGGTTGGCGCTGTTGTTACTTTTAAGGGAGAAATTATTGGGAAAGGATTCAACCAATGCATACAGAATCATGATCCTACTGCTCATGCTGAAATAATTGCTATAAGAGCTGCGGCAAAGCATGTTGGTAATTACCGTCTCAATGAATGTAATCTTTACGTGACACTCGAGCCTTGTCTAATGTGTTTTGGTGCTCTTGTTCATGCAAGAATAAGTAAATTAATTTATGGCGCAGACGATATTAAGACTGGAGCTCTTCAATACAATAAAGATCAAATTAATTTCACAAAGCTAAATCATAAATTTGAGATAACCTCCGGTATTTTGAAAGAGGAATGCGCCGAACTTTTATCTAGCTTTTTTAAAGAAAAGAGACTTAAAATTTAAATTCAGTCCAGACTGGAGCATGGTCTGATGGTTTTTCCATGCCTCTAATTTCATAATCAATATCAGCTGCCTCTGCCAAATCTAATAGGCTTTCAGTAACCCATAAATGATCTATTCTTAATCCTCTCTTTGGCGAATCATCAAAACCTCTGCTTCTATAATCAAACCAGCTGAATTTTTCATCTGATTCTGGGTAAAACTTTCTGTAAGAATCTTTGAAACCCCAATCTTTAATTTTCTGTAACCACTCTCTTTCTTCTGGTAAAAAACTGCATTTTCCTGTGGCCAACCATCTTTTTCTATTATCTTCTCCAATACCTATGTCTATATCTTCCGGAGAAATATTTAAATCTCCTAAAATTATTATATTTTCGTTCTTTTTAAAATTATTATTTAAATGTTTCATGAGATCTTTAAAAAATTTTTCTTTGTAAGGAAATTTCTTGGGATGATCTCGATTATCGCCTTGAGGAAAATATCCATTTATTATTACCACTTCCTCTTTATTTAATAAATGCCTTGAAGTTATCAGTCTGCATTGAGCATCCTCGTCATCTGTTTCAAAGCCAATACTTGATGACAATAAGTTGTCTTTATGGAAAGTGGCGACACCATAATGACCTTTTTGACCGTTAATAATTTTTTGATATCCAAGTTTATCTATCTCTTCATGAGGAAAGTCATCATTGTGAACTTTCGTTTCTTGTAAACAAAAAACCTCAGGTGTGTGCTTAGAAATCAGTTTTTCTAACTGATGATATCTAGCTCTGATTCCATTAACGTTGAATGAAAAAATTTTCATTGATTTAAAATACCGAAACTAAGCCTTGATGGAGCTTCCTTGAGTTGAATAGAATCGACAAGAATTTCTGCAGCTTCTTTTAAAACAATTCCTTCTCTGAGCTCTGAAATCTCCTCTGGATCTGAGTTTACAAATTCATCATAAGTTACGAAAGGATCTAAATTTAATGATTTTCTAAATTTATTTTCCATCTTTAGGATTTTTTCTTCTCTAGCGAGTTTCATAATTTTTCTGATTTCTAAATTTATTGGAACCTCATTACTATTTTTTTCGATTTCATAGAATTCTTGTTGAGAATTTATGTAAATACTCATTTCATTTGAATCAGTTCTGTTTGAAGAAGTTGTTTTAAGAAGATCTACATTTTCAACATTATTAAACGAACGGTAAAAGATTGGATCGATATGATTATAGGGAAGAGAATTTTCATATGACCTTTCTCCTATTTCCTCATCATCAAAAACTAGAGGAATTGTGATGTCTGGTTCAACCCCTTTATTTTGAGTACTTTCTCCTGAGACCCTATAGTACTTTTGTTCCGTAAATTTTAAGTGACCATGTGAAAGTTCTATCATTCTTTGTACGGTTCCTTTTCCAAAAGTTTGACTCCCAATTACTAGTCCTCGATCATAATCTTGTATTACTCCAGCAAGTATTTCAGAAGCAGATGCGCTTAATTTATCAACTAAAATAACAATGGGTCCGTCGTAATTTTGTTGGCCTAAATTATGTCCCAAGGACTGCAATGAACCATTCGCTTCCATGACTTGAACAACATTGCCTCTGCCAATGAAAAGTTTTGCTAAAGAATAGGCTTCAAAAAGAAAGCCTCCGCCATTTCCCCTTAGATCTAGTACAAGCCCATCAATGTTTGATTCGTCTAATTCCCTTAATATTTTTTTCACATCTCTTGAGCTACTTTTATAGTCAAATCTATTTTTGTTGTAAGCTTCAAAGTCCATATAAAAAGTTGGTAATTCTATGACTCCGATATTGTAATTACGTGAAGCTCTTTTAATTTCAATTTCTTTCTTCTTTGCAGCTGCATCTTCAAGTTTCACAACATCTCTAGTAATTTCAATCAATTTTCCTTTGTCTTCGTTATCTGAAGCAGCGGGTAAAACTTCTAGTTGAACAACTGTAGACTTTGGTCCTCTGATAAGTTTAACCACTTCGTCGATTCTCCAATCTCGAACATCAACTACGTTGTCATTTATAGACTTACCAACCCCAACAATTTTATCAGTCACCTTAAGAAGTCCTGATTTTTCAGCTGGTCCGCCGGGAATTAATCTAGTAATCTTTGTGATGCCATCTTCTGAGGATAGAATTGCCCCAATGCCTTCCAACGACGCTTTTAAATTTATTTCCCAATCTTCTTGGGTAGTGGGAGTCATATAATTTGTGTGGGGGTCATAGAAATCAGTATAAGAGTTGATGTAAAGACTAAAAATCTCATCTGATGAAATTCTATTCAGGCTCTTCTTTCGATTATTCAATCTTTTTATGATTTTTTCTTTAGCTTTAGTGAGATCATTTTCTTTTAAATAAATTGAAATAAGCTCACTAAGGGCAAGGTTTTGCTGATACGTTTTAATCTGTGAGTATGATTTAAATCGATCTAAATCTTCTCTATTTTTGTAAACAATTTCAGTGCCATTTAAATCCTCTTCATTTTCTACCAATTCAATTAAAGATTTTTGATGCTCAAGTAAATTTATAGATCTTTCCTTGTAGTAATTGAAAAGCATAAAGGCAAGATTTATTTCATCGGTTGGACTAATTAGAGGTTTTATGGAAAAAGATTCTATTTCATTTTCCGTAAATATGGTTTTTTGACTATCTACCTGATTTATATATTTCTCAACAATTTTGGATTTCCTTAATGATATGTCGTTATTGAAATGATTTTTTTGGAGAACATATTGAACTTCCTCATAAACTTTTGAATACAAAGATCTATCTTCTTCTGTAAGAGGAAAAATTCTTTCTAAACCAAACGAATTAATGGATAAGCAGAGAAAGGTTAGGAGAAGAATTTTTTTCATACTAAATTATTTAAGAGATTCGGCTGAGATGAGGTCATCTTTATTTTTCCAGATATCATTAAGCCAAACTTTAAAGTTAGAGCGCAATCCGTCATCTTCAGCAAGCCTTTCATTTAAAAACTCCTTAGGGATTTCTATTTTTTTTACAAAAATTTTTATATTTTTTAGCCTACCACACAAATAATCCCAAAAACTTCTTTTTGGGCTTTCATAAATAATAGTTATATCGATTAAAAATTTAATACTTGGGATTACAGATAACGCTAAGGCCATGCCGCCTTCTTTAGGTTTAAGAAGATTAGTATAAGGGCTATCTTGAGCTTCATGTTTTTTTTGAGTAAACCTTGTTCCCTCTGCATAACTAAAAACAGACACTGGATGTAAAGAATAATGATTTAGAGATTTCCTCATCTCTTTAAAGTCTCTCCCCTTTAATGCAGGATTTTTTTTAATCTGTTCTTTGGTGTATCTTTTTAAAAATGGCATATCCAATGCCCACCAACAAATACCTATTACAGGAACATAGATTAATACATGCTTCATGAAAAATTTAAGCATAGGGATCTTCCTATTAGTCAACATTTGAACCATGAAAATATCAGCCCAACTTTGGTGGTTTGAAGTTGTTAAATACCATTCATTTTTATTCAGGCTTTCAAAACCTTGTATTTGAATGTTTGGATTTAAAATTTTTAAAACCCAAACTGAATTTACTGAAATCCAAATTTCACCGATATTAATAATCATTTTTGTGAAGGATATTCTAAGAGATTTGATGGGAATCAAGAATTTAATAACTCCTAATGGAATCATTAAAGTGGCTAAAAGAAGCGTATTTGTTAATAAAATCAAAAAACAAACTGTTCCCTTAAAATTTTCTGTAAGAGTATTCACTTTTTTTCTTCAGATTTTATTTTTTTCCACATTTGTGCTTGTTCCTCAGCAGTATGTTTTTTTCTAGAATCAAAGACATAAGGATGTCTTCTAACCAATTTATTTGAAAGCTCTTCAACTACTTCTTCAAAAGAAAATAATTTTTTCTCTTTTGCAATTTGAGAGTGAAAGACTATTTGCAAAAGCAAATCTCCGAGCTCTTCTTTTAAATTGTCATAGTCTTCTTTCTCGATTGCTTCAACAACTTCAGCTGACTCTTCTTTTAAATAAGGTATTAAAGATTTAAAAGTTTGTTGTTTATCCCATTCACAACCTTGCTCGGGATCTCTGAGTTGTCTCATAATTTCAAGTAATTTTTCAATACTTGTTGAAGACATATTTTTTAGTAGCCAGTTAATTCAGCGTATCTATTTCTATGAAATTCTGAATTTCCAAAAATCTGCTCTGCAACTCTCGCTCTCTTCAAATAGAGCCCTATATCGTATTCATCAGTAACGCCCACGCCACCATGCATTTGAACGCCTTCATTAGAAATTAAATGAAAAGTTTCTCCAATTTTTGCTTTAGCTAGACTAACTATTCTTGGAACATCATTAGATTTTTCTTCAAAGCAAGATAGACTTTCCAAGATACAAGATTTGCATAACTCTAGTTCAGTAAACATATTAGCTGCTCTGTGTTGCAAAGCTTGAAAAGATCCAATTTTTACTCCGAACTGTTCTCTTTCTTTTAAATAATTAATTGTGATTTCAAATGCTTCTAGGGCGCCTCCAAGCATTTCTGCGGATATAGCAGCTCTTGCAATATCTAAAACTTCTTCGATGGTATCTTGAGCATTATCAATTTCGCCCAAGACATTCTCAGAGTTTACTTCTAGATCTGTAAAAATTATATTAGCTGAATTTCTACTATCTACCATTTTTGCTTCTTTTATTTCCATTCCTTTGGAGTTTTTATTGGTTATAAATAAAGAAGTTCCTTTTGGACTTTTTGCAGCAATAATTATCAAGTCTGCAAAACCACCATCAACAACGAAACATTTTTTGCCATTAATTAAAAATTTATCTCCTTTCTTCTCTGCTGTAACTTCTGAGACAATTGGATTGTGTCTTGGGCCTTCTTCAAATGCAAAAGCACAGGTCAGGTTGCCGTTTGCTATTTCTGGAAGATATTTCTTCTTTTGTTCTTCAGAACCAAGTTTAGATATTAAACTAGCGCCCAATACAGCTGTAGCAAATAAAGGAGAGGGGGTTAGAGTTCTCCCAAGTTCTTGTAACACAACACCGATACCAGATAATCCAAAATTTGAACCTCCATATTCTTCGGGAATTAAAATTCCAGACAGGCCTTGTTCAGCCATTTGTTTCCATATTTCTCGGTCAAAACATTCTGGATTTTCAGAATCTCTCACAGATCTGAAATGACTTGTTGGAGTTTTTTCTCGAGCAAACCTTTGAGTTTGATCCTGGAGAAAAGCAGCGGTTTCGTTTAGAACGAGAGACATAAAATTATTGAGGCAAATCTAAGACTCTTTTTGAAATTACATTTAATTGAACTTCAGAAGTCCCACCTTCAATGGAATTAGCTTTTGTTCTTAACCATTCTCTGGTGATTGCGAGTTCTTCTGGTCCAAATTCTCCACCTTCCCATCCGAGAGCTTGACTTCCCATAGCTTCAAGCATAATTTCATATTTCTGTTTATTATGCTCTGAACCATATAGTTTAAAAATAGAAGTAGCGGCGCTTGGACCATTGTTACTATTTTTTGCTTCCTCTGAAACTCTTTTTAAGGTCAAACTAAAAGCATGAGAATTCATATCACATTTAGCAATTTTTTGTCTCAAACCTTCATCTACGATTTTATCTTCTTTTACCTCAACATATTTTTTCGATAATGTTGCTAGACCAGATCCTGTTTTTCCTTTACTAGCAGCTTTTGAACCGCCAAGACCCATGCTTGCTAACATTTTTCTTTCGTGTTGAAGCAAATTTTTAGCTACGTCCCAACCTTTATTAAGTTTATGGACTAGATTTTTCTTTGGCACAACCGCATCAGTAAAAAAGGTTTCACAAAAAGGTGACGCACCAGAAATTAATTTAATGGGTTTCGTTTCTACCCCAGATTGATCCATATCTATCAACAAGAAACTTATTCCTTCATGCTTGGGTTCTTGTGCTCCAGTTCTTACAAGAGTAAAGATCATGTCACACTCATTTGCGTAAGACGTCCAAACCTTTTGACCATTAACAATATAGTTTTCTCCGTCTTCAACAGCCTTTGTTTTTAAAGAAGCCAGGTCTGAACCTGATCCAGGTTCGCTGTAACCTTGGCACCATCTTACTTCGCCCTTTATTATCTTTGGGATATGTTCCATTTTCTGCTCTTCAGAAGCATACTCTAAGAGAGCTGGACCCAGCATCCATAGACCAAAACTAGCAAGTGGCATTCTTGTACCAAGATTAGACATCTCTTCAGCTAAAACTTTATTCTCGTCATAACTAAGACCGCCACCACCATACTCTTTTGGCCACGTAGGTGCCGTCCATCCTTTTTCACCAAGCCTTTTAAGCCAAAGTTCTTGATCAGGGTGTGAAAATTTGCAGTTTCGTCCGCCCCAAGTCATTCCATGTGGAGTCATTGGTTTCTTCATTTCTGGTGGACAGTTTATTTCCAACCAATCTCTGGTTTCTTCCCTAAATAAAGCTAAATCTGTCATAAATTACTCCTTATCCAATTTAAGTTTTTAATAAGTTAAACTAAGGTTTGGTTTTGATCAACCCATATTACTAAATAAATGAACTTAGAATTTTTTTACAGTAATCCAGAAATTTTATGGATAGTCACTGTTCTGTACGACTTATCGCTTGCCATAATCTTATTTTACTTTTTTGGAAAAGAAGGTTTATACATAGCCGTAGTCCTGGGGATTATTTTAGGAAATTTACAAGGCGGCAAGGTAAGTGATCTTGAAGTGTTTGGATACACCTTTACGGTCAGTATGGGCGCCATAATGTACTCTGGAATTTATTTTGCTACAGATCTATTAAATGAAAAATATGGAAGAAAAGAAGCAACAAAAGCAGTAATAATTGGTGCTGTCGCCAATGTTGTAGTTATGCTGACTCTTGTTCTCAGCACTTTATATGTTCCATCTCAAATTAGCAGCTCTGCAGAATCTGTTCATGAAGCAATTTCAACTTTAGCTGTTTACTCTCCAATCTTTGTTATTGGTTCAATAACTGCATATTTAATCAGCCAAAGTTTTGACGTTTGGGTGTTTCATAAAATTAAGACAATTACAGGAGAAAGAATGTTGTGGCTGAGAAATAATGTTTCGACTTTACTGTCTCAGGCATTAGACACTTTTATTTATACTTTTGTTTGGGTAATTGCTGGAGAACTCGATTTTTTAACAGCTTTAAGTATTTCTTTAACGAAATATGTGTTTAAATTTTTTATAGCTATCTTAGATACGTTTTTCATTTATTTTGTTAAAAATATAAGAAAAGATGAGATTTTAGTGTCTAATAATTGATTAATGAAAACTATTAAGTCTATAACCGTTATTCACTCAGCTTCCAGAAACTACAAAGAAGCTTTAGATCTATGTATCGGGTCTGCAAAGAGCGAAGATGTTGTGATAAAAAATGTTTTGCCTGTTAATGAAAAAGACATTGATAAGGTTATTGGAAAGAAAGAATCTGACTTAATTCTGGTGATCGGAGGAGACGGAACGATGATCAGAACGATTGCCAATTTAATTGATCATGAAATTCCTCTGTTAGGAATAAACATTGGCAGATTAGGTTTTTTGACTGATTTAAACGTCGATTCAATTTCCAAAGTATTACCAGAAGTTTTTTCAGGAAATTATCAATCAGAAGATAGACCCTCATTAAATATACAAGTAGATGATTCCGAATCCTTAATTGGTATTAATGAGGTTGTTTTTCATTCTGGAACTGTTGCAAAAATGTTGAATTTCTCAATCTACCAAGAAGATATCTTAATCTCCAAACATAAATCTGATGGAGTTATTGTTTCATCAGCTACTGGATCTTCAGGTTATTTCTTCTCAGGAGGAGGCCCTATTATTTATCCGACGGAAGAAGTATTTGCAATCTTGCCTATGTTTTCCCAAAGTTCATCTTCAAATCCGTTAATTTTACCAAACAAAAAAAAATTAAAGATAAAACTCAAGAATTCAGTGAAGGCGTCAATTGTGGTTGACGGCAGAGAAGACTTTGAAGTTTACCAAGGTTCTGAAATTATAATTTCCAAGAATGAAAGCAGTTATAGCCTAATTCACCCTCATGGTTATGATTATTTTGAAGCCTGCAGAACAAAACTTTCTTGGGGCCAACCATTAATTAATTTAGATGATTAATTTAAGTGAATCTAAATAAATTAGGAATTTCATTAGCTCATCTTCTTCCTCCGGAATTGAGCAACAAATTAAGCTTGGAGGGCTTAAGGTTTCTCTATAACTTAGGCGTTCTTTCATCAATTTCTAACCAAGGTTCTAAAGATTCAGAAAAAGTTCAAATTTTAGGTTTAAATTTTCCAAACAAAATAGGAGTCGCCGGAGGCTTAGATAAAAATGCTGACTATTTCCATGTTTTAGGAAAGCTTGGATTTGGATTTGTTGAGGTTGGAACTTTTACTCTTAAACCACAATCAGGAAACCCTAAACCAAGAGTGCATAGATTTACAAAAGAACAGAACATTGTTAATTCTTTAGGCTTTAATAACGTTGGCGTTTATGAAGGTCTTAAAAATATTGAAAGAAATAAATTTTCTTTCAATGGAGTTTTGGGTATCAGTATTGGCAAAAGCAAGGAGACTAAAATTGAAAATGCTTACAAAGATTATCTTCATTTGATCGACTATGTTCACGATCAAGCAGATTATATTGCAATAAATATTTCTTCCCCAAATACAGAAAATCTTAGAGATCTTTCTTCAGAAAACTACTTTAAAGATTTAATTGAGAAAATAATGAATAAAAAAGATCAGTTAATTGGAGGGTTTAAAAAAACAAAACCTTTTATTTTAAAAATATCTCCCGATGAATCTATGGTAAATCTCGAGAAGATCTTGTTGTCTTGTTTAGAGTTTAAAGTGGATGGTTTAATTCTCAACAACAGCTCAATTAACCATAATAAGAATCTTAAAGGAGGAATTAGTGGAAATTATATAAAAAAATTATCGGAAGATAATTTATCTTTTGCCAAGCAGATTTGTGGCGAAGAAATGCCTTTAATTTCTTCTGGAGGAATTATGACCAAAGAAGATGTAACTAAAAGAATTAACCTCGGAGCTGATTTAGTACAACTCTATTCTGGGTTCATTTTCTATGGAACAGATTTATTAAAAGCCAGCCTTGAAATTTAATTAACTTGACAAAATATTAATCTTTATCACATATTAAAAAAGATGAAGAATTTAGTAATAGTCGAATCAAATGCTAAAGCGACCAAAATTAAAGGATATTTAGATTCTAAATTTCCCAATGATTCTTGGATAGTTAATGCCTGTTTAGGACATATTTGCGATTTACCAAATGAGGAAAAAGCCGTAAATCCATCCGATTGGCAAGATTTAAAATGGGCAGCCACTACGAAAGGAAAAAAGGTTGTCAAAGAGTTAAATAAACTATGCAAAGAAAATGATTCAATATATTTAGCTACTGACCCAGATAGAGAAGGGGAGGCTATAGCATGGCACCTAAAGAATGAATTTGAAAAAAAGAAACTTTTGAAAGATAAATTGCTTTCAAGGATAAGTTTTACTGAAATTACTCCAAAAGCAATTGAAGATGCCATTAAAAGCCCCAGAGAAATAGATCAAAATTTAGTAGACGCTTACCTTGCAAGAAGAATTCTTGATCACTTGATTGGATTTAAGGTTTCTCCTTTTTTATGGAGACACATATCAAGAGCTAAATCAGCAGGGAGAGTTCAATCTCCTTCACTGAGGATAGTCTGTGAGAAAGAAGATGAAATTGATGCCTTTATTCCCGAAGAATATTGGCCTTTTAAAGGTAATTTTAATTTCAATGAATTTGAAGTGGAAGCTAATTTAACCTCCATTAAAGGAGAAAAGACTGATAAAAAAAGAATAACTAACGAAAATGATGCAAATTCTGTGAACGAAAAACTTTCATCTCTAAGTTTTTATTTAAAAGACATAGAATCAAAACCCCAAAGCAATTCTTCTAAAGCTCCTTTTCGAACTTCGACTTTGCAACAAGCAGCATCCAGCAAGTTGGCTTTTACTGCAGATAGAACTATGCGTGTTGCGCAAAAACTCTATGAGGAGGGACTTATAACTTATTTAAGAACTGACGGAATATCCATAAGTAATGACGTTTTAAACGATTTAAGAAATTTCATAAAAGATGAATATGGTGATAATTATCTATCTGAAAATACAAAAATTTATAAATCTAAAGCTGCAAATTCACAAGAAGCTCATGAACCTATAAGACCTACAGACTTTTCATTAAAACCTTCCAAAGCAAAATTAACTGGCGATGAAATGAAGCTCTATTCTTTAATTTGGAATAGAACCTTAGCCAGTCAAATGTCAAATTCTAAATATGAAAGAAAAACTCTAGTCATTAGTTCATCGGATGAAAACTTTATTTTTAGAGCAGCATCTAGAAAAAATTTATTTTTAGGTTTCGAACTTTTAACAAAAGAGGATGATGAAGAAGGTGTAGCTGATGATTTTCCTGACAATTTAGAAATTGGAAGCGAAATGAATTTAACAAAAATTTTATTTGAGCAAAAATTTACCGCACCTCCAAGAAGATATTCGGAAGCGTCTTTAATAAAAAAAATGGAGGAGGAAGGAATTGGACGTCCTTCAACTTATGCTTCTATTTTGAAGAACCTCAGAGAAAAGAAATATACATATGGAACAAAAAGCATTACTCCTTCAGATTTAGGAAGAGTATTAAGTTCTTATTTGAAATTTATTTTTAAAGATTTCTTTATTGAGGATAAATTTACAGCAGATATGGAGAAAGATTTAGATAAAATTTCTTCAGGTGAAATATCTTGGAAGGAGGTATTAGATAAGTTTTGGGATTTATTACAAAGTTATTTAAATAAGAAAGTAGATGATATTGAAATTAGTAATAAAGATGACTTTAAGACAAGACAAGTTTTAGATATCCTAAATAAAGAATTATTTAATCAGATATTTCCTGTCAAAGAAGATGGAACTGTTACAAGGGCCTGTCCAAAATGTGGAGAAGAGGTAAGTTTAAAATCAGGTGCCTGGGGATATTTTATAGGTTGTTCTTCATGTAAGTGGACAAAAAAACCCTTCGACACAGCCGTGAAATGGGAAACCTATCAAGAACTTCCGAAAGAAATTGGATTACATCCAGATTATGGAGATATGATTTTTGCTGATATCAGTATAAATGGACCTTGCGTTTGGACTCTCAAAGAAGAGAAAAAAATCTATGGAGCTCCTGATGATGACGAAAAACTCCTTGAAATTGGTTTAAATAGAGCAGTAGAGTTGATTGAAAGAGACTCTGGAGAGCATATTTTATTTACTGAACCAAAAAGTCAATTACCCGTTTTATTAAAAAATGGTAGATTTGGCGAATATACGGAATTTGATGGTTTTAATAAAGCTACAAAATTACCTCCCGAGGACAGACCAAAAAATCCAAAGGTCACCTACTACAATCCCCATGAATTAGATTACGAAAATAAAGACACTCAGCTTTTTGTCCTTAAAAGTTTAAGAATTCTAGGATTCCATCCAGAAACTTCGAGGCCTATTGGAATTAAAATAAAAAAACCAGGTAAGGCTTTCAAATTTGTTAAGTATTTAAAATGCGGAGAAGAAGAAATTGAGTGTCAAAATGATTTTTATAAACTAGAAGATCAAGAGCAAAGCGAGCTGATCAAAAAAACTTTTAATTTAAAAAGCTTTAATTTAATTAATTAACTAATATTTCTTATTAGACCAACGCAAGTTCCTTCGAAGTTCAAACTAACTTTGTTTGGATTGACAATAATGTCATCGTAATTATCGTTTTCTGCTTTAAGAACTACCTTGTTATTAGAAATTTCTTTCAAAGTTTTCACGGTAACATCGTCATCAATTCTTGCAATTACAATTGCATTTTTTTTGACTTTCAAATCCTTATTGACTGCGATGAGGTCATTATCGAAGATCCCTACATCTATCATACTGTCTCCTTTTACTCTTAAGTAATAATCTATTCCGTGAGAAGAAATTGGCAAAGCAGGAATCTTTTTTTCAATATTTTCTTCAGCCAGCATTGGACTTCCTGCGCTTACTAAACCAATCACAGGAATACTATCATCAGAATTACTTAAGGAAATTCCTCTTGAGGTCCCAGAAAGAATATCTATAAATCCTTTCTTTTTTAAAGCTTTAAGATGGTCTTCAGCAGCGTTAGGTGACTTAAAGCCAAAGAAATTAGAAATCTCCATTCTTGTAGGAGGGTAACCTTCGTTTGATATTTTTGACTTGATAAAATCAAATATTTCTTTTTGTCTGCTAGTTAAAGTATTCATACTGTAATTATATACAGTAATTTACTTTTGTCATCTTTATTAAATATTTGATATATCTAAAAACTAGTTTAAAATCATTTCAATATATCATTAGGAAATAAGTATTTATGAAATTTCAACAACTTTTATATGTTAGAGAAGTAGCTAGAAGCAATTTAAATGTTTCTCAAGCTTCAAAAACTTTGTACACATCTCAACCCGGAATAAGCAAACAGATTAAACTGTTGGAAGAAGAGTTGGGTATCGAGTTGTTCGAAAGATCCGGAAAACACTTAGTAAGCATAACTCCTGTGGGACAAAAAATTCTTGAACAAATAGAAGAGATTCTTGCTCTAGTTGACGGAATTAAGCACGCGGCAACTGAATTTTCTGACGAAGACTATGGAACCTTAGCCATTGCAACTACTCACACTCAAGCTAAATTCACATTACCTAACGTAGTTGATAAATTTGTTAAAAAATATCCAAATGTTCACTTTCAGATGCATCAGTGTACTCCTGATGAGTCTGTCGAAATGGCTTCTAAAGGAGAAGTAGATTTAGCTTTATGGACAGAAACTAATGAAAAAGGAGAAAACTTAATTAAACTTCCTTGTTACAAATGGTCCAGAAGTATAATTGTTCCAAAGAAACACCCGTTAACTAAACTACCAAAAATTAAACTTAAAGATTTAGCTCAATACCCCATAGTCACATATGTATTTGGATTTACAGGCAGTAATGACCTCGACAGAGCTTTTTTTGAGAGAGGTTTAAAAGCAAATGTTGTTTTCACTGCAACTGATGCAGATGTCATCAAGACTTATGTGAAGATGGGTACTGGAGTAGGAATTATTGCCAGCATGGCTTTCAACCCAGAAGAAGATACAGAACTTGAGGCAATAAATGCAAACCATTTATTTGATTCAGGAACAACATATATGGGGTTCAGGCGAGGAACTTATTTAAGAAGTCACTTATTCGAGTTCATTAACATGTTTGCTCCTCATTTAACAAAAGACATTGTTGCAAAAGGCTGTGCAACTAAATCAAAAAAAGAGTTAGATAAAATCTTTGAAAATTTTAAGCTTCTAAGAAGATAAATGAAATATTTGTGCTTAGATTTTGAGGGTGTTCTCATACCTGAAATTTGGCAACACGTCGCTGAAGCAACAAGTTCTCAGGATCTAATGCTTACTACCCAGGATCTAAAAGATTACGATGAGCTAATGCAACTTAGAATGAAGGTTGTTAATGAAAAGGGAATTAAATTAAGTGATATACAAGAAATTGTTCGAACAATGAAGCCTTTTGAAGGAGCAGAAGAATTTTTAAGCTGGGCAAGATCTAACTTTCAAGTAACAATAGTCTCTGATACTTTTTATGAATTAGCGTGGCCATTAGTAGAGAAATTGAACTTTCCTAGCATAATCTGCCATCACTTGAATATTGAACAAGATAAAATTAAAGGCTATAGATTAAGACAAAAAAATAATAAACAGAAAGTAATTGAGGCTTTAAAATCCCTAAATTATGAAGTTTTTGCCGCTGGAGACTCTTACAATGACATCAACATGCTGAATGAATCAGATTTAGGAGTTTTTTTTCAGGCTCCGGAGCATATAAAAAAAGAATATCCAAATTTACTAACTGCAGATTCTCACGAAGATTTAAAAAAAATCTTAATAGATAAAATATAATATGGCACAAACTTTCTTCAAATTACTCCAAGAGGACAACCCCCTGAAAATTGTGGGAACAATTAATGCTTATTCTGCATTACTTGCAAAAAAGAGTGGTCATAAAGCAATTTATCTTTCTGGGGCTGGGGTAGCCAATGCAAGTTATGGCTTACCAGATCTCGCTCTGACTTCGAGAGATAACGTCTTAGAGGATCTTAGAAGAATTAAAGGAATTGTAGATCTTCCCATTTTAGTTGACTGTGACACAGGATGGGGAAGTGGTCTAAATATTTCTAAAACTATTAAAGAGATGATTTCTGCTGGAGCAGACGCAGTACATTTGGAAGATCAGGTTTCTGAAAAACGCTGTGGTCACAGACCAGGAAAGGAAATAGTTTCTAAAGAGGAAATGGTAGATAGAATCAAAGCCTCAAAAGATTCAGTAACTAAAAATGACTTCATGTTAATGGCAAGGACGGATGCTTTTTCTAAAGAAGGCATAAATTCCGTAATCGATAGGTCGAATGCTTTTATTGAGGCTGGAGCAGATTCAATTTTTCCAGAAGCTATTACAAGTCTGGAAGATTATCTAGAGATTTCTAAAAATGTTAATGCTCCGATTTTAGCAAACATCACTGAGTTTGGACTTACTCCAATGTTTAAGACTGATGAATTAAAAAATGCGGGTGTAAAAATGATTCTTTACCCTTTGAGTGCTTTTAGAGCGATGTCTAAAGCCGCAGAGGATGTTTATTTAGAGCTAATAGATTCTGACAGTCTTGAAAAAAAAGTAAAAAAAATGCAATCTCGAGATGAATTATATGACGTACTGAACTATCATATGTACGAAAAAAAAATAGACGAACTATTTTCTAAGGAATAATCTCATGTCCGAAAAAAAATTAGAAGGTGCAGGCCTTAGGGGTCAAGTAGCCGGAAAAACATCACTCTCAACTGTCGGAAAGGCAGGAAAAGGTTTAACTTACAGAGGTTATCCCATTGAGGTCCTCTCTGAAAAAGCAAAGTTTGAAGAAGTTGCTTATCTATTAATGTATGGCGCTCTTCCAACTAATGATGAATATAAAGAGTACTCTAATAAATTGATTTCCATGCGATCTCTTCCAGATTCTATTCTAGAAGTCCTAGAAAGAATTCCTGCATCTGCTCATCCCATGGATGTTATGAGAACCGGTTGTTCCATGCTGGGGAATGTTGAACCGGAAGGTGAATTTACTAACCAACAAGAATCTGCTGATCGAATCCTTGCAACTATGGCCTCAATCATTGTCTATTGGTACAAATACTCACATGAAGGTGAAAAAGTAAAAACTTCCTCAGATTATGAAACTATCGGAGGACATTTTTTATCATTATTGCATGGCAAAGAACCCAGCGAGGATCAAATCAGATGTTTAGATACTTCTTTAATTTTATACGCCGAACATGGATTCAATGCCTCAACTTTTACGGCAAGAACATGCGCTTCTACTCTGTCTGATATTCATTCTTGCATCACTGGAGCAATAGGTACTCTCAGAGGACCGCTGCACGGTGGAGCTAATGAAGCAGCTATGGAGTTGATAGAAAAATTTTCAACAATTGAAGAAGCAAAATCTGCAGTTCTTAAAATGTTAGAAAACAAAGAAAAAATTATGGGATTCGGACATGCGGTATACAGCACAGAAGATCCTAGAAACGCCATAATAAAAAAATGGGCTGAAAAACTTAGTAAAACAAACGGAGATGAAACTTTGTATTTAGTTTCCGAGCAAATTGAAAAAACAATGGATGAGGAAAAAAATATGTTTGCTAATACTGACTTTTTCATGGCTTCAGCATATTCTTATCTAGAAATTCCAACAAAACTTTTCACACCTTTATTTGTCATTGGTAGAACTTCTGGCTGGGCAGCAAATATTTTCGAACAAAGAGCAGATAATCGAATTATTAGGCCAAGTGAAGAATACATAGGACCAGATTCATCTGAATGGGTCGATTTAGAAGATAGATAAGAATCTTATGTCCTCAACAGTAGAAACTAATGTTCGTCCTGATCCTGATGAATTAATTCAAAAAATTGCAGACTATGTGCATGATTATAAAATCACTAATGATCAGGCAATAAGCACTGCAAAATATTGCTTAATGGACACAATTGGATGTGGTTTATTAGCTTTAACTTTTCCAGAATGTAAATCTTTACTTGGTCCGCATATAGACGGAACAGAGGTTCCAAACGGCGTTCGAGTTTTGGGAACTAATTTTAAACTCGATCCAATTAAAGCTGCTTGGGATAATGGAGCTATTATTCGATGGCTTGATTTTAATGATACTTGGCTGGCTGCAGAATGGGGCCATCCTTCAGATAATTTAGGTGGAATTTTATCTGCTTGCGATTATATTTCTCAAAATTTTCCCGAAAAGGATATATCAGTAAGAGATATCATTTTTTCTATGATCAAGGCTCATGAAATTCAAGGCGTTTTAGCATTAGAAAATAGCTTTAATAGAGTTGGTCTAGATCATGTATTGCTGGTGAAAATTGCTTCTGTTGGAGTGATTTCAGTCATTTTAGGTCTAACTAAAGATCAAACAATAGATGCTTTGTCTCAAGCATTTGTAGATGGACAGAGTTTAAGAACCTATAGGCATGCTCCAAATGCCGGCCCTCGTAAATCCTGGGCCGCTGGAGATGCTACAAGTAGAGCTATGCAACTTGTTTGGCTAACTAAAAAAGGTCAAATTGGATATCCCAGCGCTATTTCTGCTCCAACGTGGGGTTTTAAAGATGTTTTGTTTAACGGAAAAGACCTTATTCTTAACCAGGAATTCGAATCCTATGTAATGGAAAATGTTCTTTTTAAAATTTCTTTTCCTGCAGAGTTTCATGCTCAAACCGCTGTTGAAGCTGCCGTTACACTTCATAGTGAAGTAAAAAACAAATTTGATGAGATAGATAAAATAAAAATAATTACCCATGAATCAGCAATAAGAATAATAAGCAAGGAAGGAAAATTAAATAATCCTGCCGACAGAGATCATTGTTTACAATACATGACTGCTATTGGTCTTATTAAAGGCGATTTAGTAGCTGAGGATTATGAAGATTCTGTTGCGAATGATCCTTTGGTTGATAATCTAAGAGAAAAAATGGTCATCGAAGAAGATTTAAGTTTTTCAAAAGATTACTTAGACCCTTCAAAAAGATCTATCGCGAATTCATTACAAATATTTTACAAAGATGGCACCAGGTCGGATCTAGAGGAAGTTCATTATCCAATTGGCCATAAGAACAGAAGGGCTGAGGGTATTCCAATATTAGTTAGCAAATTTGAAAAAAATCTAAAAACCCAATTTTCTGATGATCGAGTAAAAGATATTATGTCTCTCTTTGAAGATAACGAAAAGCTCTTCAATCTTCCTGTAAGTAAGTTTGTTGATTTCTTTGTCAAAAACTAAACTAAAACTTTATTTTTAAAATCCTTTCTAAATCTTCCTTGGCTTGAGACTCAGATATCACCTTAATTGTTGTCATGCCCATTGCTTTCGCTGGTTTTAAATTAATACCTAGGTCATCTAAAAAAATTATTTTTTCAGGAGGGATATCTACTTTTTCTAGAACGTAATCGTAAAAAGCCTGATCAGGTTTTCTTAAACCAATTTCTTTAGATTCGAATATGAAATCAAAAAGATTAAAAACCTCAGTTTTTTTAATTAAATCCATCATGTCTGGCTGATTGTCATTATCAGGTATGAAATTATTAGTGAGACAAGCTTGAATAAAATCCATTTTCTTAAGCGTTTTTATAATCTCAACCATTCCCAATCTAAGATCGCCTTCCAATAAATCTAAAACTTTTAATCCATTGACACCAAATCCAAGTTCAGAACTTTCTTGAAAAAAAAGATCATTAAACTCTATTTGGTTGATTTTGGATTGTTCTAAAAGAGCCCAAGCATTATTTTGGGGGTTAGTAGAGTTAACTTTTCTAAGAAAATTTTCAGGTAGATCATTCTCTATTTCAAATTTTTTGAATGCTTCAAAAGGGCTAGATGTAATGACACCGCCGAAATCCCAAAAAATCGAACTATATTGGTTTAATTTCATCTACTTAAGTATATTCCTCACAAAAGCGTATAATTTGATTAGTTTATAGAGAAATGTCCGGAAATAGTATTGGAAAAAGTTTTGTAGTTACAACCTTTGGCGAAAGTCATGGCCAGGCCATGGGCTGTGTTATTGACGGGTGTCCACCCGGAATTGAAATTGATGAATCAATAATACAAATAGATCTTGATAGGAGAAAGCCTGGTTCTAATGAATATACAACTAAAAGGAAAGAAGACGATAAGGTAGAAATCTTATCCGGAGTTTTTGAAGGTAAAACCACAGGTACGCCAATTGGTTTGTTAATTAAAAATAAAGACCAAAAAAGTTCTGATTACGATAAATTAAAAGATGTTTATCGTCCTTCCCACGCTGATTATGGGTATATTCAAAAATATGGCATTAGAGACCACCGAGGAGGTGGAAGATCTTCAGCACGAGAAACAGCAATGCGAGTTGCAGCCGGCGCAATTGCAAAGAAATTTCTTAAAGATAAACTAGACGTAAATATTTTTGGTTACATCAATCAAATTGGCGAGCATAAAATCAATAGTTTCAATAAAGAAATTATCAATACAAATCCATTTTTTTGTCCTGATGAATCTTTGATTCCAACTCTTGAAAAATATATAGACCAGTTAAGAGAAGAAGGAGATTCAATTGGTGCTTCAATTACAGTCGAAGCTTCTAACATGCCTTTAGGTTTAGGAGAGCCAGTATTTGATAAATTAGATGCTGATATTGCTCATGCTTTAATGAGTATTAATGCAGTTAAAGCAGTAGAAATAGGTAATGGGACTGAAGTAGTAAGTCTAAAAGGTTCTATTAATAGAGATGAAATATCACCCGACGGTTTTGAATCTAACCATTCTGGAGGAATTTCAGGAGGTATTTCTACAGGTCAGAATTTATTAGCAAAGGTTGCTCTTAAACCAACTTCAAGTATTTTAGTTAAAGGTAAGTCAGTTAATAAAGAAGGAGAGTCAGTCGAGATTGTTTCCAAAGGTAGGCATGATCCTTGCGTAGGAATAAGAGCGGTTCCTATTGTTGAAGCTATGACAGCAATAGTTCTAATTGATCATTTTTTGAGAAACCGAGCACAAAACCAAGATAAACCAGAAGAGTACAACAAGATTCCATCCGAAAAAAATTAAACACCATGTCTCAAAACACTCTTTACGATAAAATTTGGGAAGATCACTTTGTAGTAGACAGAGAAGATGGTAGCACTCTAATGTATATTGATCGACATCTTGTACATGAGGTTACTTCTCCCCAAGCATTTGATGGTCTTCGAGAAAATAATTTAACTCCTCGCCAAATTAATACCATTATTGCAACACCTGATCATAATGTTCCTACAACTGAGCGTTCTAAAGATATAGACGGAATTCAAGATCCTATAAGTAAACTTCAAGTAGTCACTTTGAATGATAACTGTGATGAATTTGGTATAAATCAATTCAAACTAAATGACGAAAGACAAGGAATTGTTCATGTTATTGGACCTGAACAAGGCATCACGCTTCCAGGTATGACAATTGTTTGTGGTGATTCACATACATCTACGCATGGAGCTTTTGGTTCATTAGCTATGGGCATAGGTACTAGTGAGGTTGAACATGTTTTAGCAACCCAATGTTTAGTGTCTCAAAAACAAAAAAATATGTTGATTGAAATCGTCGGAAAACTTCAAAACGGAGTTACCGCTAAAGATATTACTATGTTCATCATAGGAAGAATTGGAACAGCTGGAGGAACAGGACACGTCATTGAATATTCAGGTGAGGCTATAGAAAATTTATCAATGGAAGGAAGAATGACTCTTTGCAATATGGCAATCGAAGCTGGGGCTAGGGCAGGTATGGTTGCTCCCGATGATAAAACTTTTGATTATGTTTCTGATAAACCCTTTGCGCCTAAAGGAAAAGACTTAGAAGAAGCTATAAATTATTGGAAAACTTTAAAATCTGATCCAAACGCAAGCTTTGATAAAATTCATACTTTCGATGCAGAAGACATTTTACCTCAAGTAACGTGGGGAACCTCGCCAGAAATGGTAACTCATATTGATGATTCAATACCTGAAATCAAAGGAAATAATAAAACATTAATATCTGCATTAGATTACATGGGACTAAAACCCGGAACAAAAATTAAAGATATTGAACTTGATCAAATTTTCATAGGTTCTTGCACTAATTCAAGAATTGAAGATTTACGAGCAGCTTCAAAAATTTTAGATGGAAATAAAATTTCAAAAAATATTAAAAGAGCAATTGTGGTGCCTGGTTCAGGACTTGTAAAAAAACAAGCTGAATCCGAGGGTTTAGATGAAATCTTCAAAAGTGCTGGATTTGAATGGAGAGACGCTGGATGCTCTATGTGTCTTGGCATGAATCCAGATCAATTAAAAGAGTTTGAAAGATGCGCTTCAACATCTAATAGAAATTTTGAGGGCAGACAAGGTTTTAAAGGGCGTACTCATTTGGTCAGTCCAATAATGGCTGCTGCTGCATCACTAGAAGGTAAGTTCATGGATGTCAGAGAGCTTTAATGAAAAATTCTAATTTATATTCTGGAGAGTTTGCGTGCCTTGAAAAAGCCAATGTAGATACTGATCAAATTATTCCAAAACAATTCTTAAAATCTATTTCTAAGACAGGTCTTGGACCTTATTTATTTGATGCTTGGAGGTTTATAGACGAAGGTTATCTTGGAAAAAATCTCTCAGATAGAAAGATCAACCCAGACTTTATTCTAAATAAACCGCTTTATTCTCAAATTAATGTGCTTATTGCCGACGATAATTTTGGGTGTGGATCCAGTAGAGAACACGCCGTTTGGGCTCTTAAAGATTTTGGAATTAACGTAGTTATTGCATCTTCTTTTGGCGATATTTTTTTCAATAATTGTTTTAAAAATGGAGTTTTAGCGATAAAAATCTCTCAAGAACAAATAAATGAAATCTTTTTCCAACAAAATAATAACTCTCAAAAACAAATTGAGATAGATTTAATCAATCAAAATATTAAGATTCCAAATATTAAATTGATTGATTTTGAGATAGATGATTTTAGAAAAAATTGTTTGCTTGAAGGATTAGACGATATTGGGTTTAGTTTGAAATATGAAACAGAAATATCAAATTATGAAAACAAACTTAAACAGTCAAGACCATGGGTATTAAATGAGTAAATCAAAACAAATCCTTTTTCTTCCTGGAGATGGCATTGGCCCAGAAGTTAGTGATGAAGCTGAAAAAGTTTTACTCTATGTCGCACAAAAATATGACTTTGACATTGAAGTAACTAAACGTCTTATTGGAGGAATTGCGATAGATGAAGAGGGCTCACCAATATCAGACTCTACAATTGAAGTAGCTAAAGAATCAGATTCAGTTTTTTTAGGCGGTGTTGGAGGTCCAAAATGGGATAGTTTAGAACCGGCAAAAAAACCAGAAAAAGGTTTATTAAAAATAAGATCTGAACTTGACCTATTTGCAAATTTAAGACCATCAATGGCTTTTCCTGGCCTTGAAGATGCCTCTTCATTGAAAAGAGATGTTATAGAAGGATTAGACATACTTATTGTAAGGGAATTGACGGGTGGTATTTATTTTGGAACCCCAAGAGAAATAAAAACTGATTCTGCTTTCAATACTATGATTTATTCAACTTCTGAAGTGGAACGAATTGCCGAAGTAGCTTTTCAAAGTGCCATGAAAAGAGATAAAAAATTGTGCTCTGTTGATAAAGCAAATGTTTTAGAAGTTTCAGAATTTTGGAGAAGTGTTGTCAACAAAATTTCTAAAAAATATCCTGAGGTTATTTTGGAACATATGTTGGTAGATAATGCAGCGATGCAGTTAGTTCAAAATCCAAAACAGTTTGATGTAATTTTATCTTCTAATCTTTTTGGGGACATTCTCTCAGACATTAGTTCAATTTTATCTGGTTCGATAGGTATGCTTCCTTCGGCTTCTCTAGATTTGAATTCTAAGGGATTATTTGAACCGGTTCATGGAACAGCTCCAGATATTGCTGGCAAGTCTATTGCGAACCCTTTGGCTAGTATCCTGTCTATTGCAATGATGTTTAAATATACTTTTGCAAACGAAACAATTTCCTTAGCTATTGCAAAAGCAGTTGAAGGAGTCTTAAAAGAAGGATTTGCTACACGTGATATAGCAAACGAAAAATCAAAATTGGTGTCTACCTCAGAAATGGGAGATTTAGTAATTGAAAAACTTAAATAAAAGAATTGCAGTAGTTGGCGCTACTGGAGCAGTTGGCAGAGTCTTTTTGGAGCTTTTAGAGGAAAATTTTTCGGGAAAAAAAGATTTACACTTACTTGCAAGCAAAAAATCAGAAGGAAAATTAATATCTTGTGGAGATCAACAATTTCAAGTTAAGGATTTATCAACCTTCGATTTTTCTTCTGCAGATATTGCTTTCTTTTCTGCAGGTGCTGATATTTCAGGAGAATTTGCTCCTAAAGCTTTATCGCAAGGTTGTACTGTCATAGACAACTCATCAAAGTTTAGGAGGGAGGAAGATATTCCTTTAATCATTCCTGAGGTAAATGGAGATATTTTAGAAAAAATTAATGATCCAATAATAATTTCAAATCCTAATTGTTCCACTGCTCAACTATTAGTAGCTTTAAAACCTATTCATGATTTATTTGAAATCACTAGAGTCGATGTGGTGACTTTTCAAGCAGTTAGTGGGTCTGGTCAAAATGCAATCGATGAATTAATAAATCAAACAGAACGATCGTTAAATAACGAAAGCACAACTAAAGAGGTTTACGGTGCGCAAATAGCTTTCAATGTAATCCCAGCGGGAAATCTGGAAGAAAATGATTATACCGATGAAGAAATGAAAA
>CENZ01005130.1_pt1 | contig 26244 bp, 24 predicted proteins | sample 361341 | NCBI WGS metagenome assembly CENZ01 (sample SAMEA2619782, study PRJEB7988) | marine metagenome | biome: marine biome (ENVO:00000447); feature: deep chlorophyll maximum layer (ENVO:xxxxxxxx); material: "saline water (ENVO:00002010), including plankton (ENVO:xxxxxxxx)" | depth 50 m
GTTGTGGTTGTGACCTTTTGGGTCAAAGGCTTTTGCCGAAATAAGAGTTATTAACATTGAAGACATATGTCATTGAAACCTTTTCATATAAGAATGGAGCTTTAGTGGAGATGATGGGAATCGAACCCACGGCCTCTACGTTGCGAACGTAGCGCTCTAGCCAACTGAGCTACACCCCCTTATCCGAATGAAGCGTATCTACGAAGCCTTTTTCGTATAAAAATTATTTAGATTGCTTCGGGGTAGTCGTACTCTTCTTCCATCGAGCTAGCTATAAAGGAATGTGTTAGAACAACAGAAGTTTGATCAGCCTCTAGATCTCGACGTTGTGTGATGAGAGCAAAATAACCTACCAAAGCTAGATCCACAACAAAATGGATAGTCCAGAGGAAAGTACCACCTACCGCTATGGATGCTAAGAGAGTGAAAACTGCTATACCACTTAGAACACTAGATACGTCTCGACGTCTTCTTTTTGCTGCTAGCGCACTTTGCGGCAGTGAAACTTTATAACTCTTCATTGTTGGAACACGATAAACGTCAAGGTGATTGGCGATTCCTTGATTAGAAGAGTTTGTGGAAATTTGATTTCGTATTAGTGGCGGCACCAGAACTGCAGCCCATAACGCTCCCAGACCAAGAAGTATCAACATACTTTTTCCACCCTTAAGTTTTCCACAATAAAAAAATAATAGTACGAGAGCATTATAATTACAGGGATACTTTCGCGCTTTAAGCGCGAAAGTTATTACTCAAAGCGCGAAACTAATATCTATTCGGGTCTTTCCCAGTCACCAGATTTACCACCAGTTTTTTCCAACAGTTTGATCTCTTCTATGGTGACTGACTTGTCCAGAGCCTTGCACATGTCATAAATAGTTAACGCTGCGACAGAACAGGCGGTCAGGGCTTCCATTTCGACACCGGTTTTTCCAAATGTTTTAACAGTTGTGACTATTTCAACATACTTTTCTTCAATTTTGAAATCTACAGAAACAAAATTGATTGCCAAAGGATGACAGAGTGGAATCAAATCTGACGTTCTTTTAGCTGCCTGTATTCCAGCAACTCTAGCGACTCCTAATACATCACCTTTTTGCAGTTCTTGTTTTTTCAAGGCGTCTATGGTTTCAGGACCCATAAAAACCCTTCCCGATGCGGTAGCACTTCTATTCGTATCTTCTTTATTACCAACATCTACCATCAGTGCTTTTCCGTTTTCATCTACGTGGGTAAATTTGTCTCCGTCGGGTTTCAAAGTCTTTCCTTTTTCATCCACCAATTTGAGACATGCTTCGGGCTGGGCGAATAAAATCAACATTTCCGATTCCGTGACCTTCTCGCTTTGCTGAAACTGCCATCTCTAGAAGTTCACATATCTCTTTATCACTACTTTCAGATCTAAGCGCTTCTTTAAGGTCGAATTCCTCATTTGAAAATAAACAGTTTCTAAATTGTCCATCTGCGGTAATTCTTATGCGGTCACAAGTATCGCAGAATTTTTGAGTGACACTAGCTACTATCCCGATTTCTCCCTGGCCATCTACATATCTAAACCTGCTGGCCGGTGCATTTGAGCGTTTAACGACCTCTAGTGGATAAACAGAATTTATTGTGGAAAATATCTCTTCTAGTGAGACGACTGAGAGAGTTGACCATTTTTCATCGGCATCAAGAGGCATGAACTCTATAAACCTGACTATTACACCCCGTTCTCTTCCAAACTTTGCAAACTCTATTATTTCGTCATCATTTATTCCACGCATTACTACAACATTTATTTTTACAGGAGACAAACCCGCTTCTATAGAAGCTTCGATACCAGTTATCACTTTTTTCATATCATCTCTGAGAGTAATTTCTTTAAATCTTTCTGCTTTTAATGAGTCAATGGAAATATTGACTCTGTGTAAGCCTGCAGAACGAAAATTGTGAGCGTTTTTGTCTAAAGATATCCCATTGGTCGTAAGGGCAATTTCAATCGGCAACTTGGAAAGCATTGAAATCAAATCAGAAAGATTTGCACGCAGAGTTGGCTCTCCCCCCGTAAGCCGAACACTGTTTATTCCATAGTTTTCAACCAAAATTTTGGTTATACGAGTGATTTCCTCAAAACTTAAAAGTTCTTCTCGTTTTAACCAATCTAAGCCCTCTTCAGGCATGCAATATTGGCAACGAAAATTACATCTATCTGTTACTGATATCCGAAAATCTTTATGAACTCGACCAAAGAGGTCAGTTAGTCCTTTACCCATAGACTAAGCGTAGAGGACTAATTTATTTCTGGCTCGCTTAATTGCATCACATCAACAAAATCTCCCTCTTCTACACCTTCTCCATTGGGTAAAACGGCAAGACCTTGAGCATTCGCCATTGCCGCTAGTTGATGCGATCCTTGTCCTTCTAAAAATGACACTTCATATGAATCTTTTTTTCTTATGAGAGCAACTCTGGCAAAATGCACTTTCCCATCCTGACGGCGTTTGAACGAAGTAACTGCCTTAGCTTTCAGGTAAGGCCTCCAGATTTGTGCATATCCCATTATTTTCAACAATGCTGGACGCATAAAAAGCTCAAATGAAACCATTGCCGAAACCGGATTGCCTGGCAAACCAAAAACTGGCACACCATTTAGCAAACCGAAAGCCAGCGGTTTGGCTGGTTTAATTGCTACTTGCATCCATTTCATTTCCCCTAAACGGTCGAGTACCACTTTGACAAAATCAAAATCCCCCATACTTACTCCACCTGATGTGACTATCGCATCACATTTTTCAACTGCTGAAAGAAGTGCGGATTCGATCTTTTCTTCATCATCTGGGATCAACCCCAAATCGATAACTTCGACGCCTATCTCATCTAAAAGAGCCTTTACCGAATGTCTATTAGAATCTCGGATCTGTCCAGGTTCTAGCCGTGTAGCACCTTGGACCAATTCATCCCCCGTTGACATTACTCCTACTACTGGTCTTTTAAATACAGTTACTTCCTCAAGCCCAATTGTTGCAAATACACCGATATGTGCAGCCCCAATCAGAGTTCCTGAAGCAAACAGTTCCGTACCTTTGACAAAGTCCTCTCCAGGTTGGCGAATAAAATTTCCATCTTTAACACTTTCTTCTACAACTACAAAATTATCTCTTTCAGCTTCTCTAGTTTTTTCAACCATTACTACAGAGTCTGCTCCTTCTGGAATTACGGCACCAGTCATAATTCTGACTGCTTCATCAGGTCCAACTTTAAAATCTGGGACTTTCCCAGCCGGTAAAGTCCCTACAACTTTTAATTCAACCGGCGCATTTACCGTGTCAAGAGCTCTAACTGCATAGCCGTCCATTGCAGTGTTTGGGAATGGTGGAATATCGTCATTCGAAATGACAGTGCCTGCTAGGACCAGACCACGTGATTTAGAGATCTCAACCTCATCGGTAGAGAGTTTTGAACACTGACTAAATATAAATTCTTGTACTTCTTTTAATTCGATCACATAGCGAGAATAGCGACTGAAAGCAATTATTCACCAATCCCAAGTGAATGTTCAGATCTACTTAATAATCTTTTAAAATTTTCTCTGTGTCTTATAAGGATTAAAACAGATAAAAAAACTGCTGCTAGTAGTTCTTTTAATTCAAATCCAAATAGAAGCACAGACAAAGGCATAAACACGGCGGTCAAAATTGATGCCATTGAAACTTTTTTTGAAATTTTGGCTATTAATAAAAAACCTAATGTGCATACTCCTCCCACTAAAGGGAAAAGGACCCAACAGCCGCCTGCCCCTGTTGCAACTCCCTTACCTCCACGAAATTTTCTTGTTATCGGGAAGACATGCCCAAGAACTGATGCAAGCCAACAAGCTAAACCCAATGAGGTCCCGTCAATCAACAACCCAATTACGGCAGCTATAGAGCCTTTACTGAAATCAGCAATAAGTACAAGTACACCTGCACGAAGACCAACTACTCTTAAAACATTCGTCGCTCCTGGATTGCCAGAACCAGACCGAGTAGGGTCAAAACCTTTTCTGTTAGAAGCGAGATGCGCTGAGGGAAGACTTCCTAAAAAATAAGAAAGGAAAATTGCAAACACCCAAAGGAAAACCATTCCTATAGCATGACCGATAATTAAGAAAAAATCATGTCATTGTTTAATAGCTGTATCTTTTATAGTTCAGTTCTTAAAGAATTCGATTAGGTGCCGATTATGCCAACATACATTTATAGGTGTCAGACCTGCGAAGAAGAATACGAGATTGTCCAGTCTTTCAAAGATGACCCTATAGAAAAATGTCCTTCTGATTGTTCAGGGACTGTTAAAAAAGTATTTTCTGGAGTTGGGATTTCTTTTAAAGGTTCCGGTTTCTACAAAAATGACCATGGGTCAAATTCAAAAAAGAAACCTCAAGAAAGCAACTCAAAAGAAACCTCAAAGGACACTAAAGACACAAAGGACACAAAAGAAAACTCAAAGAAGAAATCCGATTCTTCTTCAGAAAAAGCAAATACTGGATCCAGCAAGAAGGAAACTAAGCCTTCAAAGAAATCTAGTTCTTCTTCAACTTGATTAAAGGCATCTAAGCACCAGATACTGTTAGCTCATTTATTACTAACGTCGAACCCGCGGAGTTCATTGGAAGCCACTCCAAATCATTTCCGACTTCACTTACGTCTTTCAACATTTTTTGAATTGTCGACCCTATTGTAAACTCACGAAGTGGTTCAGATAACTCCCCATCGCTGATTCGCAACCCTTCGGCACCAGTTGAGAAATCTCCACTGACCGGATTAACGCCTGAATGCAATCCTGTGACGCTCTGAATCAGAATTCCATTATCTATGCCCGCAATCAAATCAACAGGGTCCCTGCCTCCAGGCCTGAGCGATACCGCCTGGATGCCGACTCCAGGTGTAGATGCGTAACTTCGTATTGCCGAACCGGTAGAAGTCGATGCAGCCTTTCTAGCCGTCCAAACATTATGCAAAAACATTTTCAATTCACCATTTTCTATAAGAACATTTCGACGAGTCGCTAAACCTTCGCCATCAGTTTCAGTAGCTGTAAACGCTCGAGGATTCGTCGGATCATCCACAAGAGAGATAATAGGACTTGCCACTTTTTCACCCAAACGATCTGTGAACAATGATCTGCCTTTTAGTACCATCTCAGCGCTCAAGGTGCTTCCTACTATTTGTAAAAATTGAGCAGATACCCAAGGGTCCAATACGACAGTCAGTCTTTCCGACTTCGGCTTAGTTGAGCCAAGCATTCTCGTAGCTCTATCCGACGCGTCATTCGCTGCCTTTTCCATATCAAGCTCCTCAGGGCTTCTGCCTATGGAAAAACCAAAACCAGTTTGAGTCTCACCTTTTTCTTCTGCAAGGGTGTAAACCATTAGACTGCAACCGCTCTCTTTCGAAGATGCGCGTATACCGGTACTAGTGGCTATAGCGGACTCACTTACAACATCTGTATATTCTGATGACTCAATACCACTAATTCTCTTATCAGTCGCCAGAGTGAGTTTTTCTAGTTCGAGGGCATAATCTATTTTTTTGCTTGTGGAGATCGAGTCCACACCATCGCTGTATACCTCGAGAGAAACACACTCCACTCCATCTGGTTCCGCCAACCCTGAAAATTCATCAGGACTAGCAAAACTAGCGTTGTCCCTAGCTTCACTTAGAACCTCTAGTAGCTCATTTTCTTCCAAGGTGCCCGCATAAGCAAAGCCTTGACGTCCATCTTTTACTACTCTCACACCTATGCCTTGTGACTCCGCAACCGTCAGCGACTCGATTTCACCCTCATAGGCGCGGACTTCTGTTTCCCTGTCACTCGTCACAACTGCTTCTATCTGTTCGTCTGAATCACTCCAACTAGTTACGAGTTCTGCTATTTCAATTAATTCAGTCGACATTACGTTGCAGTGCCTCCCACAGTTAAACGTTTCACACGTAAAGTCGGTGTTCCATCTCCAACTGGAACTCCTTGACCGTCTTTTCCACATGTACCTGGTGAACCCATTGCAAAATCGCCTGCAATAGCATCAATATCTAGAAGAACTTGGGGACCGTTGCCAATAAGATTGCCATCTCTAATAGGGGCCGCTAGCTTTCCATTTTCGATCAAATAAGCTTCTGTCATTCCAAAAACAAAATCACCGGTTGCTGTATTAACTTGGCCTCCACCCAGTTGGGCAACATAAATCCCATATTCAGTGTCTTCGATAATTTCTTGTGGGTCTTCATTACCTCCTTCTAGAAAAGTGTTGGTCATCCTCACCATCGGCAAATGCCTGTAACTCTGTCTACGTCCATTTCCTGAACTCACTCGCCCATGCTTTCGCGCTCGTTGCCAGTCCCACATATAGTCGGTTAAAACTCCATCTTTAATTAAAACATTTTTACTTGCAGGGTTTCCTTCGTCATCTATTGCAAACCTCCCCCATTCTCCCACCATCGTCCCATCATCAACCAAAGTCACATCTGGTGCAGCAACTAATTCTCCCTGTTTGCCTGCAAACACTGAAGCTGATTTTTCAATCAAATCTGCCTCAAGCCCATGTCCACAAGCTTCGTGAAAAAGTACGCCTCCGCCTCCTGGACCTACAACAACTGGCATCTCGCCACTAGGTGCAGGAACAGAATCTAGTTTGGTAACAGCTCTTTCAGCAGCTTTACGCGCTACCTCATTTACATCTATGTCTTCAAATAGCTCAAACCCAACCGTCTGTCCAACAGATTCTCTTCCTGTCTGCATGCCCGCATCACCCGCTGCTACGCAAGAAACTGAAAAAGAACTCCTTATCTGCCTATCTCCGGTTAAAAGACCTTCACTATTCGCTATCTGCAGAACCCGATGACTGTCTCCATATCTGGCTGCTACTTGCGTAATGGGAAGCCCAGCACCACGCACTGATTCATCTGCAGATTTTAATAAAGCAACTTTCGCGCTTTTTTGTACTTCTTTAGGCAATATTTCTATCTCAGAAATATTTGGAATGATTTCATTGCTCAAATCAATTTCGACGAATGACTCAGAATTACTCCGAGCTGCAGATGAAGCAGCTTCTGCCGCTTTATGAAGACCAGCAGCTGAAAGATCGGCTGTGTGAGCAAATCCTGTAGTCTCTCCTGAAACCACACGAATTCCAGCTCCTCTATCTCTACCGTTATTCAACTCTTCCACTAAACCATCGTCAAGAACCGCTGACGTTGATCTTCTATCTTCGACAAAGATCTCTGCGAATGAGCCGCCTGACTTCATTGCTGAAGAAAGAACTTCCCCTAGAAGATCCGATGAGACTATTTGTATTTCAGTCAAAAATTTTCCTTTTCATATCGGCTAACAAAACTCTATTTAACAATTTCATTTTTAAAAATTATCCCTGATTATAAAATCAAGCCTATAAGTGCGTATCGTACCCAAGTGGAGCTTAAGACAGGACTTCGTGGTACGGCATTTTTAAAAGTAGAAGATCGCGACTTGTCTGTTGCCTTTAATTCAGGTGAAGTCCCGGTTCTCGCCACCCCAAGAGTTGTGGCCCTCATCGAAGAAGCGACACTTGATGCCATTTCTGGAAGTCTGGAAAAAAATAAAACGACAGTCGGCATGAGGATACGGGTGGATCACTTAACGCCAATTTCTCTAGGTGTAAACATCACAGCTCATGCGATTCTTGAACAAGTCGATGGGAGAAGATTAACTTTTTCTGCAACAGTGGAAACTGAAAAAGAAAAACTTCTGGTAGCTAACGCAACAATAACAAGAGTAATGGTTGATACAGAAGAATTTCTTGCCAGTGTTAAGCCCTAAAGTTTTCGATCGATGATTGGAGAACTTCTGAAGAAAAATAACCACCAGAAGGATGCCTCCCCAACGGGTCTTAAGACAGGTATGAAATGGTGGTTAGAAATAGCACTCATACTTTTCTTTTATTTGATTTACTCCTTCGCCCGTAATCAATTTGGGTCAGCAAGTGTGTCACCAAGCAAAGCTCTTAAAAATGCTGAGATGATCATCGATTTAGAAAAATCAATAGGAACTTTTAAGGAGTTGCAGATTCAGAATTTTTTCATTGAGTGGAATTGGTTTATTCAATTCTGGAATGTTTTTTATGGAACCTTTCATTTCGGAGTAACAATTTTTGCTCTGGTATGGCTTTATATAAAATTTCCATCAAAATACTCAAGACAGCGATTCTTTCTTTTAAGTTCAACTGGTACTGCACTAATTGGGTTTAGCCTTTTCCCTTTGATGCCTCCCCGCCTTCTTTCAAACTGTGGGGATTTCGGAGCATGTCTAATTACCACTTACCCTTTTGTTGACACTCTCTCGGAAATCGGTGGCCTTTGGTCTTTCGATTCCGGAACTATGCAAAAAGTAAGCAACCAATTTGCCGCAATGCCAAGCCTTCATTTTGCCTGGTCTTTTTGGTGCACATTAGCTTTATACCCAGTTTTAAAAAATCGGAAGACAAAGTTAATTATTTGCATATACCCGATTGCTACAACTTTTTCCGTAATAGTTACTGCCAATCATTACTGGGTTGACATTGTCGGAGGCATTATGTGCCTAGCATTGGGATTTTATGTGACAAAAATTCTAATGTCATCAAAACTGCGGATCATGCCTTTATTCTTTCAAAGAAATACTTAAATAAAAGAAGTTCAGATATGAAAAACGGCATACTCTCTTCTAAAGTTAAACAGAGCTTCTAAAGTTAAAATAACTGATTCGCCCTATAGAAGTAGAAAGAAACAACTTTGGTTTTAGATTCAATTAATTTTCCGAAAGACTTGAACAACCTTGACTCTGATGAGCTCAAGACTCTGTCTTCAGAAATCCGAACGCTTCTTGTTGAAACCGTAGAAAACAATGGAGGTCACCTTGGTTCAAACCTTGGGATCGTAGAGCTGACAATAGCTCTGCATCGCGTCTTCGATTCCCCTAACGACACGATTCTTTGGGATACAGGTCATCAAACTTACGTTCATAAAATTCTTACTGGAAGAAAAGAAGAGTTCATTGATCTTCGCCTACCGGAAGGGATCTCTGGATACCCATCTCGAGAGGAGTCACCACATGACTGGATAGAGAATTCACATGCATCAACTGTCCTTTCTTACGCTCACGGTCTCGCATCTGCTTATTCTTTATCGGACGATAAACGGCGCGTTGTAGCTGTAGTAGGAGACGGCTCTCTTACAGGCGGTATGGCTTTTGAGGGTCTCAACAATCTGGGGCATAGCGGAAAGAAGGTAACGATAATTCTCAATGACAATGGTCGTTCATATGCACCGACTATAAGTCGGCTATCAGAAAGCCTTATAAGAATTCGATCAAACCCAACCTATATGAGGAGACAACGTCGTTTAGAAAAACTGGCTGAGAGCATGCCATGGGTGGGAGAAATCCTGGAACGAGGAATCAGCGCCACTAAAGCCGCCATAAGAGAAATGTTTGAACCTCCCGCATTCTTCGAAGCCTTAGGAATCACCTATTTGGGTCCGTTTGATGGACACAACATTGAAGAGATCGAACAAGCATTAAGCAATGCAGTTGAATTTGAGGGGCCGGTTGTGCTTCATGTGCTCACACAAAAAGGAAGAGGACATGCACCAGCTGAGCAGGATTCCATCAAACACATGCATGACACCTCAGGAATGAAATCAGGCAGCTACACAGAAGCTTTTTCCGAAGCTATCGTAAAGGTGGGTGAATCAAATTCAAAAGTAGTTGCTATTACAGCTGCCATGCCTGATTCAACTGGTCTTCTTTCATTTAGAGAAAGGTTTCCTGATCGGTGTTTTGACGTGGGGATCGCCGAACAACATGCCGTAACTGCCGCTGCTGGTATGGCTATGGGAGGTTTAAGACCCGTAGTAGCCGTATATTCCACTTTTCTAACTAGAGCAATAGATCAAATAAATCTTGACGTTGGACTTCATGAACTTCCAGTAATTTTTTGCATTGACAGAGCCGGTGTTACAGGTGATGACGGAGCGTCCCATCATGGCCTTCTTGATATATCACTTCTTTCAAAGATTCCAAAAATGAAAATTTTTGCACCTTCCTCATATCAAGAATTACAGCAGATGCTCGAAGACGCACTTGACATTACAGAAGGACCTGTCGCTATTCGTTGGCCAAAAACTCCCGCACCCCAAGTTGAATGGACAGAAGTAGGGACTGGCATGGAATCACGTAAAGTAACCGAAAACACCGATAAACCCAGAGAGGTCTGCATCTTAGCTGCAGGAAAAATGCTCTCAGAAGCTCTTACTGCTTCAGAAGAACTCAAAGAGGTCGGAGTAACTGTCTGGGATCCTCGAATTATTAATCCTCTAAATTCACAAATGCTTGAAGATGCAAAAAAACATAAATTAGTCGTAACTATTGAGGATGGTTACATAGAAGGAGGGTTTGGATCTTCCGTTCTAAGTCACTTAAACCAAGAAAAATCAGATTGTCGGGTCGTCAATCTAGGCGTTCCTCTTTCTTTTCACTCTCATAACAAACCAGACCACTTACTCTCTTCGTTTGGTCTCGACTCGTCTGGAATAGTCAAAAGTATACGACAAGCTATTTCTGAGTTTGAATAAACTTAGGAATAATAGGGTTGTTCCCCTGAACTGTGGTCAGTTACATCGACAACATCTTTTATTTCAGGTACCGCCTCGAGAATAGAAGCTCTAATACCTTCGGTTAATGTCGCCGCACTCATAGAGCATCCTTGACAACCACCTCCCATAGACACATGAGCTGTTGAACCTTCCACTCCGACAAGAGTCGCGAAACCACCGTGCGAAGCAAGTGCTGGGTTAACTTTTTGCTCTAAAAGTTGGTTAATCTTGTCGGGAACATCACCAGTCAACTCCAGTTCCCCTAAATCGCCAAGCGGATTTGGCCTGTTAGGGTTTCGTATGACTAGACCACCTTGATCTGCACTTTGTGGAATATCTAATGTAGCGCCAGCTAATTTATCTTTGCTTTCTAGAGGAATGATGACCGTCAATTCGCCTACTTCATATGAAATATCTTCGTCCTCTACTTCTTCTACAGGGACGAAGGCTAAATCGTAAGCATACTCAACGCCAGATACTCCACTAACTGCAACTCTTAGACCTAATTTTTCTGCATCTGACTCTTCTGACCGAACGGCTAGAACTTTTAAAGAAGCTTCTTCACTTATCTCAAGAATTGACACATTTCCTCCCCGTGTGAATTTTCTTATTAAATCTTAACTTGAAGATACTTAGTTTCAATTCTATGCCAAGAAACCGATAGATTCCGAATATGGATTCTACAACTGTGCAAGTCAGATACGAAAACGAAATAGCAATTTTGGAATTAGATGATGGCAAAGCAAACGCCTTGGGTCATGACGCTATAAGTTCTCTGGTTGAAAAACTTGACGAAGTCCAGGATGCGGGAGCGGTCGTATTATCAGGTAGGCCTGGAAAATTTTCGGCAGGTTTTGACCTTGCAGTGATGAAATCCGGGGAAGATGCCGCACGAGAAATGTTAAGAAGTGGAGTGGAACTATTTCTCAAGTGTTACTCATTTCCAAGACCTATAGTCGCCGCTTGCACTGGACATGCTCTAGCAGCGGGGGCTATTTTGTTGATGTCTTGTGATTTAAGGGTTGGAGCTAAGGGAGAATTTAAGATAGGCCTACCAGAACTTGCTATTGGCATGTCACTACCCTTTTTCGCAACTGAACTTGCACGAGACCGCATTTCAAAAAGACATTTCACTAGAGCAACTGCCCTTGGGCAACAATACGATCCGGAAGGTGCACGTGATGCAGGATTTCTTGACGAAGTCGTTGATGTCGATGAAGTACTTTCCACTTCGCTAGCTAGGGCAGAATCTTTGAAATCGATTGGTAAAACTCAACTTTCTCTCACACGTTCCACAGCGAGAGGTGAAACTATAAAAAAGATTGAAGACAACCTTGAAAAAGACCTCAGTCTTTTTATGGTTAGTCAATAAGCAACTTTTATGAACGAGATGTATGACGCTCTTCTTCTAGTCTCTTTTGGTGCACCTGAAAGCCTGATTGAAGTCAAACCTTTTCTTGAAAGAATCACGGAAGGCAAAAATATTCCTTCCAGTCGTCTCGAAGAAGTAACTAAGCGTTATGAAACAGTAGGTGGTGTTTCACCTCTAAATGCCAATATTCGTAATATAAAAGAAAAACTGGAAATGGAGATTAAAAATCGGGATATCGATATCCCGATTTTCATCGGACACAGAAATGTTGAACCGCTTATTCTCGACACGATAAAAGACATGCAAGAGTCCGGCGTCTCTAGGTGCTTAGCATGGCTTTCATCTCCCTACAGTTCCTACAGTTCCTGCAGACAGTACACGGAGAACATCAGAAATGCTTGCTCCCACATAGGTGATGATGCTCCTCAAATAGATCAGATACGACGCCATCACGATCACCCCGGATTGATAGAACCCACGGCAGACCGCCTCCGATCGGCAATCGAAGAGATTCCCAATGACTTGAGAAGCGAAGTTGTGCTTCTTTTTTCGGCTCATAGCCTCCCACTGCGCATGGCCGACTCATGTCGATATGAGTCTGAAATAAATGAAGCTGCATCACTTGTCGCTAATAAAGTCGATCCGGATAAGCGTTTACGACGAGAGATAGTTTGGCAATCACGAAGCGGGCCTCCTTCCATACCTTGGTTGGAACCTGACATTAATGACAAATTGGAACAACTGGCTTCTGAAGGCATAAAAGCAGTTGTGGTCTCTCCTATTGGATTTCCAATAGGAAACTTTGAGATCCTCTGGGATCTGGATTTTGAGGCTTCAAACAAAGCAGCCTCACTAGGAATGTCTTTTAGCAGAGCTGACACTGTAAATAATGACTCCAGATTTATAAGCATGATCGCCGATCTTCTATGTGAAAGAATCAACAAACCCACACTGACCGAAGCTGCTTTGGGCGCTTTAAAAGTTTCACCTGAAAAGTGTGAAAAAGACTGTTGTCCTAGCTAATAAGCAAAAAAATAAGATCTTGTTGCTTAACACAACAAAAATATGCTTTTTGCCCTTATAGGATCCACTGCCACGTTCAGTTGGCAAGGTAATTTTGAGTTGCGATGAATCACGCTCAAATTGCTAAAGAAGCTTTAAATATGCGCCTAGCAACCCTGCCTTCAAACATTACAAATGAGTTGCTTTTGGATACGAGAAAAGCAGGTGAACTCTTAGCCGCTTGTGGAGATCCCAGCGTTGATAAAGCGATAAGGAATCTAGGTGATACCTGGCAAGAAGCTGGTCTTCCACCTGAAACGATTGAAGGGCCTTGGACAGAAAAACAGATAAAAGATCTCATATTAGTAGGAGGCAACGAACTCCTAGACATTTTAGATGAACTTGTAAATGGAATCACCCGCTGCAAGATCCATTAATTTTAAAACTTTGGAGAAGATATGAATAAACAACAAAAACTTTTACCCGATGATATTGACTTTGCAAAAGAAATAATAGCGATACCCGTCGAAGAGGAGATGCAAGAATCGTTCCTTGCCTATTCACTTTCCGTTATTACATCCAGAGCTATACCTGATGTGAAAGACGGATTGAAGCCAGTTCAACGAAGAATTCTGTACACAATGCTGAGAATGGGCCTCCGACCAGAAAACCCTCATCGTAAAAGCGCCAGAGTTGTAGGCGACACCATGGGGCGATACCACCCTCATGGAGACGCAGCAATTTACGATGCTCTCGTGAGAATGGGACAGGATTTCTCCCGTGGAATGACTCTTGTAGATAAACAAGGCAATTTCGGCTCCCTTGATGATCCTCCTGCAGCACCTCGCTATACAGAGTGCCGGCTTGCGGAAACAGCAATGGAAATGCTTAGGGAAATTGATGAAGATACTGTCGATTTCAGGTCTACTTATGATGGGGAAAGCGAAGAACCCACTTGCTTACCCGCCCTCTTGCCAAACCTTTTAGTTAACGGTACTTCTGGTATTGCTGTCGGCATGGCGACCAATATGCCTACCCATAATCTCGTAGAAGTAGGTGCTGCTATCTCTTTAATAATGAAAAAAAGACGTCCAAAGCCGACGATACGCGAAATCATGAGTTTAGTTCCTGGACCTGATTTTCCAAGTGGGGGAATAATTATCAATGACAATCTTGAAGAAATCTATAAAACAGGAAAGGGAACAATAAGAATTCGCGCCAAGGCACATATTGAACCATCCGGGAAGAACCGGCAGGCCGTTGTCATAACAGAACTTCCCTATTTAGTAGGCCCAGAAAGAGTTATTAGCAAACTTAAAGAACTTAACGAAGCCAGCAAGCTAAATGGGGTAATGGATTTCAAGAATCTGTCCGATCGTGAATCAGGTTTAAAAATACAAATAACCATAAAGCCCGGTCATAATCCACAGGCTGTTCTTGCTGATCTCTACAAAATGACTCCGCTTGAAGAAACCTTCAGCATTAATAATGTGGTTTTAGTAAACGGAGAGCCTCGAACTCTAGGGATATACGATCTATGCGATCACTACATAAAACACCGGCTACAAGTAGTAGTTAGAAGAACAAAATACCGACTAGCTCAAGCAAAAGCTCGACTCAACATTGTTAAAGGGCTGCTAATTGCACTTGATTCAATCGATGAAGTCGTCTCAACAATAAGAAAATCTGAAGATACGGCCGAAGCGCGAAGTGCCTTAATGGATAAATTTAAATTGACACAACTTCAAACCGATCACATTCTTGATATGCCTTTAAAAAGACTCACGGCATTAGAAAAAAGAAAACTAGAAGAAGAACAATCTGAACTGAAAAAAGCCATAACAGGTTTTAACACTCTACTTAAATCAGACACTCGTCAAAAAACTCTCGTAATAAAGGAGTTAGACGAACTAGTTAAACAATTTGGGAGAGAGCGTCGTACCGAAATAATTAGTTCAGATGACATGCCGGTGTTTGAAACTACGGAGGTGAATGAAGATATAGAGGATGAACCTTGCGTAGTGACCCTCTCATCTTCCGGTCAGATAGGAAGACTAGGTGTGGACGGCGCCAAAAAAACAAACCCAGGTAGACACGACATAATTCTCTCTTCTCTGCTTACAAGCACAACATCAACTATTACTGCTGTCACTTCTGAAGGAAGATCTCTTCACGTTCTTGCTGCTGAGCTTGTAGATGCTTCTGGAAGAACACGCGGCGGCAGTGCTGCTCAACTTTTTGGCACAAATAAAGGTGAAACAATTCAAACGATACTGACAAATTCAAAAGAACACCTTGTGTTAGTAACCGAAAGTGGGGTAATTAAACGTCTAACCACTGAAGAAGTACAAAAAACTCAAAATGGAAAAAACGTGATCAAACTAAAAACGGGCGATCGGATTGCAAGTGCATTTTGCACACCAGACGAGATTGACATTGGAATAACAACTTCTGACGGGCAGTTCCTCAGAATGCCAGTTTCTGCTGTAAGTATCCAAGGTAGAGGTGCAGCAGGTGTCGCTGGAATGAAATTGAAAAATGGTTCAGTCATAGTAGCTGCAGGAGCAATTTTTGGAGATGACTTCGTGACTACAATCTTGAGCAACCAAACTGCAAAAGTAACTCCAGTTGCAGAATTTGAATCGAGAGGACGTAACGGAGTAGGTGTCCGTATAACAAAAGTGCCGGACGACTCAAAAGTAACAATCGTCAAAATCGGACCTTTAACAAATCTTCTTGCAGTGATGGCTACGGACGAAGATCCTAAAAAACCTGACCCAAACCCCGTCCAGATTCTAGTTGAATCCAGCAAGAGGGATTTGGTCGGCACAACAACTGAGAGACAGATTCTTGCCCTTGGAATAAGTAGATGGTGAAAAGAATATGACTGTGTCAAAGCCAAAAACAAAACCAACTACGACTAAAACAGAATCAAAAAAACTGGCTACGTCAAAAGTGAAAACATCTAAAACTAAAAAAAATAGCCTTAACGGTTACGACGCTGATGATATACAAACTTTAGAAGGTCTCGAAGCCGTCAGAAAAAGACCCGGCATGTACATAGGTGGAACAGGAAGTCAGGGTCTCATGCATCTGGTCTGGGAATTGGTAGATAATGCTGTCGATGAAGCTGCTGCCGGATTTGCAACCCGCATGGATGTCGTTCTTAACCGCGATGGATCTGTTGAAATATCGGATAACGGTCGAGGAATACCCGTAGATATTCATTCCGGTAAAAAAGTTTCAGCCCTCGAAGTAGTTTTAACTGAACTGCATGCGGGTGGGAAATTTGGAGGAGGGGCATATGGGGCATCTGGAGGATTGCATGGTGTGGGTGCTTCGGTGGTAAATGCTTTATCTTCAAAGCTGGTTGCTCAAGTTGACCGAGAAGGCAACACTCATGAACTAGGATTTAAGGCAAGGGTCCCGGGAACCTTCAGTGGTTCATCTTTTAAACAAGATCATCAAGTCAAGAAAATTAAAAAAATAAGCCCAACAAAATCTGGGACGCGCATCCGCTTTTGGCCGGATCAAGATATTTTCGACAAAGAGGCTCGAATTGAATTCGAAGAAATATGTGACCGCTTAACTCGCTCCTGTTTTCTAGTACCCGGTTTAAAAGTCACCGCAACTGATAAAAGAAGTGGCAATAGCTCTAAACCTTTTAATTTTGTATCGAGAGGTGGGCTTGCAGATTTAGTTAACCATCTTTCGGTTGGTGAGAATGTTACTGAGGTTATTACGCTTTCAGGGTTTGAGTCTTTTGTAGAAAAAGTTCCAGTTGACGGCAAAATGAAAGAAGTTGAGAGAGATTGCAAAGTGGAAATAGCCATCCGATGGGTAAGCGGATTTGATACCACAATTCAGTCTTTCGTAAACACAATTCCAACCTCTCAAGGCGGAACACATATAGCGGGGTTCGATAGAGCACTAACAAGAGCCACGAACGACATTCTTCTAAAAGACACCCGCAAACTTGCAAAACTCGCAAAAGAAAACAAAAACCGCGCCACTAAAGAGGATGTTCAAGAGGGACTAGTAGCGGCCATAAAAGTAATTTTTCCCGAGCCACAATTCCGGGGACAAACTAAACAAGAGCTTGGAACGCCATCAATTGAAAAAATAGTCTATGACATTGTTAAACAAGGATTGACAGATTGGTTCAATGGCTCTGGCCCTAAACGCCACGTAAATCTGCTCAGAGATAAAATGTCTAACGCAATAATTAATAGAGTCAGCTCCAAACAACTGCTCGAAACGAAACGTCGAGCAGCGAGCATGGGTTCAACAGGAATGCCAGAAAAATTGGCTGATTGTCGGGTTCATGGACCTGATTCTGAACTAATTATTGTCGAGGGAGATTCTGCTGCAGGCCCAGCAAAAGCTGGAAGAAACTCAGAAAATATGGCCATTTTACCTCTAAGAGGAAAAGTTGTAAATGCTGAAAAGTCATCACTAAAACAGGTTCTCGATAACACTGAAGCTCAAGCTCTTTTTACAGCAGTAGGTGCAGGATCTGGTGAAGAATTTGAAATAGAAGCTGCAAGGTACGGAAGGATCATTATTCTTTGCGACGCTGATGTCGATGGAAGCCACATACGCTGCCTTCTTTTAACACTTATGCATAAATACATGCGACCATTGCTCGAAGAGGGAAGAGTCTTTGCTGCTCAACCCCCACTGTTTTCGACCAGAATCGGGGACACGATCCACAGAGCTTTCTCTGAAAGCGAACGAGACTCTGTCACAGCTAAATTGACAAAAGGTGGACGAAAAGCTGAAAATATAATATGGAATAGATTTAAGGGTTTGGGAGAAATGAACGTTGATGAACTAGCTGAATGTGCTCTTAATCCTAAAACACGAATACTTCGTCAAATGAAAATGAGTGACGTAGTTGCTGCCAAAAAGGCAGCAAAAGCATTCGACACTCTAATGGGCTCAGACGTAGGAAAACGTCGTGATTATTTGATTGCTAACAGTAATCTTCTTGACCAATCAGTTCTAGACATCTAATGTCTGAACTCCCAAGGTCATTTTCGCACTCATCTGCTTCCACCTTTAAACAGTGTCCGCGCCGTTGGAAACACAAATACATAGACAAACTGCCAGACCCTACAGGAGAAGCAGCTCTCGTAGGTCAATTTGCTCATGATGTTCTCGAACAACTTTGCAAAGAAGAGCCAGAACTACGAACAGAGGAAAAAGCCAAAGAAATAGCAGGTACCATTTGGCCAAAAGTTGCTGAAAGAAAAGACTTCAAAAGTCTTGAACTAAATTCAGACGAGCAACTTAAGTTCCGTTGGAAGTCATGGAATGCAATCAAAGGGTTATGGGACTTAGAAGACCCATCAATGATCTCAGTTGAAGCGACTGAACAAAGAGTGTCAACCTCGCTTTCAGGAGTTCCCTTTCTAGGAATTATTGACCGTCTCGACAGAGATGAAGATGGTCTTATAGTGGTCGACTACAAAACTGGAAAAATTCCTAAATACGGAAATGACAATTTTAATCAAGTGCTTTTATACGCTGCAGCTGTTGCTGGTAAAACTGGCGAACAACCGACCAGAGCTAGACTTTTGTATCTTGGGAAAGAAACTAAGGAAACTGAAGTCTCTGTAGATCTACTTGAGAAAGCAGTAAGCGATTTGTCTGGCACTTGGGGCAAACTTAAAAGCAACTTAGACAATAACGAATTTGAAACAATAACAACTCCTCTCTGCGGCTGGTGCTCTTTTATTGCTCAATGTCCTGCTGGAACTGAATTTATAAAAAAAAGAGCCTCTTCAGGGAAACTAAGACCTGACGCTCCGGCTAGATCAGCGCTTGGACTTTAAGAACCGGATCTTTTATGTTTTTTCCAAAAAACAGCTAAACAAAACAAAACAACAGTAGCAATCAATGCACCTACTCGGTTAGCTCTATCTGCGCTTTCGTCAATACTCTCTACTGGTGGCACTTCAAATGGTCTAAAATTTTCGCTGCCTTTAGAAGATTTTTTTTCTTGCTCTTCTACAGGGTCTAAATTTTTATCAATGTCTTTGGAAAGTTCTTCAGAAGTGTCAAAAATATTACTATTTGTTTTATCTTCACCATCTAGTAAAGCGTCAACAGGGCTTTCTTTCGGCGCAGTCGGTCGTGAACGTATAGCTTCAGGGTCATAAGTAGCCAACTGAATCCTCCTCATCAGAATTATTTTCAGAATAGTCACCTTCTAATAGAAGCGTCAAAAGTTGATCAAATTCTGCTGCTGCTTCTCCTGCACCTGATCTTTTACCCAAACCATGTATAGGCAAAGATTGGGCCGAGGCTTCTGCTATGGCCGTACGTAAATGAATTTTGGGTAATGGGAAATCAGAGTAAACCTCTTCAAGTTTTGCGTTCCAATAACTATCATCTCGAGTTCTTCCAAGTCGGTTTACAGCAATTCCAGCAATATTGGGCTTGGAGTCGATACGGCGTGCACGAATTTTTTCTATTGTCTGAATCATTCTCGCTACACCATCAACGGACCATGCCCCTGGCTCTGTAACTACAAGAGTCATGTCGACTGCAAAAAGAGCATTTACCGTAAGTAATCCAAGAGAAGGTGGGCAGTCAACAATTAGCAGAGGCCAATTTGAATTTTCAAAAGAAATTGATAATCGGTTCTGAGCTCCTAGAGGATCTGTGGCAAGTCGTGGTTCGCAAACAGAAAGATTCGGAGTCGAAGCAGCTATATAAGGAATTTGACCGCAATCAGATGGCCAGTTAGATCTTTCTGCAACTTCATTGATTCCTCCGAAAAACTCGTCTTCTAGAACATTTACCACTCCTTTGGAGGGCTCGTATATGCCCAACCCTGTAGTTGCATTTCCTTGTGGGTCTAAATCAACAATCAAAGTTTCTAAATTTTTTTTAGCAGCAGAAGAAGCCAGTCCTAAAGTCACACTGGTTTTGCCAACTCCACCCTTTTGATTCACTATCGCTATTGAGACCACATAGAAAACCTAGACCAGTTTGCGGCACAAAAGTTGTAAATCACTTAAACAGGTATCGTGTACCGATGCCCGAACTACCTGAGGTTGAATCAATCCGCTCCCAATTGGAGCCTTTAATTACTGGAAAAACAATATTAAATGGCTACTCTTTTCCTTCAAAAAAATTTCTACAAGCAAAGTTGTCTTCTGGTTTTCTTGTACGAGATGTGAATCGGAGAGGTAAATATCTCATCATTAACCTAGAAAAAGAATCAGGTAGAAAAATAAATCTTAAAGAACTTATCGTTCACCTTGGAATGACTGGAAGTCTCTCAGTGGTAGAAGAAAAATCTGATGACCCTTATATCAGAGCCGAGTGGGAACTCAACGACGGTCAAATTTTACTTTTCAGAGATATTAGACGTTTCGGCAGAATTGCGGTTGTAGATCCGGGTGATTACAAATCACTCCCAACGCTAGACAATATTGGTCCTGAACCTTTTGATCCAAAATTATCTGCTGAGAGCTTTTATGCATCTTTGTCATCCTCAAGAAGTTGCATAAAAACTAAACTTCTTTCTCAGCGAATCGTTGCCGGGCTTGGAAACATATATGTAGATGAGTCACTTTGGCGGTCGCGCATAAATCCTGTTGCCAGACGGATTGGAAAAGAGCGTTCAGAAACTTTACTTATCTCAATCAGAGAGGTTTTATCTCAAGCGATCGACAACGGAGGTACTACTTTTCGCGATTATAGGACACCTGATGGATTAACAGGTAAGAATCAACACAATCTAGATTGCTATGGTAGAGCCGGAAAGGCATGCAGAAACTGTTCCCATGTATTAAAAAATCGAATTATTGGTCAACGTTCGACGACTTGGTGCCCGCAGTGCCAAATTAGCTAATTACTCTGTTGGTTAACTAAAGGATAATGTGAGTATGATCGCTTGGAGAGGTGAAAATTGAACCGAGATCTTCCTCGAACTAATGAAAAAGCTGAAACGGATAGCAAAAAAAACGATTTTTTTCATTCTCTGACATCCCAAATTGGCTCTGTCGGAAAAATTGAAATAGCACGTGACAGCGTTAGCGAACCAGTAATTAGGTCATGGTGTGACGCCATGTCAGAAAGTAATCCCCTTTATATAAACCAAAATTTTGCAGAGGATTCAAAATACAAAGGAATTATTGCCCCACCTGCAATGCTGCAAGTTTGGACTATGTCTGGCCTCCATCTAGGTAACCAATTCCAAAGAAATAGCGAAGATTCGCCCAGTGCTGAGGTTTATCAACTTCTTGATGACGCTGGTTTTACAGGCGTAGTAGCCACAAATGCTGCTTACCACTATGACGAGATGATTAAACCCGGTGATTTAATTTCTGGCAGCCAAAAGTTGCTTGATGTTTCAGTAGAAAAAACAACGGCTATCGGAGTGGGTCATTTTGTTACCACCGAAACAACATATTCTAATTCCCATGGGAAACAGGTTGGTTCTATGGAATTCCGAGTACTCAAATTTCGACCGGGCACCGGCAGAAAAAATCAGCAAAAATCATCAAGACCCAAGCCTGCTTCTAATAATTCAACAGACTGGTTTTGGGATGCCTGCAACAATAAAGAATTACGCATTCAATCGTGCGATGAATGTGGAAATCTGCAACATCCTCCTGCCGTTCGTTGCCTTTTATGTGGGTCCGTTTCTTTAGACAGTGTCGCTGCAACTGGTAAAGGCAACCTCCATAGTTGGGCTATCGCACACTACCCTCAGGTTCCTGCGTTCAACTATCCGCTAATTGTTGGCCTCGTCGAATTAGAAGAAGGAATCCGCTTAGTTTCCAATATCACTGATATTGATCCAGAAGAATTGGAAATAGACATGCCACTAGAAGTTCATTGGCTCGACGTTAATAACGAATTCACATTGCATCAGTTCAGACCAAAAGAGAATGAAAGACAAAAATTAGAATCTAGGAATGACAAAATAGATAAGGATCGTGATCAATCTTCCGTTTCTGATACGAACGAATCAGAGGCACAAAATGTTGAAAAACAGGTCTCAAAACTCGATCCAGCTAAAGTTCAAATAGGTGATGAACTACCAATATCTCCTGTGGAGATAACTACACTTCTTATAGTTTCAACTGCTCTAGCTACACGTGACTATCAAGATGTACATCATGACCCTAAAGCCGCTCAATCTAAAGGCATGCCCGATATTTTCATGAATATCCTTACCTCGACAGGAATCGTAAGTCGTTGGATAAACGATTGGGCCGGACCTGCGATTGAATGGAGTTCTATCGATTTAAAGCTGGGCACACCCAACCATCCTGATGACACTATGACTCTTTCAGGTTCAGTTACAGAAAAAACTGAAAACGGAGACCAAATATCCTTGAACATTTCCTTTTTAGGCAAAAATGATAGAGGAGTACACGTTTCAGGAAACGCAGAAGTACTCCTACTAAAAAATAGCAAGCAAAAGGAATAAGAATGAACTCCAATTTTTCTTCTGAAACAGCGATTGTAGGAATTGGTGCTACTGAGTTTTCAAAAGACTCAGGTCGAACTCCTATGGAACTTGCCGTTGAAGCTTGCGAAGCAGCCTTAAAAGATGCCGGCGTGACGGCTTTAGACGTTGATGGGATAGTAACCTTTAGCTCAGAACAGAATTTTGAGATAGAAGTTGCGCGAAATTTAAGAATCCCATCCTTGAGTCACTTCAGCATGATCCCTCATGGCGGAGGGGCAGCATGCGGAACTATTGGTCAGGCTGCTTCAGCAATTTTTTCGGGTTCTGCAAACTACGTACTTTGCTACCGGGCTTTTAACGAAAGGTCCTGGCATCGTTTCGGTAGTGGGGTTCAAGATAAGCATGGCGGGGCGGAAGCCTTCGATGTTACTTTCGGGTGGACTTCGCCGTTCGGTCTTCTAACCCCTGCAAGCTGGGTTGCTATGTTTGCCACTCGATACATGCACTTATCTGGAGCTACTTCTGAAGATTTTGGACGTGTAGCAGTCACCGATAGAAAATTCGCTGCAACAAACCCTGCTGCTTTTTTCTATGAAAGGCCAATTACTTTAGAAGAGCACCAAGAAAGCAGATGGATTGTTGAACCGCTTCATCTATTGGACTGTTGCCAAGAATCTGATGGTGGGCAAGCAATCCTCGTAACTTCCCTCGAACGCGCTAGAGACCTTTCGAATCCTCCTGCAGTGATAGCGTCAGCTGCCCAAGGTTCTACAGATGACCAACAGGCAATGAGAAGCTACTACAGAGATGATATTGCAAGAATTCCTGAAATGAAGTTGTGTGCAGATCAATTATGGAAAAACACTGGTCTTGGACCTGCAGACATCCAAGTCGCTAACATTTACGATCACTTCACCCCCCTATTTCTTCCACAACTTGAGGAATTTGGATTCTGCGAAAAAGGTGAAGCAAAGGAATTTTTGCGTGATGGCAATATAGACATGGATGGCTCGCTACCAACAAACACTAATGGAGGCCAATTAGGAGAAGCCTATATACATGGAATGAACGGTATAGCAGAAGCAGTTCGTCAAATACGAGGAACTTCAGTCAATCAGGTTAAAAACGTTGAAAATGCATTAGTTACAGCAGGAACTTCTGTCCCTACTAGCGCACTCATTTTGAGTCAAGATAACTAAAAAATTCGTTGTATGACCCCTCTAGGAGTGGTTAGAGATCTACGCTCGCATTATGGTTTCAAAGCGTTTTATTTTTTGTTTTTTTTCTATTTCTATTTTGGCTACTACTATTCTGCCGAACGCCCATGCCGGACCTTATGACAAGGAAATATCTGGCTTGCAGAAACAAATAGATGAAGTGAACTCTGACATTGACGAAATAGAGAAAGGAATCCAAACAGAAAAACAGAAAATCGTTGATCTTAAAAATGAGCTCTTAGATATTGATGAAACGATTGCGGAAACCGAAGCTTTAATAAATAGCGAAGACTCACAACTTGTAAAACACCCAATAAGACTTGAAGTATTGGCAGACGATTACATAGACGTCTGGTCATCACGCTCAGAACCTTTCCAGCTTCGACGTGAACTGGCTATCGATTCCTACGTACGGAATGATGAAAGGATGAATTCTGTTCTAACGCAATCAGCCCAATTAACTGATGAAACTCTTCGCGGTATAAGGAGTCAGATACTTTACAAGGCTCTAATCGACGAGACCGAAGGAAGACTTGAATCTGTTGATTCTAAAATGCGTATTACTGGAGAGCGTGTTTCAGAAGTTCATGAGGAGATTGCAGCAGCCCGAAATAAACAAAAGGACTACGTCCAACTTCAGGAAGAAACTCGTTCTCGTATACCTGGAGTGAATGAAAGTATTTTGAATCTGAATTCGAAGATAAATACTCTGGAAAGAAATATTGAAAATTTAAAGATCGAAATAAACGTACTTGATGGAGAAATAGAGAGATACCAACTTTTAGAGCTATCAAAACAATGGACTGGACTGCCCGGAACTGATATCCGTCGTCCGGCTCTCGCTATTAAAATTGACAATGTTTCGATAGCTAGACCGCAAGCTGGGATCAACCAAGCCGATGTTGTTTACGAGGAACTTGTGGAGGCAGGTTTAACACGTCTTATAGCGATTTTTCAAACAACAGATTCTCGAGTAGTTGGACCGGTTCGTTCAGCCAGGACTTCTGATCCGCCTCTTTTAACCGGTTTTGATAGCCCACTTTTCGCCTACTCTGGAGCTAACCGCGGAACCAGAGAAGTAGTAAAAGACTCTGACCTTACTGATGTTGGGTACGACGCTTCACGTGAAAGTTACTGGCGTTCAACATCACGGAGAGCGCCGCATAATCTTTTCACTTCAACAGAAAGACTCTGGTCGAAGCATCCAGATAGAGATGAAATTCCTGAACCTCCATTTACTTTTAGAACCGAAAATTCGCCTCTCCATGTCAATGCCAAAAAAGCAACCGGTGTTTTTGTAGATTTTGGTCATGCAGAAATAGATTATGCATGGAATGGCACAGGATGGGAGCGCACTCACAATGGCGAACCTCATGGTGACGGTGACGGCGTACGGGTAGCTCCTACTAACATTGTGATCCAATTTATTTCTTATGGAAAGAGCGCCGCTGACTCGAGATCTCCTGAGGCTATAACTGAAGGAAGCGGCACAGCTTGGGTATTTACTGATGGCCACCTAATCGAAGGGCAGTGGGAACGAAAAAAAGATTCGGAGCCAGCAGAAATAACTTCTGATGGGGTGCCTATCAGATTAACTCCCGGTAACACATGGGTTGCTCTAGCGAAGACTGGAACAGCAACTTGGCGTTAACCAAGTCTTTTTAGATGGAAAGAAGATCCGAAGGAGCATTTCCGTCACCAGTTACGGTAAGACGTTTTGCTCCATCTTCGAGAACTAAAATTGTATGTTCGAATTGGGCGGTGCGCCGCCCATCTCTTGTGACCGCAGTCCAATTATCACTCCACATCTGCGGTGAAGGGTCACCAAGTGTCAACATTGGTTCAATTGTAAAAGTCATCCCAGGAAGTATCTCTGTGGAAGCATAGGGGTCATAGTAATGAGGGATTTGAAGTGAACTATGGAACTCGGTTCCAACACCGTGTCCGATAAATTCACGAACGACTCCTAAAGAATGACGTTTTGCGTGTCTTTCAATCGCTCTACCTATAACGTTCACAGGTCTTCCAGGCTTGACTGCTTCTATCCCCAGATCCATCGCCTTTCGCGTCTCTTTAATTAAATTAATATCTCTTTCGCTTACTTCCCCAATCGGAAAAGTAACTGAAGTGTCTCCATGAACACCCTCATGATAAACCGTGACATCTATGTTAACGATGTCTCCTTCTTGCAACGGACGACTATCTGGAATTCCATGGCATATAACCTCGTTTACCGACGTGCAAACAGATTTGGGAAAACCCCTGTAATTCAGTGGACTTGGGTAAGCATCAAAAGACAAAATCATTTCATGGACTACCTCATCAATTTTGTCTGTTGTAACTCCGGGTCTCGCATTAGAACCTGCTTCAAGCAAAACTAAAGCTGCTATCTCTCCTGCTTTTTCCATACGTTTAATCTCATCGTCATCTCTTATCAACGACGAAGTTGAATTTCCTGGATCGCCTGTAAGCGCATAAGGAGGTTTATTAATATTAGATGGGACCAGTCTGGTGGGACTTAATAGCCCTGCTTCTACAGGTGGCAATGAGGGAGGGGCTTTTGGCGTTAATTTACGTTTCCTTTTAGACACC
>CENZ01059280.1_pt1 | contig 26136 bp, 25 predicted proteins | sample 361341 | NCBI WGS metagenome assembly CENZ01 (sample SAMEA2619782, study PRJEB7988) | marine metagenome | biome: marine biome (ENVO:00000447); feature: deep chlorophyll maximum layer (ENVO:xxxxxxxx); material: "saline water (ENVO:00002010), including plankton (ENVO:xxxxxxxx)" | depth 50 m
CTTTGCGCTGGCCCGCAGCGGCGTGCGGGCAGGGTATCATGTCCTTGACGTGGCTGCTGGCAGTGGCGATATGACCACCCGATTCGCCAGGCAGGTCGGATCATCTGGCCGTGTCGTGATGACCGATATCAATGCGAGCATGCTGGCCTGCGGTCGGGCCCGCATGCTGGACAAAGGCATCGGCCCTAATATTGATTTATTACTGGCCGATGCTGAGACGCTTCCCTTTGCCCCGGCGCAATTTGACTGCGTCAGCATCGCTTTTGGTCTGCGTAACGTTACCCGTATCCCTAAAGCCTTGGCATCGATGAAAAGCATGCTCAAACCGGGCGGCCGGGTGTTGATACTGGAATTCTCCCATCCCGTCTCGGGCCTTCTGTCTCGCGCCTATGATCTTTTCTCGTTTTCCGTGATTCCGCCGCTCGGGCGGATGGTGACAGGAGATGAACCAAGTTATCGCTATCTCGTTGAGTCGATCCGACGCCATCCGAATCAGGACACGCTAGCTCAGATGATGTCAGACGCAGGTCTTGAAGATGTTGCGTATCACAATCTCAGCGGCGGGATTGTCGCGGTGCATACTGGTTTTTGTTACTGAGACTGGCACAGTGAAAGCGGTGACCTCCCGTCTTGAAGCAATCCTGAACCGTGTGATCGGAGATTCGGGCGCGCAGGCGCTCGCTCACCTGCACAATCTCGAAGGCAAAGTCATCGCCGTCACAATCCGGGGGCTGGAGGTAACGGGTTATGCCGCAATCGAGAACGAGGGGATCCACATCATTGACAAGCCGGAACAGGCACCCGATGTCACGGTCGCCGGTTCGCCCGGTGATCTGATGGCATTTTGCCGCTTGGGCGCGGATCCGGAGCTCTTTCGCAGTGGGTCAGTGCGCATTGAAGGGGATGCCCAGTCGATGCTCGAACTCAAGGCGCTTTTCTCCGCTATCGACTTTGATCCTGAGGAGCAGCTTGCACAGGTAATGGGGGATACCTTGGCGCGCAAGACGGCCAATGGGTTCCGCTCTTTGGGCCGTTGGGCGGAAGACGTCGCCGACTCCGGGGCTGCCGGCATCGCCGAAACGCTGGTGGAAGAGACCCGCCTGCTGGCAAGCCGGCCCAGAGCAGATCGCTTCATCGATAACGTGGAGACCCTGCGGGATGATTTTGCTCGGCTTCAGCAGCGGATCGAGCGGCTGCGCGCCGCTGTAAAGCAGGATCAGATCTGATGGCTCGCGACGGCTCCTGGCGCCTACTCCGCATTGTCCGCGTGCTGGTGCGGCATGGCCTGGATGAGTTTGTTTTCAGCCTATCGCTTCTGCGTCCCTATCGCTTCGCGCTATGGCTTTTCCCCGGTTTTTGGTTCCGCGACCGAACCGCCGATCGAGGCCAACGCCTGAGAGAAGCGCTGGAGGAACTCGGCCCGGTTTTCGTCAAGTTCGGTCAGGCGTTGTCCACCCGTCCTGACCTCATACCTCCGGATATTGCAGCGGAACTCACCCGGCTGCAGGACGATGTGCCGCCTTTTCCGGGCGCGGTGGCAAAAACAGTCGTGGAAAGATCATTGCAAGCGCCGCTTTCTGAGCACTTTGAGAGCTTCGATCTCGAGCCTCTGGCGTCGGCCTCTGTTGCGCAGGTTCACTGCGCGACGCTGAAAGACGGCAGCGAGGTCGTCGTTAAGGTGCTGCGGCCGGGAATTGAGACAGTGATCGATCAGGATCTGGCATTGCTTTACCAGATTGCCCGTCTTGCCGATCGGCATTGGCCCCCGGCCAAGCGCTTGCGTCCGCTCGAGGTGGTTGCTGATTACGACAAGACCGTACACGACGAGCTGGACATGATGCGCGAAGGCGCCAATGCCAGCCAACTGCGCAGTAACTTTCCGGATCCAGAAATGATCTATGTGCCCAAGGTGTATTGGGAGCACAGCCGGCGCGAAGTGTTGGTAATGGAGCGTATTGACGGCATCCCGATCCGGGACATCGACGCCATCAAGGAGGCCGGCGTTGATCTACGCAAGCTCGCCCACAACGGGGTAGAGATTTTTTTCACCCAGGCGTTTCGCGACGGCTTTTTTCATGCTGATATGCACCCGGGCAATATTTTCGTCAGTCAGGACGGGCAGTACCGGGCGGTGGACTTCGGCATCATGGGAACGCTTGGGGAGTCGGACAAGCAGTATCTCGCGGAAAACCTGCTGGCTTTCTTCAACCGGGACTACCGGGCAGTGGCCCTGGCGCACTTGCGGGCGGGCTGGGTGCCAGCCACTACGCGCGTCGATGAGTTTGAGGCAGCAGTACGGACAGTCTGTGAGCCGATCTTTGCCCGGCCGATCAGCGAGATCTCCTTTGGTCATCTTGTGGTGCGGCTTTTCCAAGTGGCCCGGCGATTTGATATGCCGGTTCAGCCGCAGCTGGTTCTGCTGCAGAAAACACTGCTCAATATCGAAGGTCTCGGCCGGCAGTTGTACCCGGATCTGGATCTTTGGGAGACGGCCAAGCCGTATCTGGAGCGATGGATGCGTGATCAAATCGGACCCAGAGCCTTTGTCAAAACCCTGCGTCGAGAATTGCCGGCCGTACTGCCTTTATTGCCTGAACTGCCGGGGCTGATGCACGAGCTGCTTCGACGCCAGCGCGATGGGGAACTTTATTTTCGTACCGAGGACAATGCCGAGCGAGAGTCCCTGCAGCGCGCTCTGAACAATACCAAGCGCCAGAGGAACGGTTTGGCGGCAGGCGCCGCTTTGTTGCTTGGGGCCATCGCCGCAGCGCTGTTTTCAGAATCGCTGGGTCTCGGCGTCTATGCGGATCTTCTCGCCACCGGGTTGACGATAAGCGGCGGAATGGTTCTTGTGGTCTCACTTTTGCGCCAGAAAAGCGCTCGATGAGGCTAGCATTAAGAGGTCGAAATTGCCCCCTTTCTTCGTTGGGTTGTGGGTATTCCCAAGTCTTTTACTTGGTTTTCACGGCTAAATCCCTATAATCGCGCCTGGTAATTAGACCAATTTCTCGCAGTTGTTTTGCGAAATTCTTGATTCAGGGTCCTTTGGGTTCCCATGCAATTGAATGCTCAGTAAATGTAAACAAATCACCCTCGCAGATGTGATCTCAGGATGGCATTTTTCCGGGCCTCTAGCAGATCAAATCCGGCGTAAGAACGGGTCGCCTGTCGCTGTAGCGCAGAGCGGTCAGGACGTCCTCGCTTTTGGGATCAGCAGCGAACCGTGGGTGCGTCTTCGGTGGGGTGATCGGTGGGCGCGCCAAGCCGTTCGGGGTTGGTCAATGGCCGCAATCGTAAAGTGGTTTGGCTTGCGAGAACTGCAGGACCAAAACCCCAAGGACAAACCAAGCGTTGGCTCTGCAAGCTGGTGGACGATGCACGAGCCGTGAAAGAGTAAGAGAAAGAGAGAGTTTAAGGATTTTAGGGAGTAAATACAGATGAGATTAACGACTAAAGGAAGATATGCTGTCACTGCCATGCTGGATCTTGCGCTCCAAGAGGGCAAACGACCGGTTACCTTGCAGGATATTGCGGTAAATCAGGAGATTTCACTTTCCTATCTGGAACAATTGTTCGCCAAGTTGCGAAAAGCGGGACTGGTGCGAGGCACCCGCGGCCCGGGTGGCGGTTACCGATTGGCCAAGAAAATGGACTCAATTTCCATTGCGGAGGTGATTTCCGCGGTGGATGAAAACGCCGACATGACCCGCTGCGGGGGCAATGCGGACTGTCTTGATGGCGAAAAATGCCTTACTCATGAACTGTGGATGGAACTCAGCGAAAAGATCTTTGAATTCCTGAATGCAATTACCCTGGGCGAGCTGGTACGCCGCCCCGAAGTTATTGCCGTGGCGGAGCGTCAGGAAGCCGTGCGCGAAGGTCTTCGGTCCGGACGCCTTAAAACCGTGGTCGTCGAGGCCGACGCCGTGATTGGCACCCTGAAGTAGGGCTTTTGACCAGTAATCGTGAGAAAAATAAGTGAATACAGCAGTTAAAGAACTTGGCGAACTCGTCGGTCGCGAATACAAGGAAGGATTCGTCACCGATATCGAGGCGGAAACTCTGCCACCGGGTCTTGATGAGAGCGTGATCCGCTTTTTGTCGGCAAAAAAATCAGAACCCGACTTTATCCTGGAGTGGCGGCTGGAGGCCTTCCGGCGTTGGCAGGAAATGGACAAGCCCGAATGGGCGCATGTTCACCATGATCCGATCGATTTTCAGGCGATCAGCTACTACTCGGCGCCCAAGCGCGACGAGGACCGGCCGAAGAGTCTGGACGAAGTTGACCCCAAACTGATCGAGACCTACAACAAGCTCGGCATTCCTCTGGAAGAGCAAAAGGCGCTCGCAGGCGTGGCAGTGGATGCGGTCTTTGACAGTGTATCGGTCACGACGACCTTCAAGGACAAATTGGCGGAGGCGGGGGTGATCTTCTGCCCGCTGTCGGAAGCCATGGCTAATCATCCCGAACTGGTGCGTGAGTATCTGGGATCAGTGGTGCCGGCCAGCGATAACTTTTATGCAGGATTGAATTCGGCGGTGTTTACCGAAGGCTCTTTCGTGTATGTCCCCAAGGGGGTGCGTTGCCCGATGGAGTTGTCGACCTACTTTCGAATCAATGCGCTTAATACCGGGCAGTTTGAGCGGACCCTGATCATCGCCGACGAAGGCAGTTATGTCAGTTACCTTGAGGGCTGTACGGCGCCCATGCGCGATGAAAACCAACTGCATGCCGCGGTTGTCGAATTGGTCGCGATGAAGGACGCCCAGATCAAGTACTCCACCGTGCAGAACTGGTACCCGGGTGATGAAGAGGGCCGGGGCGGAATCTACAACTTCGTGACCAAGCGCGGAGCCTGTCGGGGAGATAACGCGAAAATCTCGTGGACGCAGGTTGAAACCGGTTCAGCGATTACCTGGAAGTATCCCAGCGTACTGCTGGAAGGTAATCACTCCACCGGAGAGTTTTATTCCGTGGCCCTGACCAATAATTGCCAGCAGGCGGATACCGGAACGAAGATGGTCCATATCGGAGAACATACCTCCAGTACGATCATCTCCAAAGGCATCTCCGCCGGCCGTGGACAGAATGCCTACCGGGGTCTTGTGAAGGTGCTGAAAGGCGCTAAGGGTGCGCGCAACTACTCGCAGTGTGACTCGCTCCTGATGGGAGACCGGTGCGGGGCGCACACCTTCCCTTATATTGAGGTGAAAAATCCCTCCGCGACGATCGAGCATGAGGCGTCCACTTCCAAGATCGGTGAGGATCAACTGTTCTACTGTCGACAGAGAGGTCTTTCCGAGGAAGATGCGGTATCCATGATCGTGAATGGATTCTGCAAGGAAGTGTTCCGCGAACTGCCCATGGAGTTTGCCGTAGAGGCCCAGAAACTGCTGGGCATCAGCCTCGAGGGTGCCGTAGGCTGATGCTCCGGGCCGGATGATCGCCCGGTCTTCGGCCCTCCCCGAATTTAATGCCCCGATTTTTTTGAGAACAACATGCTAAAGATTAGCGATTTAAAAGTAACTGTGGATGGCAAAGCCATCCTGAACGGCCTCAATCTGGAGGTGGGCCCCGGAGAGGTGCACGCCATCATGGGGCCAAACGGTTCGGGCAAGAGCACGCTCGCCAATGTCATCGCCGGTCGCGAGGGTTATGAAGTAACCGATGGTTCTGTGTCTTTTCTGGAAAACGACCTTTTGGAAATGGCGCCCGAGGAGCGGGCACATGAAGGGGTGTTTCTCGCCTTCCAATACCCGGTGGAGATCCCAGGCGTAGCGAATATCGCGCTGTTGAAGGAGGGCCTGAATGCGGCACGCCGCCACCGCGGAGAGAAAGAGTTGGATGCGCTGGATTTTCTCAAATTGGTCCGCGAGAAACTCAAACTCGTTGAGATGAAAGAGGAGTTCCTCTACCGCTCAGTCAACGAAGGGTTCTCCGGCGGAGAGAAAAAACGCAACGAGATTTTTCAGATGGCAATGCTGGAACCGCGCCTTGCGGTTCTGGATGAGACGGATTCGGGGCTGGATATTGATGCGTTAAAGATTGTTGCTGGCGGGGTCAACGCCCTGCGGTCAGAAGATCGTTCGGTAATTCTTGTGACGCATTACCAAAGACTCCTGGATTACATCGTGCCGGATTATGTACATGTGCTCGCAGGTGGCCGGATTGTGCGCTCCGGCGACAAAGGATTGGCTCTGGATCTAGAAGAGCGCGGTTACGGCTGGATTGAAGCCGGCGACTCGGCCACCGCATGAGCGCGGCCGAAAGTCACGCCGCGCCTTATATTGAGGCGCAACAGGCGCAGGCTAGTGCCCTGCCGGCAGTCGGTGTCGCGGCGCTTGACCACAGCCGGTCAGAGGCCCTGCAGTTGTTGGGGGAACGGGGATTGCCGACCCAGCGAGATGAGGACTGGAAGTACACCTCCATCAAGGCGATTACACGAACGAGATTTACCCCCGCGGCGCCCAGTGTTGAATGCTCCAAAGAGATGGTCGACGCATCGTCGATCGAAAACCTGGACAGTTGGCGCCTCGTGTTTGCAGATGGCTTCTACCAGCCAGAGCACTCAACTCTCGATGGTCTTCCGGAAGGAATCCGGCTGGCAGGTCTAGGAGAGGTCCTCAAAACAGATCCTGATTCCGTTACAAAACACATCGGATCGGCGATGGGCGAGATGCCGCACGGATTCGCTGCCATGAATTCAGCGTTTGTCGGTGACGGTGCCCTGATCGAAATCGCACCGGGCGTAGAACTGGACAAGCCCATTGAGCTGGTATTCCTGTCGGGATGCAGCGGTGAGGGCTTTTTGAGTTTGCCTCGTAATCTCATCACGTTGGGCACTGGAAGTCGCGCCAGCGTGATTGAGCGCCATCTCTCGTGCGCAGAAGATCGGACTCTCAGCAACGCGCTGACCGAAATCATCCTGGAAGAAGACGCCTCGCTGGATTACTGCTGTGTGCAGGATCAGGCGGAGCGCACTTTCCATGTGGGCGGATTGTTTGCGCGTGTTGCAGGATCCGCCAGACTCAAAGCGACCACGGCGACGGTGGGTCGGGCTTGGGTGCGTAACGACGCTCGGGTCAATCTGGACGCGAAGGGCGCCGCGGCAAGTCTCGATGGCGCCTACCTCGCTTTTGGCCGTTGTCATGTTGACAATCACACTCACATCTCGCACAACGCGCCTGAGTGCACCAGTCGCGAGTGTTACAAGGGCGTGCTCGGTGATCGGGGCCACGCCGTATTTCATGGCCGAATCGTTGTTCAGCCGGATGCGCAGAAAACCGATTCGGAGCAAAGCAATCAGAACCTGCTGCTCTCGGCAGATGCCGAGATTGACACCAAACCGCAGTTGGAGATTTACGCGGACGACGTGAAATGCGCCCACGGGGCCACAGTAGGGCAGTTGGATGAAGCAGCGCTTTTTTATCTCGTGTCTCGCGGCATTGAACGCGAGGCGGCGCGCAGGATGCTGACGCAGGCTTTTGCCGCAGAAGTCCTCGAAACGATAGAACCTGCGGCTTTGCAGGACTATCTATCCGCCAAGGTGTCGGGGCAGTTGTCCCCGGCAGCGCCTACAGAAGCGGCCCGTTGATGTGTCGTATTTCCAAAACCAGATAACTAGGATCTGTCCTTGAAATGAGCAGCACCGAATCCGATATCCCCGAACCCGCTGCGCCGGACGCACCTGATGCGGGCGGTGAAACTGAAGACGCCAAGAGTCAGGACAATCCTCCTTCAGTCAGCCTTACGTCAGCCTCAGCGGATGAGACGCTGCTGGACCGCGTGATTGCCGGGGTACGCGAGGTTTATGACCCTGAGATCCCGCTCAATATCTATGATCTTGGCCTTATCTATCGGGTCGATATCGACGAAGAAAGTCAGGTAAAGATTGATATGACCTTGACCTCACCCATGTGCCCGGTGGCCGGGTCATTGCCGGGAGAAGTCGAGATGGCGGCTCGCGGTGTCGAGGGTGTTGGCGAAGTTGTGGTGGACCTGGTGTGGGAGCCGCCATGGGGTCCGGAAGTCATGAGCGAGGCAGCCCGACTTGAACTCGGGATTTTCTGATGAGCGACTGGGTCCGCGTCGCGCGTGCCGAAGAGGTGCAGACGGAAACTCCCCTTGCAGTGAGCCTCGATGATGATGCGGTGGTGCTGGCCCGCCTTGGCGATGATATCTTTGCGCTTGAGGATCTTTGCACCCATGATGGCAGCGATATCTCGGGCGGCTGTATCGTGGAGGGCGCTATCGAATGCCCCCGCCACGGCGCCCGTTTCTGCCTTCGTACGGGAGAAGTGCTTTCGCCCCCTGCATATGAGGGTCTGCACATATTTCCGGTAAAGATCGAAGACGGTGACGTCTGGGTGAGAGACGATCGTTGGGACTGAGACCCGCCGCCGCAGACGGGGTTCTTCAGTCTGCCCGGCGCCGATAGCGCTCGGTCAACCATAACAGCGGACCGAGAATCGCCATTTCAATTGCCACCGTCCACAGGTTGTGTACGGAGAAGATGTCCCGGATCACGCCGCCAAGCCCCTCATTATGAGTACCATGACTGAAGTTGCTAAAGAGCGCGACAGGCGAGATGTAGTAATGAGAATCGAACGGCCAGAAAAGCGGCACGCCGAATGGCACATCGAGGTCCTTCGCCAGGGTATCGATCAGAACATGGCCGGCGTACACCAGGAAGAGGACGAGAATCTGGGTTTTCGACAGACTCCGGAACATCAACGCGATCACGAAGGTAAAAACCACAGCCGCGGCAATCGAGTGGGTCGGACCATGATGAAAACGGTTTGGATCGCCAATCACGATACCCGGCAGAAAATCGAGATCCGGGGCAATCGCAGCGAGCAGCACCAACACGGGCCACCACTGGGTCAGTACGCCACGCGGTTTTGGGACTCCCGATATTGCGAAGGCAAACAAGATATGTCCGACCGGGCTGGGCATGGGAGCGTGTCCTGATCATGGAGAAGCCGAAGAATCCGGGTCGGTCGACTGACTCTGCGGGACGTGAGGACTATGCCCTGCACGTGCGTTTGATTACGCGCTGGAGTGATTATGACATGCTCGGACATGTCAACAACGTTGAGTACTACCGCTTTTTCGAAACCGGTATCCTGACGTTGCTGCGGGAAACTGGGCTTGACTGGCAGTCAGATCCGGTGATCCCGTTGGCGGCGGAAAACGGCTGCGTCTTTCTCAAACCCGTGGCGGCGTCGAGCCACGTGGATATCGGGGTGCGTATTGCTCATCTTGGCAACAGCAGTGTGCGTTACGAGACTGCGGTGTTTGTCCCGCAAGCCGACGCACCGAGTGCCACAGGATTTTTTGTCCACGTATTTATCGATCGTGTTACGGGCAAGCCGGTGCCGATACCGGAGGCGGTTCGTGCGCACTTCGAAAAAGAGCGCCAGGCCCTTGCCAAAAAAGTGATTCGCCGGATCGATGAGGCACGGTTGCTGCCCACAAGCGCCCCCGTCGATGGTTAAATTACGTGAATAGGCTTATCAGCAATAACGACCCAGCCGCATTTTCCTGAAACCAAGATGCCCCGCAAACTTTATATCAAGACGTTCGGCTGTCAGATGAACGACTACGACTCCAGCAGGATCGCTGACCTGATGGCAGCCTCCCACGATATGGTGCTGACAGAGGACGCCGAGCAGGCCGACATGCTGTTGCTGAACACCTGCTCGGTGCGGGAAAAAGCGCAGGAGAAAGTGTTTTCCCAGTTGGGTCGGTGGCGGCAATGGAAAGAGGAGCGACCGGATCTTGTCATTGGGGTCGGAGGGTGCGTTGCGAGCCAGGAAGGGGATCTGATTCTGCGCCGGGCGCCTTATGTTGATCTTGTCTTTGGCCCGCAGACCTATCATCGGTTGCCGGCGATGATCAAAGCACTTAAGACTGAACGCCAACCCCGGATTGATATCAGCTTCCCGGAAATTGAAAAGTTTGACGCCCTGGCCCCGCCGCGCAGCGAAGGTCCAAAGGCCTATGTCTCGATCATGGAGGGCTGCAGCAAGTACTGCACCTTCTGTGTTGTCCCCTATACGCGCGGTGAGGAATTCAGCCGGCCCTTCGACGAGGTCATTACGGAGATTGTCGAACTCGCGGAGCAGGGGGTTCGTGAAGTCACCCTGCTTGGCCAGAATGTCAACGCGTATGCCGGCGCACGTCATGGCGGGGGAATGCTCGACTTCGCCGAGTTGTTGGCGTATGCGTCTGCGGTAGACGGTATCGACCGGTTGCGTTACACCACTTCGCATCCCGTCGATTTCACAGATGAACTGATTGATGCGTATCGGCACATTCCAGAACTTGTCAGCCATCTCCACTTGCCCGTGCAAAGTGGTTCAGACCGCATTCTGTCAGCGATGAAGCGCCGGTACCGGATAGCGGACTACGAAGCGATCATTGCGGGCTTGCTTGATGTGCGGCCCGATATCAGTCTGTCGTCGGATTTCATCGTAGGGTTTCCCAGAGAGTCTGCCGAGGATTTCAACGCAACGATGGACTTGATCGAGCGTGTGGGTTTTGATCATTCGTTCAGTTTTATCTACAGCGCCCGGCCGGGCACTCCGGCCGCCGCACTGGCAGATGATGTGCCTATGGAAGAAAAACGTGAGCGGCTGTCGCGCCTCCAGGCGTTGATCGACAGCCAGGCGAGTGCGATCAGTGCGAGCATGGTTGGCACAACCCAGCGGATTCTTGTGGATGGTGTCTCGCGCAAGAATGCGGGACATCTCAGCGGACGCACCGAAAACAACCGTGTCGTCAATTTTGTAGGCGATGATGTCTCGATCGGCGATTTTGTCGACGTCCGCATTACAGAAGCCCTGCCCAATTCTTTGCGGGCAGAAGTGGTTGGGGGCGTCACCTCAACTTCTGTTATGATGAACCCTGCTTCGCTTGGAGCATCAGTACTGGATTGAACAGCCCCACCCAACCCGTTACCTTTCTTCTCGATCCCGAGGACAATCAGCGCCTGGCTGACCTGTGTGGAGAGCACAACGCTCACCTCAAGCAGGTGGAGGAGCGTCTTGGCGTACGTATCTCCCATCGGGGCCACCTTTTTTGTGTCGACGGCCCCGATCAGGATGTTCGCCATGCGCAGGATGTCCTTTGTGCCCTCTACGAGGACAGCGGCAAAGGCACCCCCTTGAGTCCTGACAGGGTCCAGGTCGCCATTAGCGAGATCCCGGCTGAAGCAAAGAGCCATCAGGATGAGCCCGATGATGTGATCATTCGGGTACGTAAAGCCATGATTCGGGGCAAGAGCCTAAATCAGAAGCGCTATCTCGGCAATATCCTGAGACACGATATCAATTTTGGCGTGGGCCCGGCCGGGACCGGCAAGACGTATCTCGCGGTGGCCTGTGCGGTGCAGGCCCTGGCGGAGGAGACCGTGGACCGGATTGTGCTGGCTCGTCCGGCAGTTGAAGCAGGTGAGCGATTGGGCTTTTTGCCTGGAGACATCGGACAGAAAGTCGACCCGTACCTGCGGCCCCTGTATGACGCCCTCTATGAGATGCTGGGCTTTGAGCGGGTCGGTCGTCTGATGGAGCGCCACGTTATAGAGCTCGCTCCGCTTGCCTACATGCGCGGGCGAACGCTCAGCCATGCCTTCGTAATTCTCGATGAGGCGCAGAACACCACCGAATCGCAGATGAAGATGTTTCTGACCCGTCTGGGATTCGGATCCCGGGCGGTCATTACCGGCGACCCCTCACAGGTTGATCTTCCAGGTCAGACCCGGTCTGGACTGGTCCATGCCGTTGATTTGTTGTCTTCGGTAAAGGGTATCAGTGTGACCCGCTTTACCCCTCAGGATGTGGTTCGTCATCCGCTGGTGCAGCGTGTGATCGAAGCATACGAGAAAGAGGGTCGGTCAGCCAGCCCGAGTGGACGCGTTGATTGAGGTGCAGCTGGCAAGCGGCTATGGTGAAGAACCCACCGCTGAGCAGGTCCGCCACTGGGCAGGCGCAGCGCTGGCGGCGCTTCGTGATCAGGATGCCTGCCTGACCGTCCGCACAGTCGACGAGAATGAGATGACCGCACTCAATACGCGCTTTCGAGATCGCTGTGGATCCACCAACGTGCTCTCCTTTCCCGTCGAGGCGTTGCCCGGCGTGCCTGAGGAAGCGCATCCCCTGGGAGATATCGTGATCTGCCCGCCCGTGGTCGAGCGTGAGGCAACTACTCAGGGCAAGACGCTTGAGGATCACTTTGCGCATCTTGTTGTGCATGGGGTGCTGCATCTGCATGGCCATGATCACAAGAGTGATGCCGAGGCGAACGTGATGGAGCAGCTTGAGACTGAGGTGCTCGCGACGCTTGGGGTCAAAGATCCCTACCAGCCTGTCTGAGTCGCGCCATGCAAGACAAAAAAAAACGCAGCGCGTTTTTGCGCCCCGGCTGGTGGCAAGAGATCCGCTATCGGCTGCGTGGGATCCCACACACCCGTGAACACCTTTTTTCGACCATGGGAGTCGCTCGCGACGCGAACCTGATCGACGAGGACACCCTGCAGATGATGCGCCGGGTAATCGAAGTCTCGGACCTGCAAGTCGAGCAGGTCATGGTCTCCCGCGGCCAGATGGTGACGGTCGATGTGGAGCAGACACTTGAGGAAGTGCTGCCGGTGATTACCGAGTCAGCCCACTCACGTTTCCCCGTGACCGATGGTGACAAAGATGGCGTGGTGGGCATCCTGTTGGCGAAGGATCTTTTGCATCGCCAGCAGCAAAGTGAAGGACATGGGCTGCCCTGGGCAGCCCTCCTGCGACCGGCTGTGTTCATCCCTGAAAGCAAACGCCTCAACGTCCTGCTTCAGGAGTTTCGTGACAGTCGCAATCATATGGCGATCGTCGTCAACGAATACGGCAGTGTTGTTGGTCTCATCACCATTGAGGACGTGCTTGAGCAGATCGTCGGCAATATTGAGGACGAGCACGATATCGATGGTGCCGCCGGCATGGTGCTTCGACGCGGCTCGGATTTTTGTGTGATTAAGGCCATGCTGCCGGTGGAGAGCTTCAACCAGATTTACGGTTTTGAGCTTGATCCGCTGGAGTACGACACCATGGGCGGGCTTGTCACGGATGCCCTGGGCCATGTGCCGCGGCGGGGAGAAACGATCACGTTCGATCAGTTCACGGCCGAGGTGTTGAGCGCAGACAGCCGTCGGCCGCGCCTTTTGCGTATCACGCTTTCTCCGGCTGACGAGACCCCGGCGGAATAGCCCCATGGGTTTTCCCGGCAGCGCGATGCGGATAGCCGCGGCTGCCCTCTCCGGGCTCGCCTACCCGCTGGCTTTTGCTCCCTTCGATCTCTTCTGGATCGCGCCGGTTACCGTTGCTGCCTTGTTTTTGATCTGGGCCAAAGCGTCCGCCCGGCAGGCAGCACTGCAGGGGTTTGTTTTCGGTTTGGGGATGGCGCTGGCTGGCGTCTCCTGGATTTATGTGAGCCTGAGCGAGTTCGGCGGCATGCCCGCGCCTTTAGCCGGAGGTGCGGTGTTGATATTCGCAGCGCTGATGGCGCTCTACCCGATGGCGGTCGGATTTTTGCAGGCTCGTTTTGGGCCAAGGAGTCCCGCCGCGCGCGCTGTCCTGGTCATGCCGGTGTTGTGGGTATTGGGGGAATGGCTTCGTGGCAATCTGATGAGCGGCTTCCCCTGGCTTTATCTTGGTTACAGTCAGACCGATACTCCTCTGGCTGCCTTGCTCCCGATCATCGGAACCCTGGGCCTTAGTCTCTGGCTTGCGCTTGCTGTCGGGGCGCTGGTGGCGATTGTTCATGGGGCGGGCCGGGCGAGGGTGTTACCGGCCGGTGTGCTTTTGGCCCTAGGCGTTTGTACGGCGCTGGCCCGGTTGCCGGTTTTTGTAGCCCCTGCCGGTGAATCCCTCAATGTGGCACTGGTGCAGCACAATGTCTCATTGAGTGAGAAATGGCAGAGTCACAACGCCAGCAATATCGCGAGCGCCTATCTTCATGAGAGCGAGGCGCTCTCTGGGGCAGATCTCATTGTCTGGCCCGAGGCCGCACTGCCCACCTACCTTGATGAAATAGCGCCCGCGTTTTTGGCACGCCTTGAAGATCACGAAGCGGATTTTCTGCTCGGCGCGTTGGCCCGTGACTCGTTGGAGCCAAATGCCCCCTACTACAATGTGGCGGTCGGGATCGGCGAGGCAAAGTCGCTTTACCGAAAACACCAACTCGTGCCGTTTGGCGAATACCTGCCTCTGGCCGCACTGCTGGGATGGCTGCTCGACTATCTCAATATCCCGATGTCAGATTTCTCGGCGGGACCATTGACGCAGCCGCCCATGCCGCTTGGCGGCTACGCTGTGGGAGTCAGCATCTGCTACGAAGATGCTTTTACCCATGTGATCAATGAAGCTGTGCCGCAAGTGCAACTGCTCGCGAATCTCAGCGAGGATGCCTGGTTCGGAGATTCCCTGGCGCCGCACCAGCGGTTGCAGATGGCCCGCGCACGAGCGATCGAAACGGGCCGCCCAATGATTCGATCGAGCAACAATGGGTTGTCGGCGCTGATTGATGCCGATGGCCGGGTGCATGCAATCGCACCACAGTTTGTCCGCGCCGTGGTGCGCGGCGATGTGCAGCCCATGACCGGAATCACGCCGTTTGTGCGATACGGCAATCTGCCTGTGGGGGTTTTGGCGGCGTTGCTGCTGGCGGTGGGGCTCTGGTGCCGTATCCGTCGCACCGGGGACCCGGTTTCACGGTGATAGACTGTGGTGATGACAGATGTTGAGCAAAGTCCGCTGGTGGTCGCGATCTCTTCACGCGCGCTCTTTGATCTTGAGAGCGGCCATCAGATTTATGTGGAAGAGGGAGTCGATGCGTATTGCCAGTATCAGGTGGAGCACGAAGAAGAACTGCTGCACCCCGGTGTGGCGTTTCCCCTCGTACAGAAACTGCTGGCACTGAACGAATCGGAAACCGAGGCGCGTCGTGTTGAGGTAGTGCTGATTTCGCGCAACAGCGCTGACACCGGTCTTCGGATCTTTAATTCCATCGCCCACTACGAGCTCGACATTACCCGCGCTGCTTTCTCCGGAGGCGAGAGCCCGTTTCGTTACGTGACTCCTTTCAGTGCGGATCTCTATCTCTCGGCAGATCCCGCGAATGTACGGCAGGCGCTGCAGGCCAACGTGGCTGCGGCCACGATCCTGCCCTCGCGCACCCACCGGGAAAGAAACAGTCAATTGCGCATTGCCTTTGACGGCGACGCGGTGCTCTTTGCCGATGATTCCGAACGGGTTTACCAGACTGAAGGACTGGCCGCGTTTGCGGCGTCAGAGAAAAAGAAGGCGTCGACGCCGATGACGGGCGGCCCTTTCAGAAAGTTCTTGCAGTCATTGCATCAATTGCAGTCAAAATGGCCGCGAAACGAGGCGCCTATCCGAACTGCGTTATTCACCGCCCGCAGTGCCCCTGCGCACGAAAGAGTGATCCGCACGCTGCGGGCATGGAATATCCGGATCGACGAAGCCGCCTTTCTTGGAGGGCTCGACAAGGGCGAGTTTTTGCAGACCTTTGGCGCCGATATTTTCTTCGATGACCAGACGGGCCATTGTGAATCTGCCCGTCGCTATGTGCCGACAGGCCATGTGCCCCACGGAGTAACCAACGACGCCGCCTGAACGGGCCTCAACACCGGCGTTGCTATAATTGCGTCAGACATATCAGCGCAACTTTCTTCTCCTGGCCTGCTCATGAAAAGCATTCGATGGTGGCTCCTCGGCTGGTGTCTTGCCGGCTCATTGACCTTAAATCTGCCTGCCTCGGGCGCATTGCCGATGGCGGTGGATGGCGAGCCATTGCCAAGTCTTGCACCCATGCTCGAGCGGGTGCTTCCGGCGGTGGTCAACATCTATACCGAGAGCCGGGTCACTGAGCGACAAAGCCCGTTTCATTCGGACCCGTTCTTCGAAAAGTTCTTCGGCACCCCTCCGATGCAGCAGCGTGAAAGACGCGTCAGCAGTCTTGGTTCCGGAGTCATCATGGATGCTGAGGCGGGTTACGTCATTACCAACAGCCACGTGATCGCGGGCGCGGACGAGATCAGCGTACGCCTGCATGACGGCCGGGCTTTTGATGCCCAAATTGTGGGGGTCGACGAAGACGCCGATATCGCGGTTGTCCAGATCGCGGCCGAATCACTCCAGCAGATCCATCCGGGTGATTCAGATACGCTGCGGGTGGGTGATTTCGTTGTGGCGATCGGTAATCCCTTTGGGCTGGGACAGACCGCGACCTCAGGTATCATCAGCGCCCTGGGAAGGTCGGGTCTTAACATCGAGGATTACGAGGATTTTATCCAGACCGATGCTTCTATCAACCGGGGGAATTCCGGCGGCGCGCTGGTGAATCTTCGGGGCGAACTCGTCGGGATCAACACTGCGATCCTCGCGCCCGGCGGCGGCAACATCGGCATCGGTTTTGCGATCCCGATCAATATGGTCCAACTGCTGACCCGCCAGATTATCGAATACGGTGAAGTGCGCCGTGGCCGCCTCGGGGTGATCGCACAGAACCTCACTCCAGAACTCGCCGAAGCACTCGGCATAGACACTACACGCGGCGCGGTTATCGCGCAGGTGATCCCGGATTCTGCGGCCGATGATGCCGGTCTTCAAGAAGGAGACGTCGTGGTAGCCGTCAATGAACGCGAGATCGTGGACGCGAGTTCACTGCGCAATACGATTGGTCTTTTCCGTGCCGACGAGGAGATCGAGGTGAGCTTCCTGCGTGACGGCAAACGCCAGAGTATGCGAATACGGATCCGGGCCATCGAGCCCGTGGCAGGCCAGGGCCTTAAGATCAACAAGCGCCTTGAGGGAATCCGTCTTGCAGATATCGATGAAGAAGATGGCCCGCAGGGTCAGCGTGGTGTGCGCGCAGTAGAAGTGGCACAGACCAGTCTTGCCTGGAGCGCGGGCCTTCGCGAGGGCGATCTGATTATTTCGGTCAACAAGCAACCGATTTACAGTCTCAAAGATGTCGAGCAGGCAGTTGATGAAAATGACGCAATGCTCTTGCTCAATGTGGTGCGGGGTAACACGGGTCTCTTTATTGTGATCCGCTAGCGCAGGGAAGAAATGCGACAATGAATGAAAATCTGATTGCGCCTTCGATTCTCTCGGCGGACTTTGCCCGCCTCGGCGAAGAAGTCGACAACGTGCTCGCTTCGGGCGCGGATATCGTGCACTTTGATGTCATGGACAATCACTATGTGCCCAACCTCACCATCGGCCCTCTGGTGTGTGAGGCGCTGCGCAAGCATGGCATTACTGCCCCCATTGATGTCCACCTGATGATCAAGCCGGTGGACCGGATCGTGCCCGACTTTGCATCAGCAGGCGCCTCCTACATTACCTTTCATCCGGAAGCGAGCGAGCATGTCGATCGCACCTTGCAGCTGATCGCGAGTGAGGGTTGCAAAGCCGGACTGGTATTCAATCCTGCGACACCGCTTGATGTTCTGGAGCATGTCATCGATAAAGTCGATATGATTCTGCTGATGTCGGTCAATCCCGGCTTTGGCGGGCAGAGTTTTTTGCCTTCGGCGCTGGATAAATTGCGCAAAGCACGCAAACTGATCGGTGAGTCTGGCCGCAATATTCGCCTTGAGATTGATGGCGGCGTAAAGGTCGAGAACATTGGCCAGATTCATGCCGCAGGCGCTGATACTTTTGTTGCAGGGTCCGCGATTTTCGGCGCGGCCCGAGACCAAGACCCTAACCGCTACGATACGGTGATTAGCGCAATGCGCAATGCATTGGCTGAATCACCATCATGAGTGGCCCGACTCCGGACCCATCCCAACCTTCTTTGCGAACCCCCGCCCGGGGTGTGCTGTTTGATCTTGATGGCACCCTGATCGACTCCGCACCGGATCTGGTGGGCGCCTGTAATGACATGCTCAATGCGCTCGGCCGTCCACCTGTGGCGCTTGAGACTGCCCGGGGCTGGATCGGCAACGGTGCCCAGCGGCTCGTGGAACGGGCGCTGACCCAGGATTTTGACGGCGAAGCACCAGCACAACTCATGGAAACCGCTTACCCGCTTTTTCAAAAGTGCTATCAGGCAAACCTGCACCGCGACAGCGTCTTGTATGCCGGAGCGGTAAAGACCCTCGCGCAGTGTCAGGCCGCCGGCCGCCGGGTTGGATGCGTGACCAATAAGCCAGCCGCCTTTACCCTTCCGCTGCTGAAAGCGATGGGACTCAGTCGTTATCTCGATCCGATTGTCAGCGGCGACGATTTACCGAAGAAAAAGCCGGATCCATTGCCGCTGGAACATGTTGCCGGGCAATGGGGATTAGCTCCTGCAGAATGTCTTCTGGTGGGCGATTCGGTGAGTGACTTTCGCGCGGCCCGGGCGTGCGGGATGCCGGTGGTACTGGTGAGTTACGGCTACAGCCAGGGTCTTGACCTTTTCGAACTTGGCCCAGACGCCGTGATAGACTCATTGGCGAAAGTGCTTAACATCATTGATGTGGTGTAAGTCGTTTCAGCACAGACACACTGCGGTTTAGCAAAGCGTGCAGCGGTCAAGCCGTAGCGCAAGGGCATAGGCCCGGTCACCAATTTAGCGCGAAACGATCGTTGAGCATGACCGCTTCGGAACAATACGCGACCCCCACCAGCGATAACGCCTTCAGTATTCCTCAACGATGATTACCCAAGCCGAATACGATCGCCTCGCCCGCCAGGGCTACAACCGGATCCCGCTGCAGACTGAGGTGCTGGCGGATCTTGAAACCCCGGTGAGTGCCTATCTCAAGATGGCGCAGGGCCCGTACAGTTATCTGCTGGAATCTGTGCAGGGCGGTGAGAAGTGGGGCCGCTATTCCATTATCGGACTGCCGTGTCCCACGGTTATCCGGGTAACGGGTGACTCTCTGTTGATCGAGCAAGAGGGCGAAGAGATTTATCGTCAGGAGACCGATGATCCCTTGGCGGCGATCCAGAGCATTCATCGCCAGTTCAATGTGCCCCAGTTGGACACGCTGCCGCGCTTTAACGGCGGCTTGGTGGGTTACTTCAGTTACGACACGGTGCGCTATATCGAGCCCCATCTGGCAGACAGCGATCTGCCGGATCCGGTCGGCGCGCCTGATATCCTGCTGATGGTCTCTGATGAGCTCCTGGTCTTTGACAACTTAAGCGGCCGTCTTCATATCGTGGTGCACACCGATCCCGAATCGGACGATGCCTATGCCTCCGGCTGCGAGCGCCTCGATCAACTGGTTGAACAGATCTCAAGCCTGTCTATTGGGCGGGCCACACCCGTAGGGCAAGTCGTGCGGGAGAGCGACTTTCGCTCATCGTTCGTCCAAGAGGATTTCGAAGCCGCCGTCGAGCGCTGCAAGGATTACATCCAAAGCGGCGACATCTTCCAGGTCGTGCTGTCACAGCGCCTGTCGATTCCCTATGAGGCCGAGCCGATTACGTTGTACCGGGCGCTGCGCACGGTGAATCCCTCGCCCTACATGTATTTTCTGGATCTCGATGATTTCCAGATCGTCGGCTCTTCGCCGGAGATTCTGGCGCGCCTTGAAGAAGGCGAGGTCACGGTGCGTCCGATTGCCGGTACCCGCCGGCGGGGGTTGAGCGAAGAGGAAGACCGGCGCCTCGAAGAAGAACTGATCTCTGATCCCAAGGAACTCGCGGAGCATCTGATGCTGGTGGACCTTGGCCGTAATGACGTCGGCCGGATCGCGGCCACCGGAACGGTGGAGCTCACCTCAAAAATGCAGGTCGAACGCTATTCGCATGTGATGCACATCGTGTCCAATGTGACGGGGGAACTTCAGGATGATCTTGACGCTATCGATGTGCTGCGCGCGACCTTCCCGGCAGGCACCGTTTCCGGAGCGCCCAAGGTCCGGGCCATGGAGATCATCGGCGAGCTCGAGCCGGTGCGGCGGGGCATCTATTCCGGGGCGGTGGGTTATATCGGCTGGAACGGCAACATGGATACGGCGATTGCGATCCGCACCGCGGTCATCGCTGATGGCGAACTGCATATCCAGGCCGGTGCCGGCATTGTGGCCGACTCGGTGCCCTCGCAGGAATGGCAGGAGACGATGAACAAGGGCCGGGCCATCTTCCGTGCGGTGGCGATGGCGGTCGCCGGTCTTGATCCTGCTGCGCTGGAAGATTGAAGTCTTCGCGATGGCACTAGCCAAGCAAGGCGCAACGGCATCCTTTGAACTCTTCACGTGACAGAAAAGACCAACGTCCTCATCCTTTTCAGCGATGAGCATCGCTATGATGCGATGGGCTGCGCCGGTCATTCGCTCGTCAAGACGCCACATCTTGATCGACTCGCATCTGATGGGACACGCTTTACCCGCGCCTACACGCCGTCGCCGATCTGTGTGCCCGCTCGCGCATCCCTTGCCACCGGGCAGTACGTGCACAAGAACCGCTGCTGGTCCAACGCTCAGGCCTACCAGGGTGAGCCCGTCAGTTGGGGTCATCAGCTCATGCGCCAGGGCCATCGTGTCGATTCGATCGGCAAACTGCACTATCGCGGCAACGAATATGACAACGGCTTTGGGGAGGAAATCCTGCCGATGTATATCCGCGATGGCAAAGGCTGGATCAAAGGCCTTTTGCGCGATCATGAGGCGGTTCTGGATGTCTCTGCCTATACGTCTGAGATCGGCCCGGGCGAAAACAGTTATACAGACTACGATCTTGAAGTGACCCGCCATGCCTGCACATGGCTCAAGGATGCCGGCGCTGCAAAAAGCGATAAACCCTGGACCCTTTTTGTGTCCTGGCTGAGACCGCACTACCCATTGATTTGTCCGGAGGCGTTCTATCACCTCTATCCGCTTGAAGAGATGGACGAGGCCCGGTTCAGGTCCGAGCAGGCGTTGCCACAGCATCCCGTCACCCAGGCTATCCGCAGAGCGTTTAACTACGACGAGCGCTTTGATGATCAAACGCGCCAGATCGCAAGAGCTTCTTACTATGGCCTCTGTAGTTTTCTGGATGCACAGGTAGGTGCAGTGATGGATGTCCTTGAGCAAACGGGGCAGGCCGACAACACGCTGGTCATCTACACCAGCGATCACGGTGACCACAACGGCGACCGGCGCATGTGGACCAAGATGTCGCTTTATGATGAGTCAGCGCGGATCCCCATGCTGATCCAGGGCCCCGATATTCCCGGGGCAAAAACCATCGACACTTTGGCTTCTCTGGTGGATATCTATCCCACGGTGCTGCAGGCGGTGGATGCGGAAGATGATGAGATTGATCGCCCGGGTCTTTCGCTGCGCTCACTCATTGACGGCGCCAGCGCGGACCGGGGCGTTTTATCGGAATACCACGACGGCGGTTCGCCGGTGGGGATGTTCATGTGGCGAAAAGGTCAATGGAAGTACAACTGTTATCCGGGGTATGCGCCGGAACTTTTTGATCTTGCCGCTGACCCTGATGAGTTGTGCGACCTCTCTCAGGATCCCGCATATTCACAAGACCTAAAGCGCTGCCAGGACGACATGGGCGCTTTGCTTGATCCCATCGCGGCGAACGATCTTGCTTTTGCTGATCAGGCAGAGCGGATCTCGCAACTGGGCGGCGTCGAAGCGATCCTGGCATCGGAAGAGTTCGACCATACGCCCACGCCTTCAGGGTAACCAAGCTCCACTCCTCTTGATTTAAAATCCCGTTATCGGCTATCAATACTGGCCGAAAGCCTGACAGTGCCAAACCGGCATCAGGCAGCACATCATTGCGTTTACGCAAACGCGGTATACGGCAGGTCAGACATGCTCCTGATGATCGACAATTACGACTCGTTCACTTACAACCTGGTGCAGTATCTGGGGGAGTTGGGCGAGCGCGTGGCGGTCTACCGCAACGATCAGATCACGCTCAACGACATCGATGCGCTCTCGCCCTCGCATGTGGTGATTTCCCCCGGGCCCTGCACGCCCAACGAGGCGGGCATCTCGGTGGATCTGGTGCGCGAATACGGGCCACGAATTCCGATTCTCGGCGTGTGTCTGGGTCATCAGAGTATTGCCCAGGCCTACGGCGGCAACATTATTCGGGCCCCCCGGCTGATGCACGGCAAGACCTCGATGATTGACCATGAGGGCAAAAGCCTTTTTGGCGAGATTCCCACACCCTTTCAGGCAACGCGTTATCACTCGCTGGTCGTGGAGGAATCCTCGTTGCCGGACTGCTTCGAGATAACTGCCCGCGCAGATGACGGGGAGATCATGGGCATCATGCATCGCGAGCACCCCGTGGTCGGTCTGCAGTTTCATCCTGAATCGATCCTGACGCAGTATGGCCACAAGATGCTGCACAACTTTCTGCAGCAGCGCCTGGACTCTTGAGCGCCACCCCTGACATTCTCGAGCGGATCCTTGCGCGTAAACGCGAGGAGATTAAAGAGCGACAGCGCGAGCAGAGCCTGTCGGATCTTTATGCAAGGGCAGGCGATCGCGATGCCCCACGGGGATTTGTGTCCTTGCTCAAAAAAAGCATTGGGGCAGGACAGGCGGGTGTGATTGCAGAGGTCAAAAAGGCCTCTCCCAGCAAAGGCCTTATTCGGGAGCATTTTGATCCGGCTGCCATTGCCGTCAGTTATGAATCAGGCGGCGCGTCTTGTCTTTCAGTGCTGACTGATCATGATTTTTTCATGGGCAGCGAAGCGGATCTTGAAGCGGCACGGGGCGCCTGCGCCTTGCCGGTGTTGCGCAAGGATTTTGTGATCGACCCCTGGCAGATCGCTGAGTCACGGGCCATCGGTGCCGACTGCATCCTGCTGATCGTGGCCGCTCTCGAGCAGGCGCAGATGGCAGAACTCTCGGCGGCGGCAGCGGATCTTGCAATGGATGTTTTGGTTGAGGTGCACGATGGGGAAGAACTGGATCGAGCCCTTGCGCTTGATCCAGCTTTGCTTGGCATCAACAACCGCAATCTGCGTACCTTCGAGACAACGCTTGAGACCACGCTGGCACTGGCCCCAAAGGTGCCGAAGGACACGCTGCTGGTCACTGAAAGCGGCATTCACAGCGTTGAAGATGTGAGCGCGATGCGCAATGCGGATATTCATGCTTTTCTGGTGGGCGAAGCGTTCATGCGACAGGATGATCCGGGCGCCCATCTTGCAGCGCTGTTCGGAACTTAGAAAAAAACAAAACCTAAAGAACTTAAAGAGCAGGATATGCAGGTCACGGTACAACTGGGGGAAGACGATGCCCTCGAGGGGCTGAGCGGCAGCGGTCATCAGGTCACGATGGATCGCTCCCCTGACGTGGGCGGAAAGAATCTTGGCGCCCGTCCGATGGAGATGCTGCTGCTGGGGTTGGGCGGATGTGCGTTGATCGACGTGATCCTCATATTGCGAAAGTCACGACAGGCGTTTTCGGATATTCGCGTGGAAATTAACGCTGATCGGGCCGACACCATCCCAACGGTCTTTACTCGGATCCACCTGCATTTTGTGGTGACGGCGAACGAGATTGACCCAAAGCGCGTTGAGCGGGCAATCAGCCTGTCAGCAGAGAAATACTGCTCGGCCTCCAAAATGCTCGATTCCGTTGCAGAAATTTCCCACGATTTTGAAATTCTCCCGGGTTAGACTCTTTTCGGGAGTAAACGGGCCGGGTTGCATATTGGCCGGGAGAATAGAGTCATGAACATGATCACCGACTGGTTCAGGCACCAGGTCAACAATCCGCAGGTGGTGTTTTTAACACTGTTTTTGGTCCTGCTGTTTGTTGTCGTCGTCCTGATGGGCAATATGCTGGCGCCCTTGCTTGCCGCGGTGGTGATTGCTTACCTCCTTGAGGGTCTGGTGGGCGTGCTGGAGAAAACGCGGCTGCCGCGTCTGATCGCGGTGCTGGTGGTGTACTTCGCCTTCCTGTTGTTTGTGGTGCTGATTCTGTTTGGGTTGCTGCCGTTGCTGTCGCAGCAGGCGACACAGTTTGTCCAGCAGATTCCCAGCATGCTGAATGTGGGCCAGGATGTGTTGCTTAAACTGCCCGAGAGTTATCCCGAGATCGTCTCGGCCGACCAGATTGCTGAAATCATTGTGGTGATCCGCACCGAACTCACCTCCTGGGGACAGAAACTGCTGTCCGTCTCTCTCGCCTCGGTGATGGGCGTCATTGCTATCCTGATTTACCTCATCCTGATGCCGATCCTGATTTTCTTTATGATGAAGGATAAAGAAGCACTGGTCGCCTGGGTGGCCCGCTTTGCACCGAGTGAGCATCAACTGGTGGGCCAGGTCTGGTCGGAGGTCGATCGCCAGATCGGCAACTATGTTCGCGGCAAATTCTGGGAGATTGTTATCGTCTGGTTTGCCTGCGTGGTGACGTTCTCGGTCCTGGAGCTGCAGTACACCATGCTGCTGGCGGTGCTGGTGGGTTTGTCTGTGCTGATCCCGTTTGTCGGGGCCGCAGTGGTGACGATTCCCGTGGTCTTTGTCGCCTGGTTCCAGTGGGGATTCACCGGGGATTTCTTTGTGTTGGTTTCGGCGTATCTCATCATCCAGGTGCTTGACGGCAATCTGCTGGTGCCGATGCTTTTCTCAGAGGTGAATAACCTGCATCCTGTGGCGATTATCGCGGCGGTCCTGATTTTCGGCGGGTTGTGGGGGGTGTTGGGCCTCTTTTTTGCGATTCCGCTCGCGACGCTCGTGCATGCGGTGATCAACGCCTGGCCCCGCGAGGCCGAGGACCCGGTCTAGCGTCCTACCGCTGTCGAACTCTTCCTTGACCCGTTGTCTCGGTTCAGTATCATTTCCGCTATTGATTGAGAAGAATACACAAATTGTGTAGTGCAATGACGACTTCAAATCCTGTATTCGGAAAAGACCGGCCGAAAAAAAGCGGGATGACCGCGACGCCTTCAGAAGATCGGTCCCGGAGCTACGAGCGTTACCTTTTGCGGCGTGTGCTCGACGCGATGGGTTCGCCGCGTTTTGCGGTGGCGCTTTGGGACGGATTCAAAATCAGTCCGAAGGACGCCACGCCGGTTGCGACGGTTAACGTCCATAGCCGTTCAGCGCTCAACCAGTTACTGCGCCAGGGGGACATGGGCTTTGGTGACGCTTTTTCAAATGGCGGGATCTCGGTAGAAGGCGATCTCGTCGCGATGCTGGTGGCAGCGTTCACTGTGCCTGAACCGACGGGTATCGCTGCAGTAATGAAGAGCCTGCAGCAGCGCAAGCCCCGGGCAAATACAAAAGATGGTTCGCGCGAAAACATCCATCATCATTACGATATTGGTAACGACTTTTACCGCCTGTGGCTGGATAAGGAGATGCAGTACACCTGCGCCTATTTTCCTGAAGACGAGTTGACCATCGAGGCAGCCCAGCAGGCCAAGATGGATCATATCTGTCGCAAGCTGCAGTTGCGCCCGGGAGACCGCGTGGCCGAAGCCGGGTGTGGTTGGGGCGGGCTGGCGCGCCACATGGCGTTGAACTACGGGGCAACGGTTTCGTCGTGGAACGTTTCGGCCGAGCAGGTCCAGTATGCGACAGACCGTGCCAAGGCAGAGGGGTATGACGATCGCGTGACCTATGTGCTGGATGACTACCGCAACATCACGGGCGAGTACGACGCCTTTGTGTCGGTCGGCATGCTTGAGCACGTGGGGCTCGATAACTACACCGAGTTGGGCGGCGTGGTGGATCGATGTCTCACCCAAAACGGCCGCGCGCTTGTGCACACCATTGGCCGCAACCGCCCGAGACTGATGAACGCGTGGATCGAAAAACGTATTTTCCCCGGCGCTTACCCCCCGACGATCAAAGAAATGATGGAGATCTTCGAGCCCAATCGTTTTTCGGTGCTCGATGTTGAAAATCTGCGGCTGCACTACGCAAAAACACTCGCACACTGGCTGGCCCGGTACGATGCGTCTGACGAGCAGGTACAAGCAGAGTTTGGCGAGGATTTCGCCAGAGCGTGGCGGCTTTATCTGGCCGGTTCCCAGGCGGCGTTCCTTGCAGGGGGACTGCAGTTGTTCCAGGTGGTCTTCACGCGTGAACGCAACAACGAGCTTGCCGCCACGCGTCGCCATCTTTATTCCTGAGTACCTCTGAGTCACGTT
>CENZ01394875.1_pt1 | contig 25967 bp, 22 predicted proteins | sample 361341 | NCBI WGS metagenome assembly CENZ01 (sample SAMEA2619782, study PRJEB7988) | marine metagenome | biome: marine biome (ENVO:00000447); feature: deep chlorophyll maximum layer (ENVO:xxxxxxxx); material: "saline water (ENVO:00002010), including plankton (ENVO:xxxxxxxx)" | depth 50 m
CTTCAAATGGCTCATTTAAATCCATATACGTTTGCAAATCTTCACTGCCAACAGAGAACAATAGCTCAACATGAGAAAGCCGCCTAGCTAAAAGGTTTTGTTCATTAGATAATTTTCTGGCCAGTGTATTTACAAAATCATGCCCATCAAAAGTATAGTTCATTTCATTTCTTCCATCATAAATGACTTGAGGATGAAGCCAATCTAAGTATGTTAGACTATCCCTATCCCATATACCATCGACATTATCATCATAAAAGTTAGTGTAATAAATTCTAGCTATGATTTCATAAATTTTACCATTTGTAGAATGAAACCAATTTACTGTTGTTAGAGCCTTTTCTAAAGGGAAAACAACAGGGTCTGGAACAGACGCATAAAAGCCCATGGGTTTTGCAAATGGGATATCAAGATTTAATTGATGAATTAAGTTTGTTTTAGCCCAAACCTTTTTTCCTGATTTTATATTTAGAATTGATAAAATATAATCCTTCTCATCTGCATCATTTGCACGAAAGAAACTTTTATCTGTAATTGAAGTTGAGTAAATAATATTCTCATCAGTTGCAAAAAGCCCATCGTCTTTTGCGATTAATGTAGTATCCAGATATATACTATCAAGTAGATCTATGCTTCCAAAAGCACCATCTTTGACTTTAATTATTTTCACTTCTAAATCTGCAGGATTGTAATTAATAGAATCTGCAACTGATGCCATTTGTAATGCATCTCCAATTCCTAAATACGCTTTGTTTATCTTTATGTATTGCTGATCATTACTTTGGTCCAAAAGTCCATACACTACAGCTACTTCTTTCCAATCAGCACTTACTTCAAATTCTGTTTCGCAAGCCACAAAAAATAATGTAAAAAGAATGACAAAAGTTGTTATTTTTTTCATGTGGGCAAAGTTATTTATTTTAATCATATAATAATTACATTATTTGTAAATTTGCCGCAATGCACAAAACTTTTATACTATTATGAAAATAAATCTTTGCTTAATTCTTGTTAGTACTTTGCTCGCAATGAATTCAAACGCACAAGATATTACGACTGAATCAGTGGCAATTCTTGACTCTATCAGAAATACAGACACAAAAGTGAAAATTTTATATGTAACTCAACCAAAAGAAGAACCAAAACCAAAAGAATTTTATAGCGTTCAATTAGGAGCTTATATTGCGGCAATCACAAGCAGTCAGTTTGCAAATGCAGAAAATGTTTATCATATAATCAATGAAGAAGGAATTTATGTGTATTTGTCTGGTGAGTTTGAGCAGTTGAATGATGCAATAAAAGAGAAATACAAGCTAAGCAATAGTAGCAGTAATATTTATGTGGTAAAAGTAATTGATAATAGAAAAATTGTAGTGATAGAATAATGGCTGCAGCAAAAAGCGAATATAAAAAAGTAACCACGAATTCTCTTCAGGAAATGAAGGAGAATAGAGAGAAAATATCTATGCTTACAGCATATGACTATACACTAGCAAAAATCATTGATGAAGCAGGAATTGATATTATTTTAGTAGGTGATTCCGCCTCCAATGTAATGGCTGGACACGAGACTACACTACCTATTACGCTAAATGAAATGATTTATCATGCCTCTTCAGTGGTAAGAGCTATTTATAGAGCATTGGTAGTGGTGGATATGCCATTTGGTTCTTACCAAGGAAACTCATTAGAAGCCCTTTCATCTGCTATTAGAATCATGAAAGAAAGTGGAGGGCATGCCGTAAAATTAGAAGGAGGAAGTCAAATTATTGAGTCCATTGAACGTATCCTAACTGCTGGAATTCCTGTAATGGGACATCTAGGACTAACTCCTCAATCCATTTATAAATTTGGCACCTATACAGTAAGAGCTAAAGAAGAAGCTGAAGCAGCTAAACTTTTAGAAGATGCTAAACTTTTAGAAGAAGCAGGTTGTTTTGCCCTAGTACTTGAAAAAGTACCAGCAAAATTGGCAAAACAAGTAGCAGAAAGCATTAATATTCCTGTAATTGGAATTGGAGCTGGAACAGATGTTGATGGACAAGTTTTAGTGCTGCACGATATGCTTGGAATGACACATGAATTCAACCCTAGATTTTTAAGAAGATATCTCAATCTTTTTGATGAGATAAGTGGAGCTGTTCAAAATTATGTTTCGGATGTGAAATCATCTGATTTCCCAAATGAAAAAGAGCAATACTAATGCTAGAATATTGTATGAGGACAACCACCTCATAGCAGTAAACAAAAAAGCTGGAGATATAGTACAAGGCGACAAAACTAGAGACGCTCCCCTATCCGATTTTGTAAAAGCATACATCAAAACAAAATACAATAAGCCTGGAGAGGTCTTTCTGGGCACTATCCATAGATTAGACAGACCTACTTCTGGTATAGTGCTATTTGCGCGCACAAGTAAAGCGTTAAGCAGGATGAATGAGCAATTCAGAAACAAAAAAGTACAGAAAACCTATTGGGCTGTTGTAGATAAGGCTCCACCTCATAAAGCAGGAGTTCTAGAAAATTACTTACAAAAAAACCAAAAACAGAATAAATCATATGTAAGTAAGCAGAAAGATGGAAAATTAGCCGTGTTAGAATACAAATTACAAAAGAAACTGGATCGTTTTTTTCTATTGGAAATCATACCAAAAACAGGAAGACACCATCAAATTAGGGTACAATTATCGCATATAGGCTGTATTATAAAAGGCGATTTAAAGTATGGTGCTAGTCGTTCAAACAAAGATGCAAGTATTCATTTATTGGCTAGAAAATTGGTGTTCATACATCCTGTAAAAAAAGAACCTATATGTATTACAGCAACAGCACCAAAGGATATCCTTTGGGATGCCTGTAAAATATAATTATATTTGCTAAAAAAAGTAGGAGGGATTTATGAAAAAAATTTTAGGAATCTCGGCATTTTACCATGATGCTGCAGCTGCTCTTATTATTAATGATGAAATTATTGCAGCTGCACAAGAAGAAAGATTCAGCAGAGAAAAACACACTTCTGCATTTCCAAAAAGTGCAATAAAATATTGCTTAGAAGAATCTGGACTTAATATAGATGAGCTTGATGCTGTTGTATTTTACGACAAACCCCTACTTAAATTCGAAAGATTACTGGAAACTTATTATGCGTTTTCTCCAAAAGGACTAATTTCCTTTTTGAAAGCAATTCCTGTATGGTTAGATGAGAAACTATTTCTAAAGAAAAACATCTTGGATGGATTAGCTGAGATTGAAAAATATGATAAGAAAAAGATTAAATTACTTTTTCCAGAGCACCATCTTTCACATGCGGCAAGTGCTTTCTTTTCATCTCCTTTTAAGGATTCAGCCATCTTAACTATTGATGGAGTTGGTGAATGGAGCACAGCTACTATTAGTGTTGGAGAGGGAAATAAAATAAAACTCTTAAAAGAATTGCGATTCCCTCATTCTGTCGGCTTACTTTATAGTGCTTTTACCTATTTTCTAGGATTTAAAGTAAATTCGGGAGAGTATAAACTTATGGGGCTTGCTCCTTATGGCAATCCAGAAGCAGAAGAAACCGAGAAATTCATAGACACCATAAAATATAATATAGTTGATATTAAAAGTGATGGCTCAATATGGCTCAATCAATCTCTTTTTAATTATGCAACAGGCTTATGCATGATTAAAGAAAAGAAATGGAAAAAGCTATTTGGATTCAAAAGCAGAAAAGCAGAAAATAAAATTGAGCAAAAGCATTGTAATCTAGCATTAGCAATTCAGAAAGTGACAGAAGAAATAGTGTTAAAAATGGCAACAGAAGCAAAAAGGTTGACCAATGCTGATAATTTATCTATGGCGGGAGGTGTGGCTTTAAATTGTGTTGCTAATGGCGTGCTACAAAGAAAAAAGATTTTCAAAAACATTTATATTCAGCCTGCTGCAGGAGATGCAGGAGGAGCATTAGGTGCTGCCCAAGCTGCTTATCATATTTATTTTAATAGGGAAAGAAAGTGCTTAGATAGTATTGATAAAATGAAAGGAAGTTATCTAGGACCATTTTTCTCAAATAAAGAGATTACGCAAATGAATAAAAGCACAAAGGCAATCTACAAGCAATTTCATGACTTTGATGAGCTCACGCAGCTCATTGCACACAAAATTGCTGTTGGAAAGGTAGTAGGCTGGTTTCAGGACAGAATGGAATTTGGTCCAAGAGCACTAGGAAATAGAAGCATATTAGCTGATGCAAGAAATCCTGAAATGCAAAAGAAACTCAACTTAAAAATAAAGTATAGAGAAGGATTCAGACCTTTTGCACCTTCAGTGCTTGCTGAAGACAAAACTGAGTTTTTTGACTTAGATTCTGATTCTCCTTATATGCTTTTGGTGGCTCCTATAAAAGAAAGAAAGCGTAAAGATTTGCCAGAAAATTATAATAATTTACCTCTTTGGGAACGACTCTATTTTAACAGAAGTGATGTTCAATCCATTACACATCTTGATTTTTCTGCAAGAGTACAAACTGTACATAAAGCAACAAATCTGAAATACTGGAAACTCATTAATGCTTTTAAAGAATTAACCGATACTGGCTTAGTTGTGAATACAAGTTTTAATGTTAGAGGGGAGCCTATTGTCTGCACCCCTTATGATGCGTATAGCTGTTTCATGAGTACAGAGATAGATTATTTGGTAATTAATAATTTTGTGTATAAAAAAACAGATCAACATAATTGGGAGTATAAAGAAAAATGGCAACAAAAATTCAAAGCGGATTAAGTGATGAAAAATAAAGTAATATTATATAACGCTTTTATTTTTCTGATACTGTTATTTGGACTAGAAGTCACATTTAGAATATTGGATTTTGGATACCAGAATGGGCCGTTGGAAAATAATGATTACTTACATCATAAAAATCCAGAAAACTATAGCTTTAAGTGCTACACTCCTGATGGAGAATATGGAGGTCATAATATCTACTTTGACAGCATGGGAAGAAGAACAAATAAGAATAATCAAATAGATAGCGGAAATAATGAAATCTGGTTCTTTGGAGATTCTTTTACAGCTGCTTTCCAAGTAGATTGGAAAAATAGTTATGTGGGTATTTTAGATAGTTTAAGCAAGTATAATGCAAAGAATTTTGCTGTTTCGAGCTACTCTCCTTTGCTATATTATTTGCAATTGAAATTACATCTGCAAAATAAGCAAAAGCCAAAAAAAGTATTTATCCAACTTTACAGCAATGATATTAAAGGAGATAAAATGTATGCTAAACACAGTGTTTTTGAAAACAATATTCCTATTGCTTGTGTTGGAGAAGATCAAAATTATGTAATACGGTATTTAAGAAAGATGTATATTGCAAGGGTTTTGAGAAAAACACAGCTCACATTAAAGTACATATTCTCAGATAAGAAAGAAGAAATTAGAGTAAACAGGCATTTAGAAGCAGCACCTGAAATTGATGCTAATTCTCAATTCTGTAAAAACATTTTAAGAATAAAATCATTGTTAGAAGCTCATGGGATTGAGTACTATTTTTATGCAATTCCTTCTAAGTACGCTTGCATTAGTGGAGATTGGCAGTCAGCAACTTTTGCAACAAATATGAATAACTATTTTGAAAAAAATAATATTCCATTTATAGATTTGAATACTGCTTTTAAGAATTATGCAGAACCAGCATCTCTTTTTTACAATAAAGATATTCATTGTAATGAGATAGGAAATAGTATAATTGGTAAAACAATAATAAATAAACTACAATAATGGAAGTAATAAAAGACCTTTGGCTATTTATAAAAGAGAGAAAAAAATTTTGGTTAGCACCTGTAATTTTAATCTTGCTGCTATTAGGAATACTGATTGTTTTTGGAGGGAGTAGCGCCTTAGCTCCATTTATTTATACACTATTTTAAATCTGATGAAAAAACAAAAATCCAATCCTACAAAAACCCTGCTTGTTTTAATACTTGCATTCCTTATTGTATACTTATTTACCAAATACAACTGGGTAATTTATACAACTATAGGTTTGGGAATTATAGGTGTTTTCTCCTCTTATCTGACTAAAATAATTGATGCTTTTTGGATGAAGTTGGCATGGGTATTGAGTTTATTTATTCCAAAAATAATATTGAGTATTGTTTTTTATTTAATACTTACTCCAATAGCTTTCATTGCCAAACTTTTCAGCAAGGATGAATTGCTACTAAAAAACAAATATGATAGTTGCTTTAAGGAAGTAAACAAAACTTTTTCTGCTGAAGACCTTACAAAACCATGGTAAGCTACTGGCTTTCTCTTAGATAGCATCCACATCTAGAATAATACGAGCTGAACGAAAATCTTTTTGTTCTTGTAGGTTTTCAATAATACCGTAAAGGATAGTTTTTGCTTCTTGAATTGAAACTTCCTGTTCAATCTTTAGCATGATGTCTTTATGAAAATAATTTCTGATTTTAGAAACTACAGGAAATTCAGGCCCTAAAACCCGATTTGTAAAACTCTTTCGCATTTGACTAGCTAACTGATCTGCAAATCTGTCTAATTTATTTTTGTCTTTGTGTTTTAGGGTGATTTTTATAATTCGGCTAAAAGGAGGATAATTAAAAATCTTGCGCTCAGCAATTTGTTCTTTGTAGAATGTTTGAAAATCATGAGCTTTCAGCAACTCCATCACATGCTGGCTTGTGTCATATGTTTGCACATAAACATTGCCCTGCTCAGCTTTTCTCCCAGCTCTTCCCGCTACTTGCATCATAAGTTGGAATGCTCTTTCGGAAGCCCTGAAATCTGGATAATGCAACATATTATCTGCATTTAATATGCCGACAACCGCTACATTGTCAAAATCCAAACCTTTGGTTACCATTTGTGTACCTACTAGAATGTCTATTCTTCCTTCCTCAAACTCCCTAATAATTTCCTGATACGCATATTTGCTTCTTGTTGTATCATAATCCATTCTTTTGATGTTTGCATGCGGAAAAAAAGCATCTAAACTCTCTTTAATTTGTTCTGTTCCAAATCCCTTGCTATCAAATTCATTTGCATTACACGCGGCACAATTGGTTGGCACATCTTCTATATATCCACAATAATGACATTTGATTTGATTTTGCCATTTGTGATAAGTCAGACTGACATCACACTGATTGCAATTGGGTGTAAATCCGCAAGATGTACAACTTAAAACAGGTGCATAACCCCTTCTGTTTTGAAACAATATAACTTGCTTTCCTTTCTGTAAAGTTGATGATATTATATTTAACAATTCAGGAGAGAATTGAGCTTTCATCTGTTTTTTAAGATGTGCTTTTCTGATGTCTATACACTTAATTTTAGGCAATTGAATATCAGCATATCTTCTGTTTAATTCAATCAACTGATATTTTCCTGTTTCTCCATTAAGATAACTTTCTAAAGATGGTGTAGCTGAACCCAATAACAAATCTGCATTGTGAATTTTTGCTAAATAATTGGCAGCATCTCTTGCATTATACCTAGGTGCTAGCTGATGCTGTTTGTAAGAAGGATCGTGCTCCTCATCTACAATGATTAAACCTAAATTATCAAAGGGTAGAAAAATGGAAGATCGCGCCCCAAGCATGATTGGGTATTGCAGTTTTTCTTTACTTTTTTCTTGTACAGCTTTCCACACCTCCACCCTTTCTGTATTACTGATATGAGAATGGCTGACTCCCACTTTATTACCAAAATGTTTTCTTAAACGATTGATGATTTGGGTGGTTAGCGCTATTTCCGGAAGCAAATACAAAACTTGCTTGCCTTTGTCTAATTGCTGCTGAATTAATTTAATATAAATCTCTGTTTTGCCGGATGATGTTACTCCATGTAAAAGACAAACTTTTCTTTTTCTGAAACCTTCTGTAATTTGCTCAAATGCCTTTTGTTGGGCTTTGCTTAAATTATTTGGAGGAGTTTTTTGTTCAAAATCAGTAAGTAAACGACTAACGCTTTGCAATTCAATTTGAAGAATTTCTTTTTTTACTAGTGCATCAAGCACTCCTCTACTTAAATTTGTTTTTTTCAATAAATCGGAAACTGCCCATCTTTTCTTTTGAAATTTAATGCGTAAATCCATAAAATGAAGCAATAATTGCTCTTGTTTTGCAGTTAATTTTCCTTCATATTTATCCGAAACAAGCTTGACAGTACGAATGATTTTTTCCTTGTACTTATCATGCAATTCTTCTCTTATTTGTACAACTTCCTTACGCATTAATTCATTTAAAACTAAGAAAACTGTTTTGGAGCTTAGTAAAGGTATGATATCAGCAATTGCCAATTCTTCATGATGTAAAAGTGCATTTACAATAGCAGATTCATCTACTGAAAACTCTTGAATATCTCCATCAAATTCAGGATGTATAATTACTTTTGACTCACTTGCCAATTTGAAAGATGAAGGCAATGCCGCATTCATCACATCAGATAAATTACACATATAGTAAGATGAAATCCACTGCCAAAACTGCAATTGCTTTTCATTCACTAAAGGGCCTTCATCCAATATTGCTAAAAGTGATTTAGCGTCATATTCTTGTGGATTTTCATTATGAATTTTAAGGACAATTGCTGTGTATAATTTTCTGTGACCAAACTGTACTACCACTCTTTGTCCAATACTCAATTCAAATGCAGGAGGTACTATATAAGTAAAACTACCTTTTACTGCAAGAGGCAATATAACATCTGTATATTTTATAATATCACTTATACTATCACTCATGATGATATGGCTCGTTTTTTAATATGGTAAATGCCCTGTAAAGCTGTTCTGCAAAAAACAATCGCACCATTTGATGTGAGAAAGTCATCTTTGACAAAGAGCATTTCTCGGGTGCTTTACTATATATTTCATCAGAAAAACCATAAGCACCCCCTACTACAAAAAGCAATCTTTTCTTTCCGCTATTGAGCCAACTTTCTAATTTTTGAGCAAATTCTAATGAGGAAGATGTTTTACCTTTATCATCTAGCAGAATAACATAATCGCTAGACTGTAAATGTTGAGTAATGAGTAGACCCTCTTTTCTCTTCAATTCAGCTTTAGAAAGGTTTTGTGCCTTTTTAATATTTGGAATTTCAATTATCTCAAATGGTATATAATGCTTTAACCTATTCTGATAATGCAGAATCCCATCAAGTAAATATCGCTCGCTTGTCTTTCCTATTGTAAGTAAAACAATCTTCATTTTTTGTATTTTTGGCGAAATTAACAATTTGCATTTTGACTAAACAAGAGGAATTAAAAAAGTTCATAACTAATGCCTTAATTGAGGATATAGGTGATGGTGATCATTCCTCATTGGCAAGCATTCCAAAAGATGCTACAAATAAAGCACATTTACTAGTAAAGGATAGTGGTATAATTGCTGGAATAGAATTGGCTAAAATGATATTTGATCAAGTGGATTCTTCCTTAAAAGTAACCCAACTTTTAAATGATGGAGATAAAGTGAAAGAAGGTGATATTGCGTTTGTAACGGAGGGAAATTCTATAGCAATACTCACTGCTGAACGCATAGTGTTAAATTGCATGCAACATATGAGCGGAATTGCTACAAAAACAGCATTTCTGAATACATTGCTTGAGGGAGAAAATTGCAAATTATTAGACACTAGAAAAACCACTCCACTAAACAGAATAATTGAAAAATGGGCAGTAAAAATTGGAGGAGCAGAAAATCACAGGTTTGGGCTTTATGATATGATTATGATTAAAGACAATCATATCGATTTTGCTGGAGGAATTGCTAAAGCTATACAGCAAACGAAACAGTACTTAAAAACAAAAAATAAAAATCTGGATATTGTAGTTGAAGCAAGAAATTTACAAGAAGTACAGAAAATACTTGATAAAGGTGGTGTAAAAAGAATATTACTTGATAATTTTGATTATGAAACCACCAAAAAAGCAGTAGAAATAATTGGAAATAGATGCCAAACAGAATCTAGTGGCGGGATAAATGAAAAAACGATTTCGGAATACGCAAAATGTGGAGTTGATTTTATTTCGGTTGGCGCACTTACACATTCAGTAGAAAATTTTGACTTGAGCTTAAAAGCAATTTAATGTTGCAACCTTTAATTGATATTGGAAAAAAAATTAAGCCAATTGGTTTTTCAGGCTTAAGCCTATATGATGTAGCCATTTTCTTTTGGAAAGGGTTGATAGAGGGGGCAATTACTACTAGAGCTTCCTCACTTGCTTTCAATTTCTTTTTGGCTTTTTTCCCGTCTATAATTGTTTTATTTACACTTATCCCTTATATCCCAATTGATGGTCTGCAAGCAACTTTAATGGAAATTATAGCAACTGTTTTGCCTCCGTCAACTAATGAGGTAACCTTTGCTACTTTGGATGACATCATCAACAATCCAAGAGGAGGCTTGCTTTCCATTGGTTTTATTTTGGCGCTTTACTTTTCTACTAATGGCATTAATTCACTTATTGAAGCTTTCAATACTTCGTATCATGTCAGGGAAAGCAGACCTCTTATTCAGCAAAGAATGCTCTCTCTAGCATTAACACTTCTTTTGTCTGTAATGTTGATTATTGCCATAGGACTGATAATTTTTGGAACGCTAGTAATAAATTATTTGGAAGTAAGTGAAATTATAACAACTAATGCAGCCGATTTAATTACCTATGGAAAGTGGCTTGTGATGCTTGGCATGCTCTTTTTTGGCATTTCTACATTGTTTCATTTGGGTCCTGCTATGAAAAGCAAATGGAAATTATTCAGTCCTGGATCTATTTTTGCTACTACTTTTATCATAATCACTTCTATAGGATTTAACTATTACATTCAATATTTTTCGCAATACAATAAAATTTATGGCTCAATCGGAACACTTATGATTATCCTGTTATGGATATATTTTAATGCGATAATATTACTTACAGGATTTGAGCTAAATGCTAGTATTTCAAATGCCAAAGCAAAAAGCAGAGAATCTGAATAAGAATTGTAATTTCGCAAGCCAAAATAATTTATTATGAAAAAGCTTTTACTTATTGCAACCCTTCTTTTGAGCATCCTTTCTTATGCTCAAGAGAAATACAATCCGTTAGCAAAACCTAACACTTATAGAAATGCTGACAATCCGAATTACTGGAAAAATAAGATGCCACATGCTGGCTATTGGCAACAAGATGTGCATTACAGAATCAAGGCAAACATTGACGAAACTACGGATATTATTAATGCAGATCAGACCTTGACTTACTGGAACAACTCTCCAGATGAAATGGACTTTGTTTATTTCCATTTGTATCAGAATGCCTTTCAGCCAGATTCTTATTTGGATGAGTTGCAGAAAGAAAATGGTAAATCACCAAAATATGGTAAATATGAGGCTGAGAAACTGGGAACAATTATAGAGAGTATTTTGGTAAATGGTAAAAAAGCAAGAACTGTTTTAGACAATACCATTCTGAAAGTATTCCTGCCAAATACACTAAAAGCAGATGAGTCGATTACATTCAAAATCAAATTCAAAACTTACTTTGACCAGGGGGAAGTTAGAAGAAGAATGAAAGTATATGATGCTTGGGGCAACAGACATTATAATGGTGTACATTGGTATCCAAGAATCTCTGTTTATGATGCCAAATTTGGCTGGACTACCGATCAGCATTTAGGTAGAGAATTTTATGGGAATTTTGGCTGTTATGATGTAGAGCTAACATTTGCCTCCAATTTTGTAGTTGCAGCTACAGGATTCCTTCAAAATAGAGATGAAGTATTACCAAAAGACTTAAGAATAAAATTAGATTTAAAAAACTTTGCAGACAAGCCTTGGAATTCTCCTCCTTCTGTAGTTACAGAATATAAAAGAGGGGAAACAAAAACTTGGAAATACCATGCTGAGAATGTACATGATTTTGCTTTTACTGCAGACCCAACATATAGAATTGGGGAAGCTTGGTGGAAAGACAAAGTGTGTTATTCTGTGGTACAAGAGCCACATGCAAGCAGATGGCAAAATGCAGCAGATTATGCGGCTAAATGTGTAGAGATTTTTTCTGAAGATTTTGGCATGTACACGTATCATAAAATGATTGTTGCTGACGCAAGTGATGGCATGGAATACCCTATGCTTACTTTAGATCGCGGTTCTGATCCTGGCTACAGAGGACTCCTAGCGCATGAAATTGGACACAATTGGTTTTTTGGACAAGTAGGAAATAATGAAACTTATCGAGCGCTACTTGACGAAGGTTTTGCGCAGTTTTTAACAGCTTGGGCTATAATAAAAATAGATGGAGAATATTTAGTACAGAAGATAAGAAAAATGAGATTTACCCAGAAACATACTCAACCAACAAAAGCTATTGACAGTAGAGTGTATTCCGCTTACCTCAATGATGCTACAAAATATAACGATCCGAAAATAAGCACACACTCTGATTGTTTTCATGGGGCTTTGCGTCATGGTGGAGGATATCGTCATGTTTATTACAAAACAGCTGCCATGCTTTATAATTTGCAATATGTTTTAGGAGACGATCTTTTCCTGGAAGCTATGCAACATTATTTTGAAACATGGAAAATTGCACATCCCTATAACGAAGATTTTAGAAATGCAGTTATACAATATACCAAAGTGGATTTGAATTGGTTTTTTGATCAGTGGCTAGAAACCTCAAAACGCATTGATTATGGCATTAAAGATGTTAATGATTTAGGAGATGAATACTTTTCAATAGAGTTTGAAAGAAAAGCAAGAATGCAAATGCCAATAGATTTTAGGGTAATTGCAAATAATGGTAAAACCTATGATTTCCATGTTCCAAATAATTGGTTTGTAAAAAAGACGGATGCCACAGTACTTGCGAAATGGCATGGATGGGATAAGCTTTATCCTACATATGCAGCAAGAGTAAAAATTCCAACAGGAATCAAAAATGTAATTATTGATCCTTCACAAAGATTAGCTGACGCATACATGCTTGACAACTCATATCAATTTCCCGTGAAGTATAGTTATGATACGAGGCTTTGGAAATTCCCTGACTGGAAAAATTATGAAGTGAAATTCCGACCAGATATTTGGTATAATGCATATGATGGTGTGCAAGCTGGGATAAATGTAATTGGAGGATATATGAATCATCATCATTTATTTGATGCTGCTGTTTGGATAAATACAGGTGCAATGCAAAAAGCAGATATAAAAGATGCTGATTTGTATGATTTATTTTCTTACAGATTAAACTACAATACGAATTTAGATGAAATTGCAACAAACTCTAAAATTTGGTTTGGCACACAATCATTAGCAGGGCTTTATACAAGTAAATTAGGTTTGTCAAAATCAGATAGAAGTGGAAATAATAAATTCAGTATCAATTTACTTACAATGTACAGACCTGAGTATAACGATTTGAATTATCTACTTTATCCAAAACATTGGGGAGTGAATAAGCTAAACAATAGAATTGATTTTAGCTATGAACATAAATACAAATATCTTTCCGGAAGTGGAAAACTAACATTTGAGGTGAAAAACTCTGCTCTTGGGAGTGAATACGATTACAATACTGTTAGTTTGAGTGCAATCAACAGTAGCAACAAAGGAAACTTAAGAGTTAAGACAAGAGGTTATTTCCAATTTGGCAGTGGAACAAAATGGGCTCCAGAATCAAAGCTGTTTTTGGCTGGAGCAAATCCTGAAGGTTTGATGAGTAATAAGTACACAAGAGCGGGAGGATTGTTCCCTAATAATTGGATGGGTTACGATTATACCACCAACTATTTTCATGCTGGTGGTGGGTTAAATTTAAGAGGTTATGCTGGCTATTTATCTCCTGAATTTGATGAAGATGGAAAAATAAAGGCGTTTGGTTATAATGGTACTTCTGGCGCTTCATTCAGTACTGAAGTTGATTTTACAAGATATATGCCTTATGAGTTTAGAGAATTTGGTATTACTTATTATGCCTTTGCTGATGCTGGTGTAATTACAAATGAGAAGCTGAATAAGAATAACTTAAAAGATGCTTTTTATGATGCAAGAGTAGATGCTGGTATTGGTTTGGCTTATAAATTAAACAATTGGGGGCCACTGGAAATGGTAAAACCACTTACAATCCGATTGGATATGCCACTATTTTTGAACAGACCTCCAGGAACTGACGATGACTTCTTGCAGTTCAGATGGATATTGGGAATAAACAGAGCTTTCTAATTATAATAATTAGTTTCTTTTCTACAAACTTCCAAAAAATAAAAGAATGATTTTTTTATAACGAGTAGTTGCAAAAAATTATTTTCTATTTGCAAGATTTCTTAGCAGAAATGTGACTCTAAAGTTTCCTAAGTGCTGTAGTATAGATTTCTTTATTAACACTTGTAGATTCAATCTCATAAACGCTTTTAATCTTTCAAAAATATTAAGTGTTTTATGGTATTGTTTTTTTCTATGCGTAATTATACTCTTGATTAACGCTTGTTTACTCTTTAATAGATGGTTAGTATCACCTATATCCTTTTTTGCTTTTTCTTTTCTTTGATTTCTTTGTTTAACTATATGATTTACGCTAACTTTATTCAGCTTCCAATTTTGCGAACTTGATGGCGAATAGTCAAAAATTCTCATTTCTTCTTTTGCAATTGTTTCAATCATAAAAATATCTTCTTCACATAATTGTTCCTTAAATTTATTGGTATTTTTTGCAAGAATTGGCCTAGAAAGATTTTTCCAATATTCGCTCTTTTGAGATTCTTTATTTTTTGAATTTGTTTTATAGCATTTTTCATCTATTGTAAGGCTTAATGTTGAAAGCAACTTATTCATTGTTTTTTCTGAATCGTTGATAAGATCTTCATATTTGATTGAAATACAGTTTAGATGATGATCTTTTCTCAATTTAATCAGCATTTTTTGTTGTTTCTTCCATTGCAAAATAGCATCATAACTAGAACTCAAACTGCTTGATCTTTGCATCCATGAAGCCACAACATCTCTAGGGTCTCTAACTAAATGCACAAACCTCATATTTGGCACCTCATATCTTATTTGATTTATATACCGAAATGTATTGATACCTTTTGAACAATAAAAACTCTTCTGATTCCTTTCGGCTTCCTTCATGTATAAAGAATCCATCATCTTTACAACAGAACTTGTACTCAATAAATTAATATTTTTATAATCTAATTTTAACTTCCAATCTGAAAACGGATGATTTACAATCTCCATCATGTCATTAAATAAACACTTATTATTCTTAGGACTATGTAAATCTGAATAATAGTGTTTAATTGGATAAAATATCTTTATTAAATGAGGGGCAACTGGAGCTGAGATATCTGAGTGATTTCCAAGAAGAGTCCGCAATAAGTTACTTCCCGATCGTTCTGATGCTAACAATATAATACCAAATGGTTTCAATTATCACTCTTTAATGACATTGTTTGTATAAATCAACAATGGTTTGCACTTTTTCTTGAATTACTTTTCGGCCTCTCAATTTTAAGACCAAATTTTTATTATTTTCCTTTTTAGATTCTTCTAACTCAACGCCAATTAATTTATAATCTTCTTTCAAGTCAAATACCATCATACCTTCATTTTTTAAAAATGTATATGTTGCAGAGTTTTTATTTAGAAACACCCTTATCCCCATAAATAAAGCGCTAAAAATATTTCCTAACGCTTGCTGCCGTACATGATACATAACTGCCGTATTGCAAGAAAGAAGCAATTTATCGTATTCATTTTTTGACAAGTAAGTTGTAATAGGAGTAAATTTATCACCAAATAATAGCTCCCCTTTAAGAATTACCTTTCTGCAGTATTTTTTATAGTCAAAAGCACCATAATTAAGCGGTACAATAAGCTTCTTATTTGTTTCTTTTATAATGTCAAACAAATCAAAATGATTGTTTGAAGCTGTTGCAGAATTACCAACTAAAACTGAATCTCCTAATTTAACATTTGGAAATGCTGTAAAGTCATTTGCCCCATAATTATAATCGATATAATATGCGTTTAAGTCAAATTCATTTTTAATAAGTTCAAATTCATAGGGCAAAACTGTACTTACATAATTGATTTGCCTTAATGATTCCAATTCCTTTCCAATAGGTTTAACCCTATATCTAAGAAAATGATAAAGCGTATAAACCCAAAAAAATTTGAAAAAATGATACAAGCTTCTCTTTCTTATCTTTTGAGTTAATGGCTCATGAATGTGTTGTTTTTGAAAATGATCATAAGCATCTGACCCCCAAACTGACCACAGAATCTTTACATGATCAGGTTTATGTTTTAATATGTAAAGTTTAATTGGGGAAAGAAAATGGATTATTAAGAGTTTACAATCTTGAAAAATAAAACCTAAATCAAGCTTGTAAGATGAATTCGGGAGTATCGTTACATCTTTTTTTCTAGCAACACGCTTAAGTTGATTGTTATTTGAAAACACAATATACCTATTCTTTCCTGCTGCAACACTCTCAAAATTCTCTATTGTTACATCAATAAACTTTTGATCCTCAAACAAATGCACTATCATTTTTTGCTTTTTCTAATTATCAATCGCAAACTCCATTATTTTACTCTTTAAAATATCCTCTCTGATTTCACAGATAATTTTCTTATCAAGCTTTGTTTTCCACTGCTTATCCTTCTCTTTATTTCTAAAAACTGAGTAAGTCGAATTATTATCAGAAGATTTTGAATCATTTAAAAATTTGATTGTTTGTGCACTAATCTCTAAATTGCAAAATCTAAAAATTCCTTCTACCTCTTGATGAGTGTCTTTTATGAGGGATTCATAATTAACCAAACGAAATCTATCTTTATATTCTTCCTCTAGCTTCTTGAAAAGAAAATAAACTTCTTTCCATTTCTCATACCCAAAGAATTCTTCACGCTTATTTAGATTTTTCTTTTCTGCATATCGCCACTGTTCATTTTCAATCCAACCTAAATCCTTTCTGAATTCTCTTGGAGAATTTAAGAATGAGGATATGACTGCAAATGGAGAACGAACTAAACCAATTACTTTTAAATCTTGATCTTGTTTCAATAAATTCTCTAAAATATAATGATACCGCACCTCTTTATACACAATATGAGAAAAACTATCATCCTTTTTGAAAAGAGGATATGCTGCACTATTTATTTTATCTGTTTGCAATAAAAAATCATCATTACTCCCCTCAATTTTCTCAAAGAAAGTATGGATTTCTTGTTTTGTACTATGTTCATTTAGAAAATCCTTAAATGCGTAAGAAAAAAGAGGCTGAAACCTATATCGAACTTGCTCTGAGCTATTTAAAATTTGTCCAAGCCAAGATGAACCAGATCTTGGAACAGCATGTATAGCAAGCCTATTCATATCAATTCAAATTGATTTAACATCTGTTTTATTTCCTCCTTACTATTAAACATCATCACATCAATAATTGATAAATTCTGCACAAACTCATTTTTAGACTGCTTGTATTCAATATTTGCTGTTTTAATAAATGAAAGATGAATTCCTGCTTTTCTAAAATCATCTTTTTTATAGAGTTCAGTACCCCCAATTGTATTTACATAATCTGTAGCGCCTAATAGTTGGGATATCTCAATCAACCTATCTTGGGCTTGTAATGACTTGTCATTATTTACATTGCTTGAGTACAAAAACTTTGTATTGATCTCAAGAAATTCAGAAATTCTTTTCAACGAGTGTCCTAGAAATTGAGATAATTTTTTTTCTTTATTGCAAAATATACTCTCTATAAGACGATAGACTGTATCAAAATGAGGTGCTTTAGTATAATTATGTTTTATAGTTTTTAGAATTTTACTGCTATTACTACCTATAAGTATCTCATTTATATTTTTATTCTGACTTGCAGAAATTAATTCTAAAGTAAATAATTGTAATTGCTGATTTTGCAATAAATAATTCCTATTAATAAACCCTTTTTTGATGTAATTCACATCATCATAAATTACAAATGTGTCTACCATATTGATTAACTGCCAATAACCAATATAAGGGAAAAAATAAGGTTGCATAATTGCTACTTTCATAGAGCAGTAACAATTGTTTGAATGATATGTTGCTGTTCTTCCTCTTTCAACTCTGGAAAGATGGGTAAACAAAGAATTCTACTTGATGCATCCCTTGAATTGAGACAAATTTGCTTAGGATCAATGTATGATAAAGTATCTAGAGAAGGAAAAAAATATCTTCTAGGAAAAATTTTATGATTATTCAAAGCCTCTTGTACCTTTTTTAGCTCTATCTCATCTTTTAACAAAATTGGAAAGTAGCTATAATTGATTGTGGCATCATTATTTAATTGTTGAAACTGAACATATCCATCTAAATCACTTTTATAACACTCAAACACTTTTTGTCTTGTCTTATTTATTTCTTCAATCTCATCAAGCATACATAGACCCATTGCTGCCTCAAATTCATTCATTTTTGCATTGGTCCCTATCTCTGGTATCGATTCAGCATTCTCAATACCAAAATTAATTAGGTATCTGGCTTTTTGCACCAAATTATCATCATTTATAATTAATGCACCTCCCTCAATAGAATGAAATAGCTTTGTTGCATGAAAACTGAGTGCTGAGATGTCGCCATAATTCAACACACTATCATTCTTGTATTTTACACCAAAAGCATGTGCTGCATCATAAATAACTTTAAGGTTATTGTTTTTTGCAACATCTTGAATACCTTCAATATCACAAGCGTTTCCAAATACATGTACAGGAACGATAGCTTTAGTGTTTTTTGATATCTTTTTCTTAATATAATCGACATCAATATTAAGTGTCTCTTTATCAATGTCTGCAAATACTGGATTCAAATTATTTGTAACTAAAGAGCTTGTTGTTGCAACAAAACTAAAGGGAGTAGTAATTACATCCCCCTCAACTCCCAATGTTCTATAAGCTATTTCTAAGGCAACCGTACCATTAGCAACCAAAACCAAATTTTTAACTCCAAGATAAGCTGCCAATTTCTTTTCCAACAACTTCACCATTGGTCCATTATTAGTTATCCACCCGTTGGTGTAAATCTCATCAATGAGTTGCTTATACTTCTCTTTATTTGGTAAATATGTTTTGGTTACATTTATCATAATCTGTGATAGCATTAAAGAATAAAAATTCCTATCAGAATTATTCTTTCTTATCGCAAAATTAAGTTATTTTTTATTGATATTTGCTCTTAATATTGAATTTGATAATTAAAAAGGAAATATAGAATCTAGAATTGATGCGAAAAATTTTATCTTATTTCTCTGAAAGCAACCCAAAACCTTTATTCATCTTAGGAAATCCAAAAAGCGGAACGACAATAATTGCAAAGCTATTAAGTAAAGCGACAAAGCAATCATTAACTTCAGATATAAAAAGCATTACTAAATATTCTCCTTTGTTATTAGAATTTGAGTTAATGAATATTAAAGATTTTATTCAAGAACATGCTTATGAATTTTCAAAAGACATCATTAAAGAGCCTTCTCTTTCCTTTTTCACTGATGATCTGCTAGGACTCTATCTTGATTCAAAATTTGTTTGGATAGTGAGAAACCCTTTTCAAAATATTAGAAGCATCTTAAACAGATTAAAAATCCCTGGGAATTTGCAAAAAATTAATTTTGAGGATTATGTTGAGTTAAAGAAAACTCCTGCTTGGAAACTGAATTTACAATCCAAGATGTTTGGCTATAAAAGTAAAAATTACATTGAAGCTTTGGCATTTAGATGGAATCATGCATTTAATATTTATATGCAAAATGAAGAAAGGATAGTGTTAGTAAAATATGAGGATTTCTTAATAGACAAAAAGAGTTTTATTGAAAAGCTAGCACTAGAAATAGGATTCTCAATTAAAGATGATATCAGCAGCCATGTAAATATACAATATCAACCAAAGGGTAATTCAAATATTGATCTAAAGGCTTTTTTTGGAGAAAAAAATTATTTGATTATTGAAACTATCTGCAAAGAAAATATGCGAAAATTAGGATACACTAGCTAATATACTTGTTTTTCAACTCTCTAATTATTACAGATATATCTTCCGAAAGATTCAGATACAAAACTGTTGGAATATATATAGCTAAAGCTAAAACAGACTTCCATAATATATCCAAAAATGCATTTGTCGTATTTGGCAACTCATTCATTGCTAAAAATAATAATGACAGCAATATTATCGTTTTCAGCGTATTTAAACTGAATGGATGCATTCCCATCTTAATTTTTATGAGAAATAATCTAATAAGGTTAAACGAAAAAATAGATAATGCAGTTGCCATTGCTGCTCCATCAATACCGTAAATGGGAATCAGTATATAATTAGTAGTAATAGTGACAAAAACCAATAAAACATTGGTATATAAGTCGTATTTATAATATCTTGAATTGACAATAATTGTACCATTTATTCCAGATGTAATATTGAAGAGCTGAGAGATTCCAATATAAAAAACAACCCATTTTCCTCCCTGAAACTTATCTGGAAGCAATGAGAATATCTCATCAATATTTAACCAGACGCAAAGGAAAAATATACCTCCTATTATCAATTGATTGATTGATGATTTTGAATAAAGCAGTTGAATCTCTTTCAAATTTTGATACTCCCAAGCTTTAGCAACTAGTGGTGCAGAAATACTAACAACTGCTTTTCCTGGGACCCTAATCACATTACCTATAAAGAATGCAACTGTATAAAATGCCACTTGTTGTAAATCTAATAAGGCACCTATCATCATCATATCTACCCGAGTTACTATCATTATAGAAGCGCCACCAACCATTACATACAATCCAAACTCCAAAAGCTCTTTTAAATTTAAATCTTTTACTGATAATGAAAAGGAGAAACGATCATACCACCATTGTAACAGAAAGAGGATTGCAAATTTTATAAGGTACCCAAGCAAGTAAATCTGAAGGAAAGTTGCAAAGTCAAAAAGGTTAAACCAATATAAAAAAAGTACAGACATGCAATAAATTTTTAAGAAAACCTCATTGATAAAGATAGGTGGAGCTGCACTTAGATGCGATCTAGAAACAGAGGATAAAATATTATAAAAACCGATAAAGAAAACCAGCAAAAGAATATAAAAGAAATTGTCTTTTAATAATTGGCTTGCATTGAGTAATTCAAATATTGATTCCTTAAATAAATAATAAGAGATTGAAGCCAAACAAAAACCAATTAACGGAATTATTAGACTTAGAAAATACAATTGTCCTTTTTGCTTTATAGCTGGAAAGAATTTGACAAAAGTTTTTGGAATACCAAAAGTGGTAAATGTTGAAATTACCACAGCATAAGCAACCAAAATCTGCATCAAACCAAAATGCTCAGGATTATCTTTAAATACATTTGGATAAATAATCACAGTATTTACAGCCCCAAAAAGCATCCCAATGTAGAAACTTATGGAGTTTTTTATACTCTGATTTCTTACAATCCCCATTTATAACTTGTTTAATAATGCTGACAATTCCGCTGTTAAATTTAATCTGGAAAATTGTGACACATTTGTATTTTTAAATTGCAACTTCTGATGGTACAATTCCATTATATTATTCTTGATTTCAGATTCTTTATAAGTAAAATACAGACCCGCATTAGTGGTTAAAATTAATCTTTCAGTATCACTTTCTTTTGGACCAAAAGCCAAAATAGGTTTTTGAGCTGCAAAATATTCAAAAATCTTACCTGGATAATTCCCTACTCCACTTTTAGTATTAAAAAGCAACAACAATAGTACATCTGCCTCATTGTACTCAGTTAGAACCTCAGCATGAGAAAGATAACCCAACTGCTTTAGCTTTCCTACCAGCATTGGATAAGATTCCAGCTCATGCAATACTTCCTTATCAATATTACCAGATAAATGAATCTCTAATTTAGTATTAAATTCAGGATGCTCTCTGCACAATATATCCAATGCTTTCCATAGGTTTTTAGGGTTTCTCAAATGATTTAACAAACCGTAATGTCCAATAATAAACTTATCATTTTTTTTGGGCTTTAAGTCAAAATCGGATTCATCAAAACCATTAGTGATGAACTGAACTTGTTGCCCACCTAATCTCTTCAAATCTTGCATCCAACTTTCGCTAACCGTTAAAGTCATATCAGCAGCTTTTAAAACTTCTTGCTCTAGCTTTTGGTGTTTTTTTCTTGCTGAATTTGAAAGATGAAATTCATCTAACAAATCCAATTCACTCCATGGATCACGAAAATCTGCTATCCATTTTAAGTTTGGTATTTTTCTCTTTAAGCCCAATGCAATTAAATGCATAGAATGAGGAGGACCGGTAGAAACGATATAGTTTATACCCTCTTTTTCTATTTTCTTGCTCAATACTTTTATTGAAGGTTTTACCCAATACACCTTAGGGTCAGGAATAAAGATATTTCCTCTAATCCAATTCAGAACTTTATTTTTTAAAAATCTTTTATTGGAGATAACGCCTGCACTTTGGCTCTTACTTCCTTTCCCAAAAATCTTATCCTTTAAGGCATAAGGTTCCCAGATGGGAGTTTGCCAAACTTCAACTTCATTAGGAATATCGTTTAATAATGCAGTGTCTTTTACCTCAAAATAGGGGTTTTCAGGCGTATAAATAATGGGCTTCCAGCCGTACTGCGGTAAATACTTGGCAAACTTTAACCACCTCTGCACTCCAGAACCTCCTGCTGGAGGCCAATAATAAGAGATAATTAAAACTTTTTTCATTAAGATCTTAATTCCTTAAAGGAAACAAAGGCTAAAAGCAATAAAAGCAAAATTGAAGAAGCCAATGAGATGCTTTCTCCAAACTTATAAGTTTTTGGCTCAAACTTAAACTCTATGGTATGTTGACCTGCTGGAACTTGCATGCCTCTTAGAACATAATTTACTCTAAAGTGAGGCGCTGATTTCCCATCTACATAGGCATTCCAACCTTTGTCATAATAAATCTCTGAGAATATTGCAATACCATCATTTATTGAATTTGAGCTGTATTTCAAATAATTGGGCTTATATTCTGTAAGGTTTATAGATGCACCCTCATTTGATATTCCTGAAATAATTTGCGATTTAAAACGCTCATCAACAACAGCTGTATTTCTTAAATCCAAAGCATTAAGTGCTGCTATTTCAGCATCAGCATTTTCTACTATATTCACATTTTGCACAAACCATGCATTCCCCATGGCAGCAGGATTTTGCTGTAATTGTCCTTTTCTACTAATAACATATTTTGTATTTAACATATTGATTACTGCTGAATTGCCTAGAGAGATGTGCTTCTCAATTAATTCTTGATAGCGCTTTAGTTTAGCCCCATGATAACCGCCTATCGATTTATGAAAATAAGAGGTACTTGCATCATTAAAAGTACTAACACTCTGGTTAAATACCCTGAAATTGGGATCTTTATCTTTAAGTATCTGCAAATTAGCTTGAGTTGGCTGATATGGAGTTTCTACTTTTGATTTTCTTAGAAAATTATCATCATTTAGATAGCGTTTATTTATCGTCCACATATCAACTAATATCAAAAGCCCAACTATCAAAACCACATATTGCGATTTTAGCTTGTTTTTTAGGAACATCAATAGTGTTCCAAAAGTAAGAGAAATAAAAATGAAAGAGCGCCAAGAATCACTACTTAAAAGCGCAGCTCTATCAGATTGTAAAGCGTCTATTGGCCATCCGTTTTTTTCTAGACTTGCATCTTGTCCACCAACAAAATCAAAAAACAATGATGGCATCAGAGCAAATAATAATGTAAATCCTCCAGTAAGATAAAAAGCAAATTGCAAAGGTTTCTTTTTCTGATTTTCAGAAGTATCAGATGCCAAAAACAAAAACTTATTCAAAGCTATAAAGCCGAGAAGAGGAATGGTAAATTCAGCAATAACCAAAATCATAGATACTGCTCTAAATTTATTATAACCAGGAAAATAATCTAGGAAAAGATCAGTAAGTGGCATAAAGTTTTTTCCCCAAGCGAGCATAATAGATAATATGGTGGCAAGTACTAACCATATTCTCACTTCTGATTTTACAAAAAACAAACCCAGAATAAAAAGGAAAATGACGATTGACCCAGCATATGTTGGGCCTGAAGTAAAAGGTTGGTCACCCCAATAAAGCGGTAATTGCTTAATCAGTTGTCTTGCATTTGGTGCTCTTTTTATAGCTTGATAAGTTTCTGATTCAGTTGTTAAAGATCCTTGTGATGCGCCTCCATAAAAATTAGGAATTAATAGGGTAAAACTTTCGGCAATTCCATAACTCCAAGAAGTAGCATAATCCTTATCCAATCCCGAAGTCTTATTATCTAAATTATCCGTCAATTCTGATTTTCCTCTTGTGCTGTCTTTTCCGTATTCCATAGTAGTTGAAAGTCTTGTAAATGAAGTGCCAGAAGCCAACAAGCCAGCAAGGAATAATACTGCTGTTCTCTTGCTAAAATCTGCAAGATTATTTGCTTTAAAGTCTTTTACAAATTGTACTAAACCAATCAACAGCAATATCAACACTAGATAATAAGTAATCTGCAAATGATTAGCATAGATTTGTAGAGCAACAGTTAAAGCGGCTAATACTCCTCCTAATAACATTTTCCCTCTATAAGTATAAAGGACAGCAGCTATTACCATAGGCACATAAGCTATTGCATGTGCTTTAGTCATATGCCCTGCTTGAATAATGATAAAGAAATAAGAAGAAAAAGCAAAAGCTACAGCGCCAACAGCTGACAATCTATAGTCTATTTTTAAGGATAAGAGCAATATGTAAAAACCCAGCATATAAAGGAATAATAAATTGACTGGTCTTGGCATACCCATTGATATTATTTTAGGAACATACTGAACTAAATTCCCTTTAAACTTTGTAGAAATCTGATAGGCTGGCATGCCAGAAAACATAGAATTTGTCCAAAGCGCCTCTTCTCCTGTTTTATTTCTAAAATCAATCACCTCCTTACTCATCCCTTTATGATGTTTGATATCGGGCATGTCCAGCATTTTCCCGTTTAATACTGGTGAAAAATAAGTGAAAGAAATAGCTACAAATAATAGTAATACTATTAAATGCGGGCTTATTTTTTTAAATTGTTCCATAAGTAATTTATTCATCAACCTCCTCAAAATCTACATACTCTCCTAAATTTTTTGATTTTGATTGAGTTGAAATGTTTGTTTTTTCAATGGTTACCTTTCCTTCCTCTTGGGCTTTACGTTGATGATTTTGATGTTTTTGTTTGAATTGGTGCTCAAATCTATCTTGCATTTTACTAGCAAAATATTTCAATAAAAATGGTGCTAACAGGCGCATTATCATCTTAAAAAGATAATAAAAAAGAACTATCAGTAATATGGTGTTTAGCAAACCCACTCTTATTTACTTAAATACAAGTTTCTTTCAGAATACACTTTAGTCAAGTAAGCATCTTGCAAATAGTCAATAAAATAAATTGACTCTAATGTAGATTTCATTTCTGGACATATCTGCAAATATGAAAATGTGGTTCAAACTTTTTTCTTCATATAATAATAGTAGGTTGTAAACTGACCATCTCTTTCAATATTTGCTGAAACAAATTCCCAACCATAATTTCCTAAAAGATTAACAGCATCAGTCAATGAACGCATTTCTATAGATTTTTCAAGTAATGCAGCTGCTTCATTGTTAATGTTTGTGCCAAAGTCAAACCATATTCTTACCTTATCAAGACTAGTGTTTACATCATTATGATCAAAATGAAATTCCTCTAATAATACATCTGTATTAGATTGGTCAGTAATAGAAAATCCCTTAATTACCATAAAGCGCCATACTGAACTTTTAATTTCTGATTTTGCTTTTTTATCTTTCTTACTTCTTTTTTGTGCCACACTAATAAATGGCACTAAAGCAACTAAAATAATTGTGATTAACTTCTTCATT
>CENZ01108100.1_pt1 | contig 25874 bp, 28 predicted proteins | sample 361341 | NCBI WGS metagenome assembly CENZ01 (sample SAMEA2619782, study PRJEB7988) | marine metagenome | biome: marine biome (ENVO:00000447); feature: deep chlorophyll maximum layer (ENVO:xxxxxxxx); material: "saline water (ENVO:00002010), including plankton (ENVO:xxxxxxxx)" | depth 50 m
GAGCCATGATCAAACTCTTCAATTAAATTAAACGGATAATTTTTTTTCCAAAAAAAATATCAAAAAAGGGTTTTGAATATAAATATTCAAAAAGTGACACGTACCTTTACTTACAAGGCAAGTGTCCGCACGAATTACATGAACTAATCTTTTAAAAAACTCCCTGCGCAAAATCAGCGCAGGAATTGGCGATTATACATATGAATTGGTTTAATAAAAGGTTTAATTTGAGCTTTTAAGGGTAATTTTTAAATGCCTTCTTTTACCGACCTGAATTAAGGTTTTTTTGTTAATTTTTACTAAAAAATCTTCTTTAATTACTTTTTTGCCATCAACTTTGACTGCTGATTGAGATAGCATTCGTCTAGCTTCAGATTTACTTTGACAAAGTATGTTCTCACCGAGTCCAGAATGGGATAAGAGGTCAATTAATTTTAAAGACTTATCTTTAATTTTTAAATCGAGATTTAAAATATTTGTAGGGTCTTTTTTTTGGCTAAACCTATTCTTAAATTCTTTCATTGCCATTTCAGATTTCTTCTTACCATGGAATCTTTCCACAATTTCTGAGCTCAACTGAAACTTAGCTTCCATTAAGTCACTTCCAGAATTTGTCGATTTTTTAAGTTTTTGAATTTCCTTATTAGTTTTAAAACTCAAAAGATCATAATAGCGCCACATCATCGCATCCGTAATAGACATTAATTTTCCAAACATCTCGTCTTGATTATCGGTTAATCCAACATAATTATTCAGAGACTTAGACATTTTCTTTACTCCATCTAATCCTTCAAGAATAGGTAGGGTGATAATGATCTGTTCTTTCATTCCATTGATCTTTTGTATGTCTCTTCCTACTAGCAAATTAAACTTTTGGTCTGTCCCTCCAAGCTCAATATCAGATTTTAAAAAATAAGAATCGTAACCTTGAACTAAAGGATATAAAAATTCATGAATCGAAATAGGTTGATTGGATTTGTATCTTTTGCTGAAATCTTCCCTTTCTAGCATTCTGGCTACAGTCATAGAAGATGCAAGTTTTATAAATTCTTGAGGCTTCATTTTATTAAACCAACTTGAATTAAATTTAATCTCCGTTTTTTTTGGATCTAAAATTTTAAATATTTGGTTTTTATATGTAGCCGCATTTTTTTTTAACTCCTCTTTTGACAAAACAGGTCTTGTCTGGCTAACTCCTGAAGGATCTCCAATCGAGCCAGTAAAATCACCAATCAGAAAAACTACTTTATGACCTAAGTCTTGGAACTGTTTTAACTTATTTATTAAAACTGTATGTCCTAAATGCAAATCAGGTGAAGTAGGGTCAAAACCAGCTTTCACAGTTAACTTTTGTTTCTTTTCGATCAAAGAGATAAAATCTTTTTTAGGAATTACTTCTTCGATACCTCTTAGAAGAATTTCGATTTTTTCTTGAACTGTGCGCATTTAATTAAAATATCAAAAAATAACTTTTATAACTTTAACAGATAAAATAATTGAAGATAAAAAATGAAAAATCTTTTTTTTGAAATCAAATACTATTTAATTTTTTTATTAATTTTTATTTTTTTATTTCTAGCAATTGTTTTTTTACCTAAGATTCCAAACGCATCGGATAATTCTGAATTTCTTCAAAAAGAAGTACTTAGAGAGAAGGTTTCGTTTTCTGATGATCGCCTTTCTCTTGAGGTTACCTCAAATAATGTTGTGCAAATCTTTGAAATTAAGAAAAACGATACCCTTTTAAATTTACTTAAAGAATCAAATATCAAAGATTCATTTATCAGGGCTCTTATAAAAACAAAGGGATCTGAAAAATTAGCTCAAATTAAAGTTGGAGATACACTTGAAATAAAAAAGACAAGTTCAGGAGATCCTGAAGAAATTTTTTTAACAACAAATGAATTAGATGGAATTCTAGCTAAATATAATAACGGCTTCTTTAAGATTCAAAAGTTTTCTAGGCCTCTCGAAAAACTAGAAAGATTTGCCTCGGTTACTATTGATGACTCTCTATACGAATCAGCAGTCAGGGAAGGATTATCTGACAGTCTTATCATGGATTTAGTTTATTTATTTGGATGGGATATAGATTTTATTTTTGACATCAGACCCGGAGATAAATTTGATGTTTTGTATGAAGATTTTTATTGGAAAGGAAAGCAAGTCCAAAATCCTGACATAAAGGCAGCAAGGTTTTTAAGAGGTAACAAAGTTTATACAGCCATAAGATATTTTTATAAAAATGGAGCAAAAGAATACTTCTCTTTACGAGGAGAAAATGTAAAAAAAGCATTTTTAAGAACTCCAGTTGAATTTAGTTACATTAGCTCGAAATATAATTTAAATAGAAAACATCCGGTTCTTAATAAAATTCGTGCGCATACAGGGGTGGATTATGCGGCTCCAAAAGGAACACCTATTATTTCCACTAGCTCAGGTTCTGTTTCTTTTATAGGTAATAAAGGAGGTTATGGAAAATTAATTGAAATTAAGCATTCGGAAGATTACTCAACTAGATACGCACATTTGTTCAAATATAAAAAGGGTCTTAAACTCGGGGACAAAGTTTCCCAAGGCGAAGTAATTGGTTATGTCGGTAAGTCTGGACTAGCTACTGGATATCATCTTCATTACGAATTTAGGGTAAATGGCATGCATACAGATCCACTGACTGTAAAGCTTCCTGATGCAGAGCCAATCGGCGATTCAGAGAAAGAGGGCTTCCAAAATCTAGCTATTAGAATGATAAATAGAATAGACAATTTATATTTACAGATATATGCAGCCAATTAACAAAAGAAATAATCTCTATATTGGAACTCTGTCTGGTACGAGTATGGATTCAATAGATGCATCTCTAATAAAAATCACTAAGAAAATAAAAGTTATAGACTCTTTTTCATTGAAAATGCCGAAAGTTCTTTTGGATAAAATGGCTAAATTGTCTAGAACGAAAAAAAATCTTTTTCTTTATCCAACCAAAGAATTAAAAGAAGCTGATGCTCAATTTACTTTTGAAACTGCCAGCGCCATAAAAAATTTATTAAAAAAATCAAAATTAAAAAATTCTGATATCAGTGCTATTGGCTCGCATGGTCAAACAATTCAACACTTTCCTTTTTTGAAAAAACCTTATTCTCTTCAAATAGGAAATCCGGAAATAATTTCGAATCTCACCGGAATCACAACCGTTGGTAATTTTCGTCAAACAAATATTATTAACGGAGGAAGTGGCGCTCCCCTTACCCCATCTTTCCACAACGCCTTTTTAAGAGATAAAACAAAAAATCGAATAATTGTGAATATTGGAGGTATAACCAATGTGACTCTATTACTTAAAAATAAAAAGACTATTGGTTGGGATACTGGCCCAGGGAACTGTTTAATAGATCAGTCAGTAAAAAAATTAATTGGGAAGAAATTTTTATTTGATAAAAATGGAGATTTTGCCCGACAGGGTGATTTTAAGAAATTAACTAAAACTATTCAGTTACTTGTTAATGAATCCTTTTTTAAGCTGGAAATTCCAAAAAGCGATACTACTAAAAATTATGACTTTTCTAAGCTTTTTTTCAATGATTCTAATCTTAGCAAGTTTGATTGGATTTCAGCAATGACGGAAGTTACGGCTCTAACTTTAGTTGATTCTCTAAAAAAGAATTGTTCCGCAAAAAAATTAAATCTTTATGTTTGCGGTGGTGGTTCAAAAAATTCTTATTTGATGAAAAGAATAAAAATGAATCTTCCTAAACATTGGTCGCTTGGAAATACTAAAACTCTTGGAATTGATCCAATGTTTGTGGAGACTTCGACTTTTGGATGGCTAGCAAAACAAAGATTAGAAAATAAAAAAATTAATCTTGAATCGTCTACTGGAGCCAATACTGCTCTTACGGGAGAAGTCTTTTTTAACTAAATTGAAAAAGAAGAGCCACATCCACAGGTAGTGACAGCATTAGGATTGTCTATTACAAATCTAGAGCCTTCCAAGTCCTCTTTATAATCCAAAGTAGATCCATAAATGTATTGCATGCTTAATGGATCAATGACAATAGATACTTTATTTTTTTTGAGGATAGTATCTTCTTCGTCTAACTGATCCTCTAACCTAAACCCATACTGGAATCCAGAACATCCGCCGCCTGTAACAAAAACTCTCAAGGAAACCTTTTTATTAGTTTCTTCCATGACTAATTTATCAATCCTAGAAACAGCAGCTTCTGAGATATTTAGTTCTTGTGGTATGTATTTATCAATCATAGCAAGTTCAATCCAGAGTCCTCACTAACACCAGACATCAAGTTTAAACACTGAATAGCCTGGCTAGCAGCACCCTTAAGTAGGTTATCTATTGCAACGTGAACTGTCAAAATATTTTCTTTTTTAAAAACTGAAATATCACAAAAATTTGTATGTTGTACCTTTTTTATCTCAGGTACCGTACCTTTTGATAATACTCTAACAAATTTTTCTTTTTGATAAAAGTTTTTATAAATTTCTTGAAAATTTGCTTCCTTGTCCTTTATTTTTAAATAACATGTTACATATTCTCCTCTAAAAATAGGAATTAAATGAGGTGTAAATATAATTTCCGGTGACGCTCCTAATTGCTTTTCAAGAAAATGTAAAATCTCAGTTTGATGTCTGTGAAAATCGGGTGAATAAGCTTTAAAATTATCTTGAATTTCATCTGACATGCCATTCTCAACCGTTTGTCTACCTGCTCCACTGATACCTGATTTTACGTCTAAAATTATTTGAGAATTTTTTTCTATGTGATTTAAAACTGGGATTATTCCTAAAATTGACGCCGTAGGATAACAACCTGGTACAGCAACTAAATCAGCATTTTTTATCTTGTCTCTTTCTAATTCAGGTAAACCATAAACTGATTTTTTTAATAATTCCGGAGCTCTATGTTGATCTTCGTAAGCTTGAAGCCATAAGTTAGGATCTGAGAACCTGAAATCTGCAGAAAGATCTATTACTTTGATTTTTTTTCTCAGCAAAGAAGGAACAATATCCATAGAGAAGTTGTGTTGTGTTGCAAAAAAGACATAATCAAGGTCTTCTTCAATGGCAAGATCAGCAGGAAAAAACTCTTGGTTTTTAATGTTGCTAAAGGGTTTAATCTTTTCGTAAAGAGTCTCTCCTATACTGCTAGAAGAAGATAAAAAGGAGACCTCAATATCACTTTGATGTTCCAAAAGATTTAGCAGTTCAACGCCAACATATCCCGTAGCGCCAATGATACCAACTTTACTTTTTTTCATTCTTTTTATTAGTTTGGCTTGTTTAAGTGCAGCATTATAATGAGTTTAATTAATATGAGTCAGAAAAAATTTATTTTAACAATATCAGGACATGACCCAACTTGTGCAGCAGGCATGACAATGGATGTGATGGTAGCTAATAAATTTAATATTCATTGCCTTTCAGTAATTAATAATTTGACTATTCAAGACGCTAAAAAGTTGCACAAAATAATTAATGTTGATGAAAAATTCTTCAAAGAGAACTTAAAAAATCTAACTAAAAATTTTAAAGTTTCGGGTATAAAGATTGGTGCGCTTTCATCAAATAAAATAATTGAAGAAACAGCTAATTTTGTGAAAACAAAATCAAAAATCCCCATAATAATTGACCCAATAATAAAAGCTGGTGGAGGGGGTTTATTTTTAAAAAAAGAGAATTTAAATTTAGCTCTAAAAAACTTATATCCGCTAGCTACGCTAATAACGCCAAATAGAGAAGAGCTACTAGGTTTAACTGGATTTAATAAAATTACGGATTCTATAAAAAAACTTCAAGATCTAGGAATAGATAAAGTTTACGTTACAGGGAATGAAATTAATAAAAAAATAGTGAATATGTTGTTTGTTAATGGGGAAAAGAAACTAGAAATAAAAACTACTAAATTAGATAAAAAAATACATGGAACGGGTTGCGCATTGTCAACGTCGATACTTTGCAATTTGATCTCAACAAAGGATTTACCTAAAAGTTGTAAAGAAGCAAATAAATTTATGGAAAAGTACCTCAGTAACTCTTTAACGACGGGCCAACAAGAGTTTATTAATCTTAATCAATGAACTCTATCTACGCGATTACACCTCCTAATTTGAAATTGGAAGATCTAATAAAAAAAATAAAATATTTATTAGATCTTGGAATAGATACTTTCCAATATCGATCAAAAGATGAAGAAAGCGTTAAAAAAAACGCTGCTATTTTATTGGAAGTGATAAAAAACCAAAAAGGAAAATTAATTATTAACGATTTTCCTGAAATCGCGCTTGAAATCGGTGCCGACGGATTTCATTTAGGCGAAGAAGATTATTTAAACAAAAAAAATCAAAATTTTTTGAGGAAGCATTCAACTTTAATTAACGAAAATTACATTACGGGGCTTTCGTGTAAGTGGAATCTAGAATTATTAAAAAATCCTCCAGAGGAATTAATTGAATGGAATTATTTAGCTGTTGGCTCCTTTTTTGAAAGTAAGACAAAACAAGATATATCACTTCCTCCTCATGAGGATTCAATAAAAAAGGCGTTACGAATAAGTAATAGACCTATTTATGCAATTGGAGGTATTAACAGTGAAAATATAATGAAGTTAAAAATGATAGGATACGAAAGATTTGCTATTTCGCGAGGCCTCTTTTCACAAGAAAAAAATAGAATTGAAAACATTTTAAAAATCAACAATGAAAAAAATTAATATTCTTGGAATAGGCAATGCCTTGGTTGATAAACAATTTCTAATAGATGATTCTTTTTTAAAAGACATCTCAATAGAAAAAGGAACTATGGGTTTATGTGAATCGAACTATCAAGAAGAACTCTTTAAAAAGTTATCTAAACATTATAAAAAAAGCAAAGATGCCTGCGGGGGCTCAGCTACAAATACTATTTTTGCTGCATGTTCTTTGGGAAGTAGTTGTGGTTTTATAGGAAAAGTAGCGAAAGACACCAACGGGAAATTCTATAAAGAAGACCTTGATAGAATTGGAATTCAAAATAATATAATTGGAGAAGGAAAAGAAAGTACGGGGACCTGTTTAATTATGATTTCTCCTGACGCGGAAAGAACAATGAGCACTTGTTTAGGAATTAGCGCGAACTTAAATTTTTCTGATATCGACCAAAATTTATTAGCCAATTCTGAAATTATATACCTAGAGGGCTATTTGGTGAGCAGTGACCCTTGTTTTGAAACTAGCAAAAAAATAATAGAGACAGGGAGAGATAGAAAAGCAAAAATTTCAGTAAGTTTGTCTGACCCTAATATAGTTAAAGCATTCAAAAATAGACTTAAAAATTGGATGACCGAACCTATTGACTATCTATTTTGTAACTTTGAAGAGGCAAAGGCATTTTGCGAATCAGATGACTTAGAAAAAATAAAGAATTCATTATTGTCTGTAGCGAAAAATATTTTTATCACTAATGGTTCGAATGGAGCTTATGTAATTACGACGAGTTTTACGAAAAAAATTAACGGTTTTCGTGCTGAAGCAATAGACACAAATGGCGCGGGAGATATGTTTGCTGGAGGTGTTCTAAATTTGATTTCTAAAAAAAGAACTATTGAAGAGGCAACTATGTTTGGCTGTTTTCTCGCTTCTAAAGGAGTAGAAATCATAGGTCCTAGATTGAAGCAAACAGATTATCTTAAATATTATGAAAAATTTTTAAAAATTGACTAGAAAGTTGCCAAAGGTTTTGGTAAATTTCACCACTTCAATTTTTTCCTATGGTTACAAAAAAGAAAACTAATTCAAAACCCAAAAAAGTCCAGTCTAAGACCAAAACGACTATAAAAGCTAAAGTTAAAAAACCAGCTTTAAAAAAAGCTCCTATTAAAAAATCAATTTCAAAAAGAAAAACTTCAAAAAAGCAGATTGTTACTAATCCATCTGATTTTGAATCTTTTGCAAAAACTTTTACGCCTTACAGGCCAAACAAAACTGAGAAATATATGAATAAGTCTCAAAAAAAACATTTCATATCAATTCTTAGCGCTTGGAAATTAGCATTAGAAACTGAACAAGAAAAAACTGAGCAATTAATTCAAAAAGACCAAAGCAACTTTCCTGATTCTCTTGATAGAGCTGCTAAAGAAGAAGAGTTTATGTTAGAACTTAGAAAAAGAGAGCGAGAAAGAAAACTAATTTTAAAGATTGAGATGTCTTTAAAAGATATAGACGACGATTTATACGGCTTTTGCGAAACTTGTGGAATTGAAATTGGTATTAAAAGGCTAGAAGCTAGGCCAACCGCAACGCAATGCATAGACTGTAAAACCGTAGACGAAATAAAAGAAAAGCAGCAATTTGGTTAATGTCTTCTCATATTGTTTATTTAGTATTAGGGACTAATCTAGGTAACAGATACAAAAATCTATCAAAGGCTAGATCTGAAATAGACGAACTCCCACAAACTAGAATTTCAAAAAAAAGTAAAATTTTCAAATCATCTGCTTATGGTCCTATTGAGCAGCCATTCTTTTTTAATCTTGCTTTAGAAGTTGAAACTAAACTTTCGCCATTATTACTACTTGATTATCTTCAGAAAGTCGAAAAAAAACTCAAAAGGGAAAAAAATTCTCACATGAAACCACGTACAATAGATATCGACATCGTTTTTTTTGATGATCTTAAGATTGATAAACCTAAATTGACTATTCCCCACTACGATTGGCAAAACAGAGATTTTTTTATTAAACCATTACTTGAAATTAATTGTGATCAAGTTAAAAAAGCATTTTCAGAAATAAACACTGAGATTTCTCAGAATCTTAAGTCCTTATGAGTAAGACCTATCCTGTCTCAGAATCAATCAAAGCTAAAGCGAATCTTGATGAGAATACCTTTAATAAAATGTATGAAGATTCTATTCATGATCCTGAAACCTTCTGGGCTTCTCAGGCATCAGATAATTTAACTTGGATAAAAAAACCAACTCAAATAAATTCATGCGATATGCATAATGGAAAGATTGAATGGTTTGTTGATGGACAATTAAATGCCTCTTTCAACTGCATTGATAGATATTTAAATAATCCTGATGCAATAGCAATTATTTGGGAAAGTGACGATCCATCTTTGGAAAAGAAAATCTCATATCAGGAGCTTTACGACGAAGTATGTAAATTTTCTAACTTACTTAAAAGTAGAGGTATAAAAAAAGGGGATAGAGTGTGTATATACATGCCCATGATTCCTGAAGCTGCCTATGCAATGCTAGCTTGTGCAAGAATTGGAGCAGTCCATTCAGTTGTGTTCGGAGGGTTCTCAGTAGAATCTTTGAAGGATAGAATTTTAGATTCGAATTGCGAAACTGTAATTACTGCAAATGAAGGAATTAGAGGGGGGAAAAAAATCTCTTTGAAAGACAATGTGGACGAAGCCATCAAATCTTGTCCAAATGTTCATTCAGTAATAGTAGTCAAAAGAACAGAAAGCAAATTAAACCTAAATAAAGATATTGATGTTGATTATCTTACTGAAAAAGAAAAATTTAATCCTAAGTGCGATTGTGAGCCTATGTCTGCGGAGGATCCTTTATTTATCTTATATACTTCTGGATCTACTGGAAAACCAAAAGGAGTTTTACATACTACCGGTGGTTATTTACTTGGAGCGGCGCTTACTCACAAATATATTTTTAATTATTCGGATGGCGATATTTACTGGTGCACAGCAGATGTTGGATGGGTAACAGGTCATTCTTACATAGTTTATGGGCCATTATGTAATGGAGCTACGACTCTTATGTTTGAGGGAATACCCACTCATCCTGATGCGTCAAGGTTCTGGGAGGTAATCGATAAACATAAGGTTAATATTTTTTATACTGCTCCTACTGCCATAAGAGCTCTTATGGCTTTCGGTGACGAACCACTAAAGTCTTCTTCTAGAGAATCATTAAAAGTTTTAGGTAGCGTAGGAGAACCAATTAATCCTGAAGCATGGGAGTGGTATTACGACAAAGTGGGTAATAAAAACTGCCCTGTTGTAGATACTTGGTGGCAGACGGAAACAGGAAGTATTTTAATTTCAGGTTTAGCAGGATTTTCTAATCAAAAACCAGGGAGCGCTTGCAAACCTTTTTTTGGAGTTGTTCCAGTGCTTTTAGACGAAAATGGAAAAGAAATTGAAGGGTCCGGTACAGGTAATTTAGCAATTAAAAAATCTTGGCCCTCACAGATTAGAACAGTTTTTGGAGATCATCAAAGGTGTATTGACACTTATTATTCAACTTATCCAAGTTATTATTTTACAGGCGATGGAGCTCGACGAGATGAAGATGGCTACTATTGGATAACTGGAAGAGTTGATGATGTTTTGAATGTTTCTGGACATAGACTTGGAACAGCAGAAATTGAAAGCGCTCTTGTTTTACATGAAGCAGTCGCTGAAGCTGCTGTAGTAGGATTTGATCATTCAATCAAAGGTCAAGGTATTTACTGTTATGTAAATATGATGAAAGATTCTACCGCAAGTGATGAGCTAAAAATTGAATTGATCGAGTTGATCAACAAAGAAATAGGGGCAATAGCAAAACCAGATCTAATTCATTTTACTAATGACTTGCCTAAAACCAGATCTGGTAAAATAATGAGGAGAATTCTTAGAAAAATTGCTTCTAATGATCTCGAAAATCTTGGCGATACTTCTACTTTAGCGGACCCAAGTATCGTTGATGAATTAATTAATAACAGGTTAAATAAATAATGTCTCTTTTATCTTTTCTTACTAAAACAGAATTACCAAAAGAACATGATGCGCTTGTTGGAAGAGAAGAAAAAATCTTTGAACCAACTACTCATTATGTGAATAAAAATGAATATCCAATAGAAGGTTCAATTTTTGAAAAAGTGTATTTTGGAATGGGCTGTTTTTGGGGAGCTGAAAAATATATGTGGGAAATTGAAGGTGTTTCTTATACTTCTGCAGGTTATGGAGATGGTTTTACGAAAAATCCAACTTACGAAGAAGTATGCTCAGGAAAAACAGCTCATAATGAAATTGTAGAAGTTGTTTTTGATCCGAATAAAATAGAATTTTCTATTTTACTAAAAGCTTTTTGGGAAAATCATGATCCAACCCAAGGAATGCGACAAGGATATGATGTTGGAACGCAATATAGATCAGGCTTATATGTAACCAATCAAAAACAAATGGAGCAAGCTCAAGAAACAAAGAAAGCTTACGAGGCAATATTAGTTAAGAGTGGTTTTAAACCAATAACAACTGAAATAAAAGAAATTAAAAACTTCTTCTTCGCTGAAGAATATCATCAACAGTATTTAGCAAAAAATCCAGGAGGCTACTGCGGGCATGGAGGATGTGGCATCAAGCTTGATTTAAGCTAATGGTTCCAGACAAATTCTAGTTCGTCCTGAACAACTCTATTTTCTTCAATTAATTTTATCAAGTGAGCTTGAAGAGAATATTTAGCAATGCTCAAAAGTCTTGGATCAACATCATCGTAAACTTTTTCAAGTAAAGCTTCTAAAGAAGCCCTATTTAATTCCGTGATTGCATCGACTACTTTTTTTTCTCTAAACATTCTGTGACTAATAATCCAATCCACTACAGCGTGAGGGTTTTCCATCAAGTCACCATGCCCAGGGGCTATGTATTTAATGTCTACATCTTTAAGAATTTCTAACGATTGCAAGTATTGACTCATACTTCCATCAGGAGGAGCTATAACTACAGTAGAGCCGTCCATTATATGATCTCCAGTAAAAATCATTTTTTCTTCCTCTAAAAAGTAACATAAATGATTTGATGCGTGGCCTGGGGTATGAATAACTCTCAAAGAGTAATCAACTTGTTCAATTACATCTCCGTCTTTAAGAATTGTTTGTGGTTTAAAGGTGGGGTCTTGCATCTCACTATGTAATGCTTTCATACCTCTAACGGGTGCTGCAGTCCTTTGGTGAAGTAATTTAGCTCCAGGTGAATGATCATTATGAGTATGAGTTACCAAGATTTGTTTAATGTCTTCACCGCAAGTTTTAGCTATGTTTTCTACATGCTCCTTGGAAGCTGGCCCAGGATCAATCACAGTTATTTCGTCATGCCCAATTAAATAAGTATTTGTTCCTGGGCCAGTAAAAACACCTGAATTGTCTGCGGTTATTCTCCTAACTAAAGGCGATAGCTCAGTGATCTTCATAGCCTTTATCCCCTGGAAGTAATCCAACCATTTTTCCATCTTTCATAAAAAATTTAGGCTCAATGCATGAAACTTCGTTTTGAAATTTTACTTTTGCTTCCATTAACTCTCGAGTATTAGTAAAACCTTCGATGGATTCTAAATTTTTAATCGTAGGTAAAATAATAGGAAAATCTCCAGTTTTCCCTTTTTCTAAGGCGCTTTCAGGAGCAATCCAAGTACTTTTAACTCCTTCACCTCCATCGTGTTCAGCGATTTGATTTTCGGGCGCTAAAGCAATAAAGAATCTTGTGCTGTAACGTTTCATTTCAAATTTTGGTGTAACCCAATGCGATATATAAGCAAGCCTATCAACCGCCAACCTTAAATTCATTTCTTTGCAAAGCTCATATAAAACTGGCTCTCCTTGATTAAGTAAATCTCTATACTTATTTAAAGTATCAATTTCATTTTCACTCGGATTATCAAATAAGTCGCCATTTTTTGTATAAGCTAAAAGCACTCCACATTCTTCAAAACATTCACGAATACAAGCAACCCAATAATTTAAACCTCCTTTTTCTAAATTAAGTATTTGCGAAGCCATTTCGTCCGTTAAGCCATAACAAAAATCGTTTGCCTCATCGATCCCATCAACTTCGTCTAATTTACCTCCAGGAAAAACCCAGGCGTTACCAAAATTTGTTTTAGCATTTCTTTGAATCATAAATACTTCAACTTGTTCTTTTGGAGCTCGAACTAAAAGTACTGTTGCTGCAGGTCTAATTGCAGATGGCTCATCTCCAGAGCCTCCCTTCTTAATATTTATAGAATTTTCATACTTATCTGGAAAAGGAGGCTTTGAACCTGGTTTATCAGACATTACTTTTAAGCAACAAACTTCGAAAGTCTACTCTTGATTATTTCTTCAGCATCAGAAACTATTCTTTCAACCAACTCTTTGCAGGTAGGGACATCATGAATTAATCCAGCAACCATTCCGCAACTCCAAGCTCCAGCATCCATAGTGCCTTCTTGCATTATCTTAGGATATACCCCGGCTACTTCATCTATGATGTCTGTAATTTGAATGTCTTCTCCAAGCGCTTTTTCTTTCTCAAGAATTTTGGATACAGCTCCATTTGATAAAACCCTCTCAGTATTTCTTAGAGGTCTCATAATAAGTTCAGTATCCAATTCTGATGCAGCTACCAAAGCTTCTTTAACATTATCATGAACAGGAGCTTCTTTAGTTGCAATAAATCTAGTTCCCATATTAATTCCATCTGCTCCCATTGATAGAGCAGCGGCAAGTTGTTGGCCATTTCCCATTCCACCAGAAGCAACAAAAGGTATCGACAACTCTTCAGCCGCTCTTGGAAGAAGAATCATATTTGGAATATCATCTTCGCCTGGATGTCCCCCACACTCAAATCCATCTACACTTACAGCATCACAACCTATTTTCTCAGCTTTTAAAGAATGTCTGACTGAAGTACATTTATGAATAACTTTAATTCCTGCTCCTTTTAAATCGGGCATATAGGCTTCGGGACTCCTTCCGGCAGTTTCAACTATTCTAACTCCTCCTTTAATAATAGCCTCAATGTATCCAGGATAGTCTGGCTCTTGAAAACCTGGAAGAAAAGTTAGGTTTACTCCAAAAGGCTTATCAGTCATTTCATGACATTTAGCAATTTCATTTGCTAAATCGTCTGGAGTTTTTTGCGTTAGGCCAGTTATTATTCCCAATCCTCCAGCATTTGCTACTGCGGAAGCCATTTCGGCAAATCCAACATAATGCATTCCTCCTTGAATTATTGGATGTTCAATTTCAAACATTTCCGTAATTTTTGTTTTGATCATTTTCTTCTCCTTTAAAAATAATTTAATCTACATACTCTATATCTTTCTTAGGGCTTTTAGCAATGAGAAGATAAAGGAAATTTTGTTTTTTAAAGAGAAAAATTAATGAACCCAAGCACCATACAAACTAAAAAATTAATAAAAAAACTATATAGAAATTCTGAGTCTCATAAGGGTGACTTTGGTCACGTTTTAGTTGTTGCCGGAAACATTGGTTATGGGGGAGCAGCTTTACTTTCATCAAAGGCTGCTATGAGAAGTGGTGCAGGTCTTGTCTCCCTAGCAACTCGATCTGAACATTTACAAGCGGCGCTTAGCTTTTCTCCTGAAGTTATGACAAAGCCAGTTGATAGCGGTCAAGCTTTGGAGAATTATTTGGATTTACCCAATGTGATTTGCTTAGGCCCTGGATTGGGAAAAGATTATTGGAGCGAACAAATGATGTTTAAATCTCTTGAAAGTGCTTACAAAAATAAAACTCCAATTTTAATTGATGCAGATGGCTTAAATTTACTTCCAGAATTTACGAAAAAACTTCCTCTTCCAAAAAAAATAGTTTTAACGCCTCACATAGGCGAGGCAGCCAGACTGTTAAACACCTCTACAGAAGTAATTAAGAAAAATAAAATTTCTGCAGTCAGAAAAATATCAAAAAAATACAACTCTGTAGTTGTATTAAAAAGTCATGAAACCTTAATTTGTAGAGGAGATAAGATATATGTTTGTAACAAGGGCAATCCTGGCATGGCTACGGCAGGGATGGGAGATGTATTAAGCGGTATGATAAGTGGTTTCATAGCACAAAAATTAAGCCTATTAGATGCAGCTTCGCTTGCAGTTGATTTACATGCTCAAGCAGGAGATTCTTATTTAGAAAATAATAACCAGCAGTCATTACTAGCAAAAGATATTATTGATCTTTTGTCGAGTGTTATTTATGAGTAGAGATAGAAAATTAATACTTAATTCTCTTGAAAAAACTAAAGAAATTGCTTCAGAAATTGCTGATAAAATAACTTCTATTTCTAAAGATTCAGCCAAAATAATTTTTTTAAAAGGTGATCTAGGTGCTGGTAAGACTACTCTCGTCAAAGAAATCCTAAAGTTTTATGGGTTATCAGAACCTGTTACAAGCCCTACATTTACAATTATCGAGCCTTACTTGATTAAAAATAAAAAAATATACCACATAGATCTTTATAGAATAGAAAACAGAAAGGAACTAGAAGTTTTGGGTATCGATGAATATTCAAATGAATCAGACAGCATTATATTTATAGAGTGGCCAGAAAGAGGTGAAGGGTTTTTTAAAGATTGCGATTTAGAGATTCAATTAAATCATCTCAGTGAAAACTCTAGAGAGGTGATTATAAAGAATTTCTCTAATTGATTAAGAAATTCTTTATTCAAATATAACTTCTTCTAGGCCTTTAATTGATATAAGCATTCCATGATGAACAGCTTCTGAAAAAATTTCTGGATCGATTTCTGTTGTCCAATTCAATTCGCAACTTTCTGAGTCCAATTCAACTACTTGCATTGTAGCGAGGTGATGTTCGATTGGATTAGGAGTTTCTACAGCCGAATATTGTAATTTCATGTTTTCGTTATCAAGTGACAATATATTTTCACGAACTCTACCTATCCCCTCCATTTCAAAGACTCTAGAAACTCCTTCAAGTGAAATTTTATCTACACTTGGAACCCAGTCACATCTTGAAATATCAGACAGAATATCCCAAAGCGTTTTTGCAGAACAGTTGAAAACTTTTGACTCAGATAAGACTTTCACAGAATTTTAAACTTTAATTTAGTCTTTCAATGATCATTGCGTTGGCAGTTCCACCTCCTTCACAAATAGCTTGTAAACCATATTTGCCTTCTCTTCTTTCAAGCTCATGCAACAAAGTTGTCATCAACTTTGCGCCTGTTCCTCCGAGGGGATGGCCGAGGGCCATGGCTCCTCCATTTACATTCAGTTTTTCTTTATTTGCTTTTAACTCATGAGCCCATGCTAAAGGTACTGGAGCGAAAGCCTCATTTACTTCGTAGATATCTATATCATCAATTGATAAATTAGCTTTACCTAAAACAGTTTTGGAAGCAGGAATAGGTCCAGTCAACATAATTACAGGGTCATCCCCTGCTAACGCTAATGAAACTATTTTTGCCCTTGGTTTGATGCCTAATTTTTCTAAACCAGCATCATTAACTATCATAATCGCTGCTGCCCCGTCACAAATTTGACTGGAACTGCCTGCGGTGAGAACGCCGTTCTCTGACAAAGTTTTTAAACCTGAAAGACTCTCTAGAGAAGCATCGAACCGAATGCCTTCATCTACAGAAACCATTTCTTTTTCTCCTGAGGGTAAATCTCCCTCGACAAGAACAATTTCTCTTTCAAAATATCCTGATTCTGTTGCAGCAATAGCCTTTTGATGGCTCGCATATGCAAATGAATCTAAGTCTTCTCTAGAAAATTTCCACCTTTCAGCCATCATTTCAGCGCCAGCGAATTGACTAAATTGAACGCCTGGATATCTAGCTGTCATACCTTTGCCATTAAATGGCTGACCATGCCCTTCTTTAAAGCTGTCAATTATATTTGACCCTATGGGAACTTGACTCATAACTTCTACACCACCTGCAATTACAATGTCTTGAGTTTCGGACATTACAGCTTGGGCAGCAAAATGAATTGCTTGTTGGGATGACCCACATTGCCTATCAACTGAAGTACCTGGCACCGATTCTGGAAGCTTTGAACTTAAAACCGCATTTCTAGCGACATTTCCAGCTTGAGCACCAGATTGACTCACGCAACCAAAGATAACATCATCAATCATCTCTCCTTTTGCCCCTGTTCTTTCAACTAGCTCATCTAGCACTAACGCTCCCAAATCCGAAGGATGCCAATTTTTTAATTTTCCATCTTTTTTTCCGCCAGGTGTTCTGACTGCGCCCACGATGTATGCATTACCCATTTTTTTCTCCTAAAACTTTAATTAATTTAATAATGAATTATTTAACCTGAAATATTCTATCAATTTTTTTTAAGTTTTTTCTAAACCAAGTGCATTTTTTATATTTGGCTTAAAATATGTTTTAGGTTTCATAATTTTTCCATATTCATTTTTTATCGCTTTTCCATCTACAAACTTACTCATGTTTGATGCTCTTACTTCTTTCCAAACATTATCAAATTGAATACCGCAACTATTGCACATTCCCATAATTACCCAGACCATGTCAGCGAGGCCATCTGCTAACTCAACTAAATCACTCTTTTTAAATGCATCAAGGGTCTCGTTGTATTCTTCACTAATTAATTTCATGTAAAGCTTAGCCTCGTCATTATCCATAGATAATTCTTTTTGAACTGGCTGACTTCCTGAATTCATAAAAATTTCTACATCATTTTGGTAAGACATGATTTCTCCATATAGTTAATAACTTTAATTTGATGTTACCAGAAATAGTCGATAGTCTTAGTCCAATGGAAATAATTTTAAAAGATGGCAGCTATTTTGAAGTCGAAGAAAATGATGTGATTGCTTGGAGCCGAACTTACAAAGATTGTAACGTAATTCATGAAATCAGAGCTGCTGCTGAATGGTGCGAGTCAAACCCTTCCAGAAGAAAAACTAAAAGAGGTGTAAGGCGCTTCCTTAATGCTTGGTTATCAAAAGCTCATAAATTGAAAGGGAGCCCCCCAGTATTTAGTACAGAATTAAGTCATACAAATATCGAAGAATCATTAAATGATATATCTTGGGTTTCAGACTCTGAAAAAAGAGAAATATCTAAATGGTATATATCCTCAAAGGGCTTTTATTATCTGAACGGGAAAAAATGTACCGAAGTGTATGGTAATAAAAAAGTAGTAAGTATTTCAGAAAAAAAAACAAAAAAACAATCTAAAAAATCTTAAAAATTTTATTTCTTCAAAAATAAAAGTTCTGATATTATTCGCGCCTAAACTTTAGATTATGAAAAAAGAAATTCATCCAGAATATAGAGAAGTCCTCTTCCACGATACTAGTGTTGACGAGTACTTTTTAATTCCATCGACTTTAAAAACTGACCAAACTAAAGAATGGGAAGATGGAAAGACTTATCCTTATTGCCCGCTTGACGTTTCATCTGCCTCTCACCCTTTTTATACTGGCAAGCAAAAAATTATTGATTCTGGTGGAAGGGTTGACAGATTTAAGAAAAGATTTGCAAAAAAAGGCGGCTCAACTTCAAAAGTAAAAGAAGAAGAATCCGAAAATACGATTTCGGTAGAAGAAGCTCCAAAAGAAAAAGATTAAATTTAGTAATTCTGATAAAAGTTATTCAATCCGAGAATATGCTTTTAAAAAATTATATTGTTCATGAATCCTAAAAATATAAGAAATATTGCAATCATAGCTCACGTAGACCATGGCAAAACAACTTTGGTTGATAAATTGCTCCATCAATCTGGAACTTTAGACAGAAAAGATATTGGATCTGAGAGAATTATGGATTCTACTGATCAGGAGAAGGAAAGAGGTATTACCATTCTTTCTAAGAATACAGCTATTAAATGGAAAGACCATAAGATTAATATTGTTGATACGCCAGGACATGCAGATTTTGGAGGAGAGGTTGAAAGAGTATTATCAATGGTCGATTCTGTTCTTCTTTTAGTTGATGCGGTGGACGGACCGATGCCTCAAACTAGATTTGTAACTGAGAAAGCTTTTGAAGCAGGTTTAAATCCTATATTAGTAATAAATAAAATTGACAGGCCAGGAGCAAGGCCAGATTGGGTGCTGGATCAAGTTTTTGATCTATTTGACAGGCTTGGGGGAAATGATGACCAAATGGATTTTCCTGTCATTTACGCGTCAGCCTTAAATGGCATTGCAGGTCATGAATTAGAAGAAATTGAAGAAGACATGTCTCCACTATTAAACTTAGTTCTTGAAAAAGTAGACCCTCCAAAAGTTGAAACTGATAAGCCTTTTCAAATGCAAATAAGCGCTCTAGACAGTAATAGTTATATAGGGGTTATAGGAATTGGAAGAATTACCTGCGGAAAGTTAAAACCCAATGATCAAATCATTGTTGTTGATACTAAAAATGAACAAAAAAAAGGAAAAATTTTACAAGTAATGAGTCATGATGGATTAGAGAGAATCGAAGTCGACGAAGCTGAAGCAGGAGATATAGTTTGTATAACGGGCATTGAGAACTTATATATCTCAGATACTTTATGTGACCCTGAGAGAGTGGAGGCTTTACCTGCTTTATTAGTTGATGAGCCAACCGTGAGCATGACTTTCCAGGTAAACGATTCGCCTTTTGCTGGTCAAGACGGAAAATACATAACTTCTAGAAATATTAAAGAAAGATTGGAGCAAGAATTATTAAGTAATGTTGCTCTGCGTGTTGAGCCTGGCGAGTCCTCAGATAAATTTAAAGTATCTGGTAGAGGAGAGTTACATTTATCCGTTTTAATTGAAAGCATGCGACGAGATGGTTTTGAATTAGCTATATCAAAACCTGAGGTTATTGAGAAAGAAATTAATGGAGAAATACACGAACCTTTTGAGCAAATCGTTATTGATATTGAAGAGGAGCATCAAGGCTCAATTATGGAAGAAATGGGATTAAGAAAAGCTGAGCTCAAGAATATGCAACCAGATAAAAAAGGACGAATAAAACTTGAATTTATTGCTCCATCTAGAGGAATGATCGGATTTAGATCTCAATTTCTTACTCTCACAAGTGGCTCAGGAATCTTAACTAGTGTATTTGATCATTATGGTCCTGCAAAAAAAGGTGAAATAACAAATAGGCAAAATGGTGTTTTGGTATCAATGATGAGTGGTAAAACTCTATCTTATTCATTGTTTAACCTTCAAAATCGTGGAAAACTTTTTGTTGGTCATGGGTTAAATGTTTATAAAGGACAAATTGTTGGTTTGCATTCTAGAGATAATGATCTGCCTGTGAATCCTACCAAAGCTAAACAGCTTACTAACGTGAGAGCCTCTGGTACTGATGAGAATTTAATACTTACACCTCATATAGAACATTCTTTGGAGCAAGCTTTAGAATTTATTGAAGATGATGAACTTGTTGAAGTTACTCCAAGTGCAATAAGACTTAGAAAAAAAACTTTTACTTTTTAAATACTTTCGAAAATAATATTTTGAATTTGCTCAAATGACCCATTAGACATGCAAACAATATGGCTGTTGGATTCAACATACTTTGGTAAAATTTTTATAAATTCTTTAGCATTTGAGCAAATATAAAAGTTTTTATTTTTTTTCTTAATCTCTTTAATTTGTTTTTTATTTTTTGAAAATAAAAATACATGATCAGCAGCTTCTAAAGATTTAGGTATTAATTCATCATGATATCCAGAAACCATTGTGTTGGATCTCATTTCTAGAAGACAAATTATTTCTTGCTGACCCACCTTCTTTCTTAAACCCTGCAAAGAGAGTTCTATAGATGTAGGGTGATGAGCAAAATCACTATAAATACTTACAGAATTTTTTTTACCCACTAATTCCATTCTTCTGGAAACGCCTTGAAAAGAAGATAAAGATTTTGAAATGATTTCATCACTTACTCCCAAGGATGAGGAAGTAACAAAAGCAGCTAAAGCATTTCTTAAATTGTGCTCTCCAAAAAGATCCCAAGTTATCTCACCTCTTAATTTTTTATTAAAAAAAATTTTAAAATTACTATCTTGATCTTTACTGACCTTAATGGACCAACCTTTGGATGACAATTTGTAATTGAAAGTTTCCTCAATAGAGTAAATCCCTTGTTCTATTAAAGATGCAATATCTAAGTCTTCTCGAGGATAAATCACTTTTGCTGTTGAGGGTAATGATCGAAGTAAATAATGAAATTGTTTTTTTATATCTTCTAGATTATTGAAAATATCTGCATGATCAAATTCGAGATTATTAATCAACAATGTTGATGGTTTGTAATGCAAAAATTTTGATCTCTTATCAAAAAAAGCTGTGTCATACTCATCTGACTCAATAACAAAAAATTTATCCTTACCTAGAACAGCAGTTTTAGAAAAATCTTTTAATTTTCCAGCTATTAGATAACCAATATCAAGGCCTGAATCATTCAAAATTTTCGTGATCATTGCTGAAGTAGTTGTCTTTCCGTGAGTTCCAGCAACTGAGATGACATGTCTATCTTTTAAGACGTAATCGTATAAAAACTCCGGCCCAGAAGAATAATCCTTATCTTCATCCAGAATTTTCTCCATCAATGGATTTCCCCTGCTAACAACATTGCCAATGATGAATAAATCTATGTTTTGAGAATAGAGCTTTTCAGAAAATCCTTTATCAATTTTTATCCCCAAATTTTTAAGAACGTCACTAATTGGAGGGTAGACATTTTCATCACAACCGTAGACTTCGAATCCTTTTTCAGTTGCTAATTGGGCTATTCCGCTCATAAAGGTTCCACAAATCCCAAGAATATAAATTTTCATTAATAAATTATATCCTTTTCACAGAAATACTTTTTTCAGTTATATTTGTTTTATGGCTCTTAAACATAATGCTTTTTACGCTCAATCTGGAGGAGTAACTTCCGTGATAAATGCTTCAGCATGCGGAGTAATAGAAACAGCAAATAAATCTCTAAAGATCAATAAAGTTTTAGCGGGTAAAAATGGAATTTTAGGAGCTTTAAATGAAGAGCTTATCGACACCTCCAAAGAAACTAAATCAACAATTGCTAAACTAAGACAAACACCTGGAGGAGCTTTTGGATCTTGTCGCTTTAAATTACAAGATCCCGTTAAACAAAAAAAAGAATATGAAAGGCTTTTCGAAGTGTTCTCAGCTCATGATATAAGTTATTTTTTTTACAATGGAGGCGGTGACAGTCAAGATACGACTTTTAAAGTTTCTGAGATGGCTAGAAAGTTAAAATTTCCCTTACAATGCATTGGTATTCCTAAGACTGTAGATAATGATCTTCCTTTCACTGACTGCTCTCCTGGTTTTGGATCTGTAGCAAAATATGTTGCAACCTCAACATTAGAAGCTGGACTTGATGTCAAGAGCATGGCGGAAACTTCAACTAAAGTGTTTATCTTAGAGGTGATGGGAAGAAATGCTGGGTGGATTGCTGCTGCGTCGTGTTTAGCAGGAAACGAATTTGAGGATCCGCCCCATATCATTTTGCTTCCTGAAATAGCTTTTGAAAAAGCTAAATTTTTAAAAACTGTGAAAGAGAAAATACAAAGATTTGGGTATTGTGTGGTTGTAGCTTCTGAAGGAGTGAAATATAAAACCGGAAAATTTCTAGCAGACTCAGGGTCAGTTGATGCCTTTGGCCATAAACAGTTAGGTGGAGTCGCGCCAGTACTTGCTTCCATGATAAGTAAAATAGGTCTAAAAAATCATTGGGCTGTGGCTGATTATCTCCAGCGTTCAGCAAGACATATTGCTTCCAAAACAGACCTAGATCAGGCATACGCTGTTGGAAAGTATGCTGTTCAACTTGCATTGAATGGAAAAACTGGCGTGATGTCGACTATTAGACGAGTCAGTGACCAACCATACAAATGGACAGTCTCTGAAGCCTCTTTAAAAAATATAGCAAATGTAGAAAAAAAATTACCTAACGGATTCATTTCAAACGATGGATACAGGATTACTAATGCTGGAAGAAGATACTTGAGACCTTTAATCCAAGGTGAAGCCTCAATTAAATATTTGAAAGGAATTCCAGATATTGCTCGATTGAAAGAAGTTTTAGTTCAAAAAAAATTAAGAACTTTTTAAGATTTTTTTAACAGCCCCAGAAAAATTCAAAATTACTTCTCCTTCGCAAACTATTTTACCTTGTCCGAAAACTAGACTTTTTGTTTCCTTGTCAATTTTTGGATAGATCTCTAAAAGGCATCCAACTTTTGCTGGAGCTATAAATTCACATCTGAAACTTACAGTCGCGGCATAATTTTCCCGAGATTCCATTGCTGCCGAACAAAGACAATAATCAGCAACGCTCATTAGCATGCCTCCATGAGCTACGCCTCCAGAATTTCCATTTTCAGGCCTGATCCAAAAAGCCATAACTAAACTACCAGCATCATTTCTTTTATAAAAACCTTGACCAATATGAGCAATATGACTTTCAGTTTGATCTATTTTTTTATATCCATTTGGTAATTTAAATTTATCTTCATTCATGGTGATGATTTTAACTCAATGTGTATAATTAACTCCCTTATTATGGACTTTAAACTTACTTCAGATCAGCAAGAATTACAGAAAGTAGCGCGTGAGTTTGCTGTGAAAGAACTTACTTCTCTTGCAAACGAGATGGAAGAATCTGCAAGCCCAGTACCCAAAGATGTGTTAAAAAAAATTGGAGAATTAGGGTTTCTCGGCGTCAACGCGCCAACAGAATACGGTGGTCAAGGATTATCAAATCTTGATGCGATAATAATTCTTGAAGAATTTGGAAAAATCTCTTCTGCTGTGGGATGGCCGGTTTTTGAAGCCAACGCCGGTCCAGTAAAAGTAATAGAACATTTTGGTACTGAAGCTCTAAAAAAACGAATTATTCCTGAGGTTTGTAAAGGAGAAAAAGTAGTAGCTGTAAGCATGTCGGAACCAGGAGCTGGAACTGGATTAACAGACCTCAAAACTAAAGCGGAGATCAAAGGAGATAAAATTGTTATCAACGGAAATAAGAGATGGTGCTCTGGAGCCGGACACTCAGATGGGTATGTTGTTTATGCAAAAATGTCAGATGCTCCAGCAGCTAAAGGTATTGGAGCGGTTTTTGTAGATTTAGATGCCCCTGGGCTAACTTTTGGAAATAGCGAGCGTTTGATGGGTTGGAGAGGAATACCGTCAGCAGATATTTATTTTGATAACGTTGAAGTACCACTAGAAAATTTGTTAGTTGAACCTGAAGATGGCTTTAAAAAACTTATGGAAACTTTTGATTTAGAGAGATGTGGTAACGCCACTATGGCGTTGGCTCAAGCCTCTTCCGCATTAGACTACGTAAAAGAATATGTGCAAGAACGTGAGCAATTTGGCAAGCCAATAGTAGATTTCCAAGCAGTCCAGATTAAGTTAGCAGACATGCTAATGAAGGTTGAAGCTTCTAGACTATTAATCCACCGCGCTGTTTTTAACGCGGCTAACGGATTGCCTGATATCTTAGAGTCAAGTAGTGCTAAATGTTTTGCAAATGAAATTGCGAGAGAAGTTACAACTACTGCTATGCAGCTCATGGGAGGATATGGATTTAATAAAGAGTATGGCATGGAAAGGAAAGTCCGAGATGCATTTGGATGGGGAATTGCAGGCGGAACTATAGATGTTCAAAAAGTAAATATAGCTTCAGCTATGATTGGCAGACGTTTTAATCAAAGAGCTAAATAACTCTAATTTCTCTTATTATTTCATCCATCTTTTCAATTAAGATCTTTTTATCATCTTCAGTTAAAAAGTCTCCCACTGGGACTCTTTCTCCTTTAGAAGAAATGACAATGTGAATTGGATACCAAGGATGCTTAGCTTTTTCTACAAATACATATGCCCACTCTCTAATAAATTCAATTGAAGTTTCGGGTCTAAATTTTCCTTTCTCGATAATTAATTTTTCAGGTGAAATAGTGATTATTTCTTGTTTATTAGTTTTTTGATAAACGTAATAAGATGCATATAAAACTATTAAAATTTCTAGTCCTGCAAATGGCAGAATTATCGGTGCGCCAATATATAAAAATCCAAAAGCAATAATTAAAATTGGAGTAGAAATTAACGCTAAAAATAGCATATTACCTCTCCATGAAATCGAACGATTTGGCTTTAAAGTCAATCTAAATGTATGATTTGTTTCGAGACGATCTGCAGTAACCATATTTAATTGTTATATTAAACCAAAACTTTTTAATTGATCTTTTAGATGACTAAGAAAATAATTAATTCTATTGATAGAACAGCCTTAACTCCAAACTATGCTCCTGCCTGGTTCACACCTGTGAAAGGAAAAAAATCAATTTTATGGGATTCAAATGGCAATGACTACGTTGATTTTGGAGGAGGAATTGCAGTCACTTGCTTAGGCCACTCTCATCCTGAGCTAATAAAAGTTTTAAAAACTCAATCAACAAAACTTTGGCATGTGAGTAATTATTTCTACAATGAACCCGCATTAGAATTAAGTGAATTACTAGCTAAAAAAACTTTCGCTGATAAAGTCTTCTTCTCGAATTCAGGAAATGAAGCGAATGAAGCAGCAATAAAACTTGCTAGAAGATATTTTTACGACCAAGGAAATCCAGAAAAAAATGAAATAATTGTTTTTACTGATGCTTTTCATGGTCGATCGATGCTAAACATTAGTGCAGGAGACTCTAAACTCCAAAAAACTGGATTTGGACCACTTCTAAAAGGATTTAAAAGGGCAAAATTTAATGATCTAGAATCTGTAGAAAAAAAAATATCAAAGAAGACTGCCGCAATTTTTGTCGAGCCAATTCTAGGAGAGTCTGGAATTATTAGGGCTTCAAATCCTTTTTTGAAGGGGCTAAGAAAAATAGCAAATAAAAATAAAACTCTGTTAATTTTTGACGAAGTGCAAAGCGGTATAGGAAGAACAGGCACCTTAATGGCTTATATGGGTTACGGAGTTACTCCAGATATATCTACTCTTGCAAAAGGACTCGGAGGCGGAATTCCTATTGGAGCTACATTAGCAAAAAAATACATTGCAGAGTCTTTTCAGCCTGGAACTCATGGCAGCACCTTTGGCGGTAATCCCTTGGCTTGTATTGTTGCGAA
>CENZ01106496.1_pt1 | contig 25775 bp, 30 predicted proteins | sample 361341 | NCBI WGS metagenome assembly CENZ01 (sample SAMEA2619782, study PRJEB7988) | marine metagenome | biome: marine biome (ENVO:00000447); feature: deep chlorophyll maximum layer (ENVO:xxxxxxxx); material: "saline water (ENVO:00002010), including plankton (ENVO:xxxxxxxx)" | depth 50 m
GGATTGAACCATTTTACTTTACCATTAGGCATATATTTGCCCTCCTTATAAAAAAATACGTCCCCAAGGGGATTTGAACCCCTGTTTTCGCCGTGAAAGGGCGGTGTCCTAGACCAGGCTAGACGATGGGGACATGAGCCGTGCAGGATTCGAACCTGCGACCCACTCCTTAAAAGGGAGTTGCTCTACCAACTGAGCTAACGGCCCTTTATTCTCGTTCAGTATAGCTTGTTCGCCTTTTTTGTCAAAGCCAGGTTAAAATCTTATATGACCACACTTAAGAATTTGAATAAAAATTTTTTTTACGCAACTTTTGCCAACTGTTTATTTTTTGTAAATTTCTCATGTTTCTTTCTGTTGCCATTATTTCTTGATGATAATGATTTTACAAAATCACAAATAGGCATGATTATGTCGACTTTCGGTTTTTCTTCAATTTTACTTACTCCTTATACATCAACCTTGATTGATAAGTATGGAAAAAGATTATTATCACTTATTGCATTGTTTTTAATGATTCTATCTTCACTTTTATTCATTTTTATCAGTCAATTAGAAATAATTCTTATTTTGAGGGTTATCCAAGGAGCCGCTTTTTCTATTTTCTTTAATGCATCTTCAGCTATTGCATCTAATTCTTTAGAAGATAAAGACAAACAATATGGACTCTCATTGTTTAGCTCTTTTACAATAATATCTTATTTCCTTGGACCTTTTTTTGCTGAAAAAATAATATTAATTTTAGGTTATACAGAATTTTTTATCTATGCTGCAACTTTTTCATGTATTTCGTTTTCTCTAATGCTTTTTGTAATGGATGAGGAGTCAGATTCAGAAATTGAAGCTAGTAGTTTTTTTTTGATTATTAAGGAAAATAAACTATTTAAAATTCTGTTTGCAAATTTTTTGCTCGCATCTGGATTTGGAGTGGTTATGAATTTCTTATCCCTTTTTCTAAAAGAAAGAAGCCTTTCAATAGGACTTTTCTTTGTTGGATATAGTATTGTTGTTTCTTTATCAAGAATTTTATTATCAAAAAAAATATCTTCAAAAAATATATTTTACAAAATTTTAATTATGCTTTCCTTTTTTTCGATAACAATATTTCTTGTCCCAGAAATAAATAATATCTTTCATGTTATTATCTTCTCAGTAGCTTTTTCTTTCACTTATTCGCTTGTATACCCTCTGTTGTCATCAATAGCACTAACTGGAACATCTAAATCTTTAAGCGGAAGAATTTTTGGAGCTATTAATTCTTCTTTCAGTATTGGCGTAAATGTGATGACATTTTTCTTTGGATTTATTGCTGAGATTTATGGTTTTAATATTATGTTTAAATCTTCAGCAATTATTATATTTTTAGGTGTTTTTTTACTTTACTTTGGTGAGCGAGGAAAATTAAAGTGATTTCGGAATTCAAAAAAATGATTATTAAAGGTTTTGAAATGAATGAATTAACCTACAATGATCAAATCGGTAGTATTTTAGAGTTGTATTCAGAATTTTTAATCTCTGAAAATAAAAAATATAATTTAACAAGAATAATTAGCCCTCAAGATATCATAGATAAGCATTTTATTGATTCTATCCTAGGCTATGAGAAATTAAAAAATAGCAATTTCAGCACTAAACAACTTGTGATTATGGACGTTGGAACTGGAGCTGGATTTCCAGGTATCCCCTTGATTCTCTACGATTGGATTTGTAATAACAAGATATCAATTAGAAAGATGCACCTCTTAGATTCAAACAAGAAGAAGACAGATTTCTTGCACTCACTTGTAAATATTATATCAAGCGATTTAGATAGAGATGCAATTATGATTCACAATGATAGATTGGAAAACTTAAGATTTTATCCTAAAGGAATCAAGAAGTTCAATGTCAATCTAGAAGAAGTTCCAACCTTATTTTTAAGCAGAGCTACAGGAGATCCTGAAAAGGTAATTAAATATGTAAATCAATTTATACACTTAAATGAATCTGAGGAGGTTCGTCTCTTATATTATGGAGCATTAAGCACTATACTTAAAATTAAAAGTGATAAAAAAGCTATAGAAGATAATGAGGTCTCTGATAATCATCTTAAGAAGTTGAAAGGTTTAAAAGTTCCAGTAAGACAAATCCAACCAAAAGGTATCGGGGGCATAACTACTACTGTTAAAGGGGAAATTTTGGATGCTTATAGATTTTCTGAAAAGAATTACACCAGAATTAGCGTTCTTTATTCAATAACGAATGCCCCTAGTGTTATTTTTGACTGAATTATTCAGCTTAAGTTAGCTGCCAACTCTCTGATTTGATTTAAATAGGTTTTAATTTCGATAGCTAAATCTGATAACTTTGGATCCTTACTTTTAGATGAAATTGTATTTGCTTCACGATTTATTTCTTGCATATAAAAGTCAATTTTTAGCCCTTTTGCACCTTTACTTCTTAGTATGTTACTCAGTTCGGATATGTGTGAGTCTAGTCTAATTATTTCCTCCTCAATATCAACTTTGTCTAATGCATTACTTATATCTCTCTTGAGTTCTAATGGGTCTATACCTTCGACACTTTTCACAATTTCTTTCTTATACTTTTTTTCTAAGTTGTACTTATAAGTACGAGTTTTTTTTATAATTTGCTGTTTTGTTTTATTAATCTTATTCATTTTTGAGGATATATCCTTAATAAGATTTAGACCCTCTACTTCCTGACTTTTTATCAAATCCTTGATACCTTTCTTGATCAGTTTTAATTGAAAATTAACAGATCTATCAGAGGATTGTTCGATTACAACTTCTTTGTTTGCTATATCATTTAGTTCTCCAATTGAGATTGTTGGTTTAATATTGAATTTATGAGAAAGATTAGAAAATTCATTTAATTGTTTCCCTATATTTTTATTATCGAATGAATTATTTTTATTATAATCAATAGAAATCCGAATCTTCCCTCTTTCAAAATCCTTTTTTATAATTTTCTTGATTTTTTCTTGTAATTCGTAATTGTTAAGTTGATCATATATTAACACATCCAGACTTCTACTATTTTCTGACTTTAGTTGGATTATAAAATTTGTTTTATTATTTTTACCATTTACTGATGCAAAGCCTGTCATACTTCTAGTCATTTTTAAACCCTTTGAATTATTCATTTTAACAAGTATTATGCTTTATTTATGAGTAAAAACAAAAAAACTGTATTTGTTAATGGCGCTTTGGGCAAGATGGGACAGTCAGTAATAAGCGCATGTAAGAGTAATAGTGACCTCGAAGTTAAATATGCAGTTGATGTTCCAGTTCACCCTTATCTTCATGATTCTATTTATTCAGAAAGAGATATGAAAAAGTATAAACTTAAAGATATAAAATATTCCAAGGCACCCTCTAAGCTTGATGTTGATCTAATTATTGATTTCTCAAGCCCAAAATCTTCTATCTCTTTGGCTAAAAAGGCCGAGGGATTTCGTGTTCCTTTTGTCACTGGTACAACAGGATTTAGCTCTAAGCAAATTACTGAATTAAAAAAGATATCCAAGAAAATCCCGGTTCTTCAATCTTACAATATGAGTTTAGGAATTAATTTGTTAATTAAAATAATAAAGGAAAATATTGATTATTTTTCAGCTACTGATTTAGAAATTACTGAAACCCATCATAAAGATAAAATTGATTCACCCAGTGGGACTGCGTTATTGTTAGCAGATTCTATATCTAGTTCTTTGCAAACGAAAACTGAAAAAATAGTAAGTTATAGAGGAGAGTCTAAATCTTTGAAAAGAAGAAAAGGTGAATTAGGTATGACTGTTATTCGTGGTGGTGATATTGTTGGAGAACATAAAATATCTTCTTTTGGAGCAATGGAGAATGTTTATTTAACTCACCAAGCTTTAGGAAGAGAGGTCTTTGCTAATGGAGCAGTTAGCCTCGGTTTAAAGCTTCTAAAAAAGAAAAAAGGATTTTTTTCTGTTCAAGATTTAATTTGATGGCTTTTAGCTTAAAAAATAAAGATTCTAATTCAAAAGCAAGAGTTGGATCTCTTGTCACAAAATCGGGTACAGTTGAGACTCCAGTTTTTATGCCTGTTTGTACAAAGGCTGTTCCAAAGACTTTAACAACTGATAATTTGAAAGAAATGGGTTTCGATATGGTTGTTACTAATGCATATCACTTATTTCTAAAACCTGGTCATAAAGCCATTACTGAATATGGAGGCTTACATTCCTTTATGAACTGGAATAACAGTATCCTATCTGATAGTGGTGGTTTCCAAGTTTATAGTCTTTCACCTACAGCCAAGATTTCTGATGAAGGGGTAAAATTTAAATCATTTATTGATGGCTCTGTTAATTTTATTTCACCTGAACTATCCATTGAAATTCAACAACACCTTGGTTCTGATATTATGATGATTTTTGATGATTGCCCTAAGCCAGATTCCGAGTATTCCAGGATATTAGAGTCTATAAATAGAACAAAGGATTGGGCTTTAAGGTCAAAAAAATTTAAAAAAAGTGAATCTATGTTGTTTGGAATTGTTCAGGGGGGTATTTATGAAGATTTGAGAAAAACATCTTTAGAACATATGTTAGAAATTGAATTTGATGGGTACGCGATTGGGGGGTTGGGGTTAGGTGAGGGGCAGTCACGAACCTACGAAATAACTGAGCAGATATGCTCTATGATTCCTGAGGATAAACCAAGATATTCAATGGGAATAGGTAAACCTGAAGATATTATAAAATCGGTAGAACTTGGGGTTGATGTTTTTGATTGTGTAGTTCCAACTAGAAATGCAAGAAATGGAACTTTATATACAAAAAATGGAAAAATTAATATTAAAAATAGTGAATTCCATATGTCAGATAAGTTAATTGATGAGGACGATGCTAATCATCCATGTTCAAACTATAGTTTAGGCTATTTAAGGCACTTATACACTTCAAAAGAGATGACAGCACTATCTTTAATGACGATGAATAATCTTTATTTTTATAAACAATTAATTGAATCTATTAAAAATTCTATAAAAGATGGTAAGTTTATAGAATTTAAAAGAGCTTTTTTAGAGAGGTACGAAAATGAAACTGATTAAATTAGAAATGATTATAGTAATGCTTATACTTGTATTTATTGCTTCCTGCGCGCCTCCACCTGATGCGGGTGGTTCTCCCATGGGCTTTATAGGTCCATTCTTACCTTTCGTATTAATTATAATACTATTTTATTTTTTAATAATAAGACCTCAAAGTAAACAGCAGAATGCACGTGAGGATATGCTTAAGTCTCTTAAAAAAGGGACTAATATAATAACCAATGGTGGTATATTGGTAAAAATTATTGATATTTTAGATGATGATATTTTAGTAGTAGAAATTTCCAAAGGAGTTAACATTAAGATTAAAAGAGATTTTGTTAATTCATTAGTGGACAATGAGGAAAAAAAATAAAAAGTTGATTTTATGAACAAAATAAAATTATATAGATTCTTTTCCTTTTTGGTTTTGTTGCTTTCTTTGGTTTTTATTTATCCAACTTTTCAATCCAATAATCTCCCCAGTTGGTGGAGCTATATTTTCCCTGCAAATAAAGTAAATCTTGGACTTGATTTAAGGGGAGGAATATTTGTTGTTTTAGGCCTTAATAAAAAAGTTTCATCTTCTGTGATTTCTGAAAAAGAAGCTTCTAAAATTAAAGCAGAAATATTAAATAAGAAAATTCTTATTAGAGATATTTTAACTAACCAAAATAATGAAATTATTTTAACATTCTACGATTCAGAAAGTTTAGAGTCTGCAAAAAAAGAATTAGATGAGAATACTAATTATATTTTAAGCATTACCCCAGAAACAATTTTAATAATATTAAAAGAAGACTTTATGTTAAAAACTAAGAATAATTTATTGAAACAAGTTAAAAATATTTTATCCAATAGGATTGACCAGTTTGGTGTAATTGAATCTTCAATTCAGTTGTCAGGTACTGAAAGGATAATTGTTCAGATTCCAGGAATTAATGAAAGTGACCGTGAACGAATTCTTAATATAATATCCAAAACTGCTATGCTAGAATTCAAGCCCGTAGTTGAAGAAGGAGATTCATTGGCGGTTTTGATACAAAAATATAAAGATCAAGAAAATAAGTTTTCATTTTATGAAGGAGTCGATGATAATTATCTTGCTACTATAAAAAGTTCAAAATTGAAAGGTGAATCAATCGAAGATGCTAGTGTCTCGTACGATGAATTCAATAGACCATATGTTTCTTTTAGTCTGGACAAATCAGGCTCATCTATTTTCTCAAAAATAACGAAAGAGAATATTGGCAATAAAATTGCAATAATTTTAGATGGAAAAGTTAAATCAGCTCCTGTAGTTCAAAGTCAGATTTTTGGTAGCGGCAGTATTAGTGGCACTTTTACCTTTGAAGAAGCCAATGATTTAGCAATTATACTTAAATCGGGCTCATTACCTATCCCTATTTCAATATTACAAGAAAAAACAATTGGTCCTTCGTTAGGATTAGACTCTATTCAAAACGGCAAGAACTCTATAATATTTGCTTCAATTTTAATTTTTATGTTTATGATTTATTACTATAGAAAGTTAGGGCTAGTTTGTGATTTTGCATTAGTTTTTAATCTTATTTGTATTTTTGGTTTGCTATCTCTTTTTGGTGTTACTCTAACCTTCCCAGGTATTGCAGGATTAGTACTAACTTTGGGAATGGCCGTAGATGGGAATATAATTATCTATGAAAGAATTAAAGAAGAGTTAAATAAAGGGAAAGATGTAATCTCAAGTATAGAATTAGGGTTTGATAGATCAGTATCGACTATTATTGATGCAAACTTTACTACTCTGATTGCTGCAATTTGCATGTTCTTGTTGGGCGATGGTCCGATTAAAGGTTTTGCGGTAACTCTTTCAATTGGTCTTTTTTCTACCATTTTCTCTAATATAGTTTTTGCAAGAGTTCTCACAAAATATTTTGTTAAATCATTGCCACCAATGAGAGGCCAAAATGAAGTTTAATTTTTTTAAAAATATGAAGGCAACTTTTTTAGTCTCTACACTATTAGTGTTATTTTCCTTATATACTCTGAATAAAAGTGGACTCGATTATGGAATTGAATTTATGGGTGGAACAGAGCTTGTTGTCTCATTCAAAAATGATGTAAGCATAGAAGATATCAGAGAAGATTTTGTAAAAGCTAATTATAAAAATTTAACCATTCAAAATTATGGAAAAGAATCAAATAATGAATTTCTATTACGACTCCCTGTAGAAGAAACCAATGAAGATGTTAATGTTCAAAAATATAAGAAAAACTTAAAAAATGTATTAGATAAAGAGTTTTCCCCAAGTGGCTATTCGGTAAAGAGAATCGATTTCATAGGTCCAAAGGTTGGGAAAGAGCTAGTTCGTAATGGTATATACTCAATAGTTTTTGGTTCATTGGCCATATTAACTTATGTTTTCTTTAGATTTAGCTTTAGTTTTGCAGTAGCTTCAATATTTGCACTCTTTCACGATTTTATTTTAACAGCCTTTTTAATATCTTTACTGAATATTGAGATTACCCTTTCATCAATTGCAGCCATTTTAACTGTCATAGGGTATTCCGTTAACGATACAATAGTTATTTTTGACAGGGTTCGTGAAAACCTTAAAAATTTATCTCAACCACTGCAAGAGGTTATTCAGATTAGTATTACTCAAACTTTATCGAGGACTATTTTGACTGTTATAACGGTCTTGATTGTTTTAATTCCTCTTTACTTCTTGGGAGGGATAGAAATTAAGGATTTTGCCCTTATAATGATTTTAGGAGTTGGATTAGGAACATATTCTTCAATTTTTTATGCTCCATATTTAATGTATATGCTTAACAAGGGTAAAAATAAATGATTAATCAGCTCATACCTAAGATTAAAAAAGAGATTTCAATAATTAAGTCTGAAAATGAACTTATGAATTTAAAGTCCAAGTATTTAGGCAAGAAGGGAGAACTTACTTCTTATACTAATTCTATTAAAGATCTATCTATCGAAGAAAAAAAAATACAGGGACCAATTATTAACTCAATAAAAAAAGAAGTTGAGTCACTTATTGCAACTAAGCTGAATAGTTTAAAAAGATCCCTGATAGATAAGAAACTCGCAGAAGAAAAAATTGATATAACTCTTCCTTCTAAAGGTACCAGTTATGGTTCAACTCATCCAATTTCACAAGTTTCTTCTGAGATTGTTGAGATATTTACTCAATTTGGTTTTGAGACTTTTGAAGGTCCTGAGATTGAATCAGATTACTATAATTTTGAGGCATTAAATATTCCTAAGGATCATCCTGCAAGAGATATGCAAGATACTTTTTATTTGAATGAGGGTAGTTTGCTTAGAACGCATACGTCTCCTATGCAAGTTAGAATAATGGAAGCTAATAGACCACCAATAAAAATAATATCTCCAGGAAAGGTTTACAGATGTGATAGCGATGTTACTCATACCCCAATGTTTCATCAAATAGAGGGATTGTTAGTAGATAAATCAGTTACCTTTGCAAATCTTAAAGGGATATTGAATGAGTTTATATCACGTTTCTTTGGAAGTGATATAAAAACTAGATTTAGACCTAGTTACTTTCCATTTACGGAACCTAGCGCCGAGCTTGATATTGAATGGAAAGATAAATCTGGTAAAAAAACATGGATGGAGGTGCTAGGTTGCGGAATGGTAAATCCAAAAGTATTTGCTTCAGTTGGCTATGATGCTAAAGAATTTAATGGCCTAGCATTTGGAATGGGTGTCGAGAGATTATCGATGATTAAATTTGGAATTACTGATATTAGATATTTCTATCAAAATGATTTAAAGTTTTTGAAACAATTTTAATTAATGGAGGAAATTTATATGGGAATTAAGCCAGATCATTGGATAAAAAAAATGTCACTTGAACATAATATGATTGAACCTTTCGTAGAAAAGCAAACTACAGATGGTGCAATTTCATACGGAGTATCTTCTTATGGGTATGATATTAGAGTAAGCAACGAATTTAAAGTATTTACAGATGTTTACAATACAGTTGTTGACCCAAAAAGCTTTGATGAGAAGTCTTTTGTTACTATTATTGATGATGAATGTATTATTCCTCCAAACTCTTTTGCTTTAGCTAGGACTGTGGAATATTTTAGAATACCTAGAAGCACGGTAACAGTTTGTGTGGGTAAATCAACATATGCAAGATGTGGTATAATTGTTAATGTAACACCATTTGAACCTGAATGGGAAGGTCATGTGACTTTGGAAATATCAAATACAACTCCATTACCTGCAAGAATTTATGCAAACGAGGGAATTGCACAAGTATTGTTTTTTGAAGGTGATGAAGAGTGTGATATTTCTTATGCAGATAAAAAAGGCAAGTATCAAAATCAGATTGGGATTACACTTCCGAGAATGAAAGATTAGGCCTTTAATTAAGTTAGGTCCATGTTAGAATTCAAATAAATACTATGGCATCTGAAAAAAAAACTATTAAAAAAGATTCCTATAATGCAAAATCTATCCAGGCGTTAGAAGGCCTCCAAGCTGTTAGAAAACGTCCAGGAATGTATATAGGGGACGTTACCAAGAGAGGTTTCCATCACCTAGTTTTTGAAGTTATTGATAATTGTGTCGATGAAGCTTTAGCAGGGTTTTGTGATCTTATTAGTGTTAACATTAATAAGGATGAAAGTATAACACTTGAAGATAATGGTCGGGGCATTCCAGTAGATATGCACCCGCAAAAAAAGAAACCAGCAGTTGAAGTTATTTTAACTACTCTTCATGCAGGAGGTAAGTTTGATTCCAAAACATATGCAGTTTCAGGTGGCTTACACGGAGTTGGAGTAACTGTAGTAAATTTCTTATCAGAGTTTTTAGAGGTTGAAATATCTCGTGATGGGGCAATATGGCACCAGCGTTATGAGCTAGGAAAAGTAGCATCAAAGTTAAAGTCAATTAAAAAGTCTTCAAAAACTGGTTCTAAGATTACTTTCAAACCAGATAGTAATATTTTTGAGCCTGTAATTAATACTAATGGTAGATATGATTTTGAGCCAAAATTCGATTTTGACTATTTATGTAATAGAATTAGGGAGCTAGCTTTTTTAAATGGTGGATTAAAATTATCTATTAATGATGAAAGAGATAGTAAGTCCGAAACTTTTTTATATAAAGGTGGGATTAATTCTTTTGTTGAACATCTTAATAATGGAAAAAAAGTTGTAAATTCTAAACCTATTTTTATTAAGGGCTCTAAGGAAGGAACTATAGTAGAAATTGCTATTCAGTATAACGATGGCTATTCTGAAAATATTTATTCTTACGTTAACAATATCAATACTATTGAAGGAGGCACCCATTTAAGTGGATTTAGAAGTGCTCTGACTAGATCAATAAATAAGTATGCCAAAGATCAAAATTTATTTAAAAACCAAAATATCCAAATTACAGGAGATGATACAAGAGAAGGATTGGCGGCAGTCGTCAGCATTAAGGTTCCAGAGCCAAAATTTGAGGGCCAAACAAAAACTAAATTAGGTAACTCTGAAACATCTGGAATTGTAGAGTCTTTAATGAATGATTTTTTGGGAGATTTTTTTGAAAAGAATCCTTCCCAGGCTAAAAAAATAGTTGGAAAATCAATAGATGCGGCTAAGGCTAGAGAAGCAGCAAAAAAAGCCAGAGATTTAACTAGAAGGAAAAGTGCCTTAGACTTAGGTTCATTACCAGGAAAGTTAGCTGATTGCCAAGAAAAAGATCCAGAAAAATCTGAACTTTTTATTGTTGAAGGTGAGTCTGCTGGAGGCTCAGCTAAGCAAGGAAGAGACAGGAAAACACAAGCAGTCCTACCATTAAAAGGAAAGGTTATAAATGTCCAAAAAGCTAGACTGGATAAAGTTTTAAGTAATGATGAAATTGGAACTCTTATAACAGCAATGGGTGTTGGAGCGCCAGTAATGTCATCAGAAATTGACGGCGACGATGGAATTGACATTGAAAAGTTAAGATATGGAAAAATAATTTTAATGACTGATGCAGATATTGATGGCTCACATATCAGGACTCTTTTGTTGACCTTTTTCTATAACCATTATAAAGAGTTGATAAGAAAGAAGAAGTTGTTTATTGCGCAACCGCCTCTTTTTAAATTAAGAAAAGGAAATAAAGACACCTATATCCAAGATGAAGATGGGCTAGACGATTTCTTGTTAGAAAATTCAATTAATGAATTAATTACAAAAGAGAGTCTAAAGAAAAATAGTATTACAAACGAAGATTTGCTAAAAAGCATTTCACATTTTAGAAGATATAATGTTTACTTAGATAATTTAGAAAGATCAGGAATGGATTTAAGGATACTAAACATTCTTGTACCTTTAATTCATGAAATGAAAGACGTTAATGTTTCAGGAATTGAAAAGAAGATAGCTAAAGAATTTAAGAAAGCTAGAATTGAAAATCCATTGATAGAGTATTCATATTCAAAAGAATCTGAAAATTCCTTGATATTTTCTGTTAAAAATCAAGGAAGAATTAAGGATTCAATTATAAATTCAAGTTTTCTGGAATCTCAAATTTTTAATGAGGCAATCAAAGAATATTCAAATAGTATGAGTAAAATTAGTTTTCCAATTTCATTAGAGTCCAAAGCCGGCGATATATATGAGTTTACAAGCTTGAACTCGTTACTAGATAAATTAAGTGAGATTGGAAAAAAAGGATACTCAATACAAAGATATAAAGGCTTGGGTGAAATGAATCCTGAACAACTCTGGGAAACAACATTGGATCCAACACTCCGAGTTTTGAGAGAAGTCACTATTGCTGACATTGAAGATATCGATAAGGATAGCAAAGAAAGTAATTTGTTTGAGGATTTGATGGGTGATCAAGTTGAACCTAGAAAAAAAATAATTGAAGATAACGCTCTATATGTTTCAAATTTAGATATATAAGGTTACTTTTTTGTTATATCTTTTATATCATTTATTTCCCTATTAACACTATCATTGATTTCATCTTTCATATTAGTTATATCTCTAAATAATTTTCCACATTTTTTTGCAATATGAGGAACTTCATTTGGGCCAAAAAGTAAAATAAACAATAGAAGAATGAAAATAATTTCGGTAAAACCTAATCCAAACATAAGATTAGTATATAGTAATTTTAATTTTTTATTGGTTTTTTAATTAATAAAGCCAGAACCGCAGCAACAAGACATGCAACTATACATATATAGAATCCATAATTATAAGTGTTAAATTCATCAACTAAGTAACCTGCTAGTGGTGGACCAATAATTGCTGAGATTGAAAACCCTGTACCAAAAACACCAAAAATTTGACCTACATGTTTTTTTCCAAAGAAGTCTTTAAGAAGGGAGGGGAAAATTGGAATCCATCCCCCGTAAGAAAACCCAAAACAAAATCCAAAAAGTGAGTAGTGAAGCAAAGAATTACCATTTAAAAGTATTAAGACCGAAAGACCCTGCCCAAGGAAAACTGAGAATAAAATCTTATTCCTATCTATGAAGTCCGCAAGGTAACCTGTTACAAGTCTTCCGCAAAAACTTCCCGCCGCAATGGACGCAGGAGCAATTGATGATGCAAGCAGGTTAAGGTTATTGCTGATTGCGTAATCGAATTGGAGTGTTACTACTATTAAAAAAGAAAGCATTCCAAGGAAAAGTAATGTGTAAAGTATTATGAAGGCTGGTGTTTTAGTTGCCTCGTTAGTCATCCAATTGTTTGATTCGTCACTGTCAGACTCAGGGAATGGTCCTCCATATGGCTCAAGATTCATTTCTTTCGGGTCTTGTTTCATTAAAAATGCAGGAAGTAGACAAATTAAAGTTATTCCTGCTAACGAGATTAGTGTTATTTCCAAAGTGGAGACACTCAGTATCCATGCAGAAAGTGGATTTATAATTAGTCCGCTAATTGGTACTCCAGCGGTTACAAGACCTACCGCAAAATCCCTCCTTTTATTAAACCATCTTTGTACAACTGCTACAGCTGGAACGTAAAAAGCTCCATCACCTATGCCTGTTAAAACACCATAGTTTAAAAAAAGACTAAATTTAGTATCAGAGTATGCTGTGAGTAATAATCCAAACACAGTTATAAGTCCACCAAAAAAAATTACTTTCTCGGGCCTATGTTTGTCTATTAATTTACCAAACAGAATCATTGAGAAAGCAAAGACTATGCATCTAATTGCAAAAATCGAATTAACAGAAGCCTTTGTCATTTCAAATTTTTCTTGAATCGATGGTAGCAGAACACCAAAAGAATATAAAAGCAATCCATCTAGAAAAACCAGGGCGATTGCAGAAAATACAATTATCCAACCATAAAAAAGTTTATTTTTTTTCATTAAGTTCAACTTTAGGCTATTTTATAAGAAAATCAAAATTATTCTTTATATTTATTGATTTTTCTTTACCTGTCTTCATATCCTTAACTGTAATTAAAGAATTATTTATACTATCTATGGTGAGAATTATTGTTTTAAGAGCTGATGATTTATCAGCCAATTTCATCTGTTTAGCGAAGCTCCTATTATCTAAATCAATTTCTACTTTTAAGCCTAGTCTCCTTAGTTTTAATGCAATGTCTAAACTTTGATCTATTAAAATGGAATTATTATATGCGATGAAAAAATTAATTATTTTTTTAGGTTTATTTTTATTATCCATCCCAAGAATCAGTCTTTCAATTCCAGCCGCAAATCCAATTGATTTAGATTCATTGCCTCCAAATTTCTCCATTAGCGTGTCATATCTCCCGCCTGCAAGAAGTGTATTTTGTGAGCCTAAATTTTTGGATGTCACCTCAAAAACTAAATCATTATAATAATCAATTCCTCTTACAAGTTGATGATTAATTGAATACTTAAATTTTAAATTATCTAAAATCTTGATTAATTTAGTAAATCTTTGGATGGATTTTTGGTCTAAATAGTCAATAGTTTTAGGAACATTATCAAAATTATATTTATGTATTGCTTTATCTAAGAATCTTAAAGGATTTTTATTTAGTATTTCATAATCTTTTTTTTCTATTGTATCTTTATTTTTTTTACCAAAAGCAGATACAGCCTCACTAATATTTTCCATACTTTTTCTATTTCCAATAGTATTTAATTCAAAAGTAGTATCATTAATTTTTAGGTTCTCAATTAAATCTTTAGCTAAATTTAATAACTCAACTTCATATAATATTTCATCGGAGCCTATAAGTTCTGCTCCTATTTGATGAAACATTCTATACCTACCTTTCTGTGATCTCTCATATCTGAACATTGGACCCAAGTAATAAAGTTTATTTAAGCTTTTAATCTTATTTAATGAGTTCTCTATTACACTTCTTACAATTGGAGCAGTACCTTCGGGTCTAAGGCAATACTTTAAGACTTCATTCTTATTTTTTTCACTTGATTCACGATTTAATATAAATTCATACATCTCTTTTGAGACTATATCCGTATCTTCACCTATGCCTGTTTTAAATGTAGAGTCATATTCTAATACTGGAGTTATTATTTCTTGAAAATTATAAAGTTCCATAATATCTCTAAGATTGTTTAGTATATTAGTCCAGCTATAAGACGTCTCTGAATTTGAGTTCTCATATGGAAGAATGTCCCTAAATCCTTTTACAATTTTCATAACTATATAAATCAAATCTTAAATAAGTATTGTTTATTAATCAATTAATCAATAATATATTAATAATGAATATACTTTATGTAGGAAGTCCGCAGCTTTTCAAAGAAGGAGCAAGTTCTATTCATGTAGCTAGAATGTGTGAAGCTTTCGCTGAATTAAATCATAACGTTGAACTGATTTTACCTATAAATAAAAATGAATTAGAAAGTTTTTTTATTTATTATGATGTGCGTGAAAGATTTAAAATTTCTCCCACTATTGGTTTTAAATATGGACCGCTGAGACATTTTTTTCATGGAATTTTATCTTTCTTTAAACTAATTCTAAAAAAAGAATATGACTTCATTGTTACAAGAAATATTACTTTTGCTTATTTAATGTCTTTTTTTAAATCTAAAATAATAATTGATATTCATCATCCACCGGTAAATTATATCTCCAGATTAGCAATTAAGAGATTTATTGATTCAAAAAATATATCTAAGATTACTTGTAATTCTGAGGGTACAAAGGAAAATATTGAGAGAAGTTACAATTTTTCAAATAAATTGGAGGTTTTACACAATGGTGTTAATTTAAAAACATTTAAGCCAAATAAAGATTTGGATTCATTCAAAAGTCAATTGAAAGTTCCAAAAAATTGTAAAATCGTTTCTTATGTAGGCAACACATATATAGGTAGAGGCATTGAAAAAATTATCGAACTATCTAAATTTAATAAAGAAATTTTTTTCCTTATTGTAGGTGGTGAAGATTCCGATAATATTTTATATCAAAAGAAAATAAATGTTTCTCAAAAAAATATTCTCTTCACAGGACATGTAAAAAATTCAGACATACCTAATTTTTTAGCAATTTCAGATATATTACTTATCCCATACGATACCGACTTTACTATTAAAGGTGGCTCAAAAGCATTGGAATATTCATCGCCAATTAAGCTATTTGAATATTTGTCATCAGGAAAACCTATCATTGCATCTAATCTACCTTCAATATCCAGAATTTTGTCTGATGGCTCAGATTCGATATTAGTTAATCCAGACTCATTCAATGACTTGAATGCTGCATTATCCAGTTTATTGGCTAGTAAAGAGTTATCTAGTAAAATATCAGAAGAATCATTGAAACTTTCAAAACAATTTACTTGGGTAGGTAGAGCAAAGAGAATGTTGCTCCATAAAAATTAAATGCAAAAGTTACTAGTAATAATTATCTATATTATTTTTTGTTTACCGTCTTTTGGGAGTGAAATGGATGAGAATTCAGAATCTGAGGTTGATAAAAGTTTTTTAAAAGATAGTGCGACAATAAATTATTTTTTGTGGGGAGGTAGGATTCTTTATGTTAGAAACAAAGATTCTAAAATTTTTGATACTAGCCCAAAAAAATGGGCGCAGAATATTACCAGCCCTGAAATTAATGATGGAGACAACTTCGCAACAAACTATATATATCACCCATATTTTGGAGCATTGTACTATCAAGTTTATCGAGATTTAGGATATGAAAAGTCTGATGCATACCTAGGTACGATTTTACAAAGCAGCTTATGGGAGTTTACGATTGAAGGCACAGTAGAAAAACCTTCAGTCATTGATTTGATAGTTACCCCAGGACTAGGAATTCCACTTGGTATATACTTTGAGAATTTAAATAAAGAACTATCAAAATCTCATTCCTTCTTTAAAAAAACTTTATCCTATTTAATAAATCCAGCAAGATTATTTATGTCCGAAGGCGATTTAGGTATTATAAATCCACTTTCTGGCCAGTTCATGATTTATAAACCTTTTAAATACAGAGATTCAACAATTGATAATAGTCCAATATCATTGAGTGGTATTAGTGTAAAAACATATTTTTTTGATGTTAAGCAATATCGTGGAGGGGGCGCAGATATCCTATATATGGTAGATGCCAGTTTTACTGATAATGCCAAGGAAACAAACATAAGCTTAAGATTTCCTTGGGCTGGCGCATATGACGGAAATGATAAGGAATATAATGTTGTAGATAATGGTTTTGAAGTAGGAAATTTTTCATTATTAATTAGCAAAGTTCTCTCGAGCAAGGAGGATGTTCATATTGGAGCTGATTTAGGTATTAATTTTCCTACAACAACTATTTGGGGTGATAAGAAAGATAGGTTGGAAAAGCTATATTCTAATTCTTTAATACTTAAAGATGTTCTCCATGATTCAAGTACGCTCTCCCCTAAATTTTATATAGCAAATAATTATTTTAGATTTGGGGCAGGATCTGAATTATTTTTTAATGCAAAAGATTATAGCAATGAATCAAAGGAATTTTTTGCTATTTATGATGCAAGATTTAATGTTTTTAAGTCTAAAAGTCAAAAATATAGTTTAGATTTTGACTTTAAAGCAATTGATAAACTTACAGAAAATAGCTCAGGAATTGATACATTTATGGAAGTAATATTTAAGTTTGTAGATAATTTAAATTTAGCAATTTCATTTATTAAGCCATTAAATGGAGATGCTGCTAAATATATTCATAATGGAATAAAGGTAAATTTAAAAGTCCCATTATATTAATTTCTTATTTCTCTAGTAAAGAATCTTCTAACTCATCAATTGGTATTGCAGCGAGTGTAATTAATTGAATCGTCCCCCTAGATCCTAATTCGATTGAGATTCTAGAAATTGTTTCATTATCAGGTGCATCAAGGATATTGATAAAATCATACTCTCCTAACACAGCGTATTGCTCAATTACTTTTGCACCCATCTTTTCAATTTCATCATTAACTTCCTTGATTCTTTCTGGACGCATTTTTACAGTTTTTCTTCCTTCATCAGTTAAGTTGCTCAACATTATATATTTTGGCATTTATAACTCCTGTGAAAGAACATCTTCGATATTTTTTTTAGGCATCGATCCAACAAGTTGATTTTTTAGGTCACCTTTGTTAAAAATTAGCATTGTAGGAATACTTTTAATTCCATATTTTGCTGCCATCTCTTGATTTTCATCAATATTAATTTTTACTATTGCTAATTTTCCTTCTTTTTCTAACGAGATCTCTTCTAAAGTTGGTCCTAATAATTTACATGGGCCGCACCAAGGTGCCCAAAAATCAACAAGTACCGGTATTTCAGATTTTAAAACCACACTCTCAAAATTTGCATCATTTATTTCTATAACATTGCTCATATTTTACTCCTCAATCAAAAACTTATTCTTTGATTATATTAAAATAAATTATTAAAGTCGCCAACAATAAGTTAAAATTATCACATTATTAAATAAAAGGAAGTCCATTTATGATTAAAAAAAAATATAGAAAAGAATCTGATTCGATGGGTTCAATGAATGTCCCAAGTGATGCACTATATGGAGCACAAACCGCTAGAGCAATACAAAACTTTCCGATTAGCAATTTACGATTTAACAGGGCTTATATTGAAGCTTTAGGTACGATCAAATTTTCTGCTGCAAAAGTAAACCTAGATTTAAAATTAATCAATTCGAATATAGCAAAATCTATCATGAAAGCTGCCGACGAAGTGATTTCTGGTAAGCATGATTCACACTTTGTTGTAGATATTTTTCAAACTGGGTCAGGAACTTCAACAAATATGAATACAAACGAAGTTATTTCAACATTAGCAAATAAATATATAAATGGTAAAAGTAAAGTTCATCCAAATGATCATGTCAATTTATGTCAATCTAGTAATGATGTAATACCAACTGCTATGTATATAGCCTCTTATAGTTTGATTATAAAATCCTTAATTCCTAGTTTAAAAATACTTCAAAAAGAATTATCTAAGAAAGCAAGAAAATTTGATAAAATTTTTAAAATTGGTAGAACTCATTTACAAGATGCAACACCGATAACACTTGGGCAAGAGTTTGGCGGATATTCATCGATGGTTTCTAAATCTATTAATTTTATTAAAGAATCATCAATTAACCTCTCAGAGCTAGCGCAAGGGGGAACTGCTGTTGGTACTGGTATTAATTCTCATCAACAATTTGGAAAAAAAGTTGCTTTAGAAATTTCAAAAAAAACAGGTATTAAATTCAAAGAAGCTAAAAATCATTTTGAGGCTCAGGCTTCTAAAGATGCCCTTGTTTTAACTAGTGGATCTTTAAAAACGCTAGCAACTTCATTAATGAAAATAGCCAATGATATTAGATGGCTGGGAAGTGGCCCTAGATGTGGTTTTGGTGAGATTTCACTGCCAGCTATACAGCCTGGATCATCAATAATGCCAGGTAAAGTAAACCCTGTGCTTGCAGAATCATTAACGCAGGTATGTGCACAAGTCATTGGGAATGACACAGCTATAACTATTGCAGGACAATCTGGTAATTTCGAACTTAATGTAATGATGCCAATAATGGCACATAATATGATTGAATCAATAGAAATTCTCTCAAATGTATCCAGAGTTTTTGCAATAGATTGTATTGCTGGGATTGAAGCCGATAAGGATAAATGTGAAAGCACAATTGAAAAAAGTTTAGCTATGTGCACTAGTCTTGCCCCAGTTATTGGTTACGATAAGGCTGCAGGTGTTGCTAAAAAGGCATTTAAAGAAAATAAAACTGTTCGTGAAGTTGTAAATGAAGATGAAATTCTAGAAAAAAAGGAAGCGGATAGGATTTTGAATCCAAAGGATATGATAAAACCTAGTCTTTAAAAATGAAGAAGAAAAAATTTTTAACAAAAATTAATAATCTCGAAGATATATCAGTTAGTGTTGAATATTATAAGGAAAAATATTTTCCGGATATATTGAAAGAAAAAGTTTTATTAGAATATCTTGTTGAACAAATCAAGCTTGATCCTAGAATTCTTTATGATGAAAGCTATGTGAAGGGATGGAAAGATGAATTGACCCTTGAGAGAGAGTCAAAAGTAAAAATTGTAATAAATTTACTTCAATCAGTTCTAAACGAACTTGAAAACTCTAGTACATTATTATCTACAAAGAAAAACTTTGATAGATGGACAGAAGCAAAGTATTGGTTAAAAGAAATTTTTACGGCTGCTTCCTCAGGCTCATTATCTAAGTTGGTTTACTTTGGTCCTGATGCGGAGAATTTTCCTAGTGATTCCAAACTTTTATCTGAGTTCCTTTCTTTAAGGTCAAAAATAGATAAGTTTTTCGTAAAGTTCTATCCATATATTTTGGCAAATAATAAAGGGAAAAAGCGTTCATCCTCTATAATGTTGTCCAAGCATGTAAACACGCTTATTATTGATGAGGCATTAGGTATATTTGCTTCAAGATATCATAAGTCATATGCTCCTTATTCTGGATCTATTACTACAAAAAATTTTGATGAAGTAGATTCTGTTGACAAAATTGTTTTACACATTTTAGCTAACAAATACCGTACGACATTTCAGTCAATTTCAATGAGAATGAAGTTAATTTAAATTTTATATTTTTACTTTCCTATAAGTGGTATAATTTTAAAAATGGTTATGAAAAAGAAAGAAGATATTTGGATTGATTCGGAAATTCTGAGTGAAAAGTTCTTTATGGCTTTGAAAGAATTTGTTGAGCAGGTCCATGTCGGCAAGACGGGGATTCTTTCATGGCTTTTTTTTTGTAAGTACTTCAGTGATTTTCAGGATACTAAAAAACCATTGTATTTAGCACTCGCCATTAAGGAGCAGCCGTGTATATTAGATCATCCCATTATTAGATATCAAGTCATAGCCTGGACCTTGCAGTCTAAATATCCTAGTGTAGAAGATAAAATGAGCCTCAAAGAGTTTGCTCTAGGTTTAGGTGACTATAACGCTTATAAAAAATCAAAAAATTCTATGCCTTTCAATAAAGAACATATCGCAGGGACTTATAAGTATATTTACAAAATGCTAAAGACAACAGATAAAGAACTTAAGCCTAAATCAATAAAAGAAAGAAACTTTGCACTGAGAGTAATATTTAATCCTGCCAAGGCTAAAATAATTCCTCTTGAGAGTAAAATATCTGAATGGGCTGAAATTAATAATCTCAAAGAAGTTGCATTATCTATTACTCAATATTTTTTAAGTTATAAATGGAGCTTGGAATATAAAAATGATTTTGTAAAAAATGAAGATCAACTACTTGTTCCACCAAAATTAATTTCCATGAAAAAGATAAAAGAATTAATTTGATGATTTACTTAAATCTTTCTGATTAGCAAACTCTATATTGGTCCAGCGTTCAATTAAGAAGTTGAATAAGTCCTTAGCTGATTCATATTTTAATGAGGAGAGCATATCTTTAAAATCAACTATTATTCTTACCGAATCTTCTTTATCCAAACTATTCATAGGGAATGAAGCCAGTAAATCTCCATAGTTTAAAATTATAATACTATCAGATGGAAATTTCATGAACCAGTCTGACAGTTCGGATAAATCGTTTTTAATAACATCAATATAATTTTTAAGCTCGTTATCATTTGTATCGGTTCTATTCGCCGTTGATATGAAATCATTTATAAGTTTTATAGCGGAATTTATTCCACATTTATAATGTATTGCACCAAAACCCCAGTGTGTCTTGAATATTTTTTTTTGACTTTCGTTGAAAATAAAAAACCAATGAATTGGAATAATATTATCAACAAGATACGAGAATGGTGTTTTATCTAATTTATTATCCGGACAAATAAAGTTCTCATTATCTTCTTTAATAAACAGGCATTCTTTTATTTCGCTTTCTTTAATACTTAAGTGTTCACACAACGCACTTTGAAAGGTTCCATATTCATTTCCAAACCATAATCCATATGGTGAGGTTGGGCCACCCCAAAAACGTTCATAAAAATCAGTATATTCTTTCCAATAATTTTTATCTTCTTCGAAATGAGATAGTCTCTGGTAAATTTGTAAACAACATGAAGGCATAATTTGATTTTCCTATATTTAGAATTATAATTCAATCTAAATATATGAAATTTTTAATACAAGTTTTTTATCTCTTCTTATTTTGTACTGTCACCGTGCATGCTGAGAATATTGTTTTTTATGAGACAATTCCAGTATTTGGGAAATTAATCATTATGGGTGTTGCTATTGGTATTCCAACTTTTATTATTATTTCTCATGTTCCTCTTTTTGAACTATTAGATACAGATAAGGTACCGGATCCACCAAAAGTTCCTAAGGCTCAACTAGAGACTCTGAAGGGTACCGTTGTAGGCATAGTATTTGGTCTTTTAATAACAGTACTGTGTTTAGTCCTTCTTTAATTTTTTTTCTTAAATAACTAGTATTTATAACCTTTTTTGTGTTATAGTGAGCTCAAATGTCTGTAAAAGTGGACCAAATTATTAGAACCGATAGAAAAAGCACTGAAATTAGTGTTTCTGTAGAGGGTTATATTATAGTTAGAGCTCCTCTTGGTGAGACTATAGAAAAAATAGAAGAGATAATTGAGTCTAAAAAATTTTGGTTATTAAGAACTCAACAAATTACAAAAGCTAAATATTTAAATGATTTACATAAAAAATATGAAGAAGGCGAAAAATTTTTATACCTAGGAATTGAACGAAATTTAAAAATAATCAACAGCGATACTCCTTTAACATTTAGCGATAACACCTTTTTTCTTTCACGCCATTATTTAAAGTTTGCAAATAAATTCTTTATTGATTGGTATAAAGATAGGGCAGGTGAATATATTTCACAGGTAGCCGATAGATTCTCTATGCTTTATCAGATTCCTTATAAAAAAGTTATCATTAAAGATTCATTTTCTCAATGGGCTTCTTGTTCAGGAGATGGAAATTTGAATTTTAGTTGGAGGGTAGTTCTTGTACCATCTGAAGTTATTGCATATTTAGTTGTTCATGAACTAGCACATATTCATATTAGAAATCATTCAGCAGATTATTGGACCAAAGTTGAGCAAATGATGCCGGACTATCTTAAATATGATAATCTTTTAAAAGAATATGACCATATATTGAGTATTTTTAAAAATGATACAGGAACTTTTGTTTCAAGAAAAGAGTCAGTAGAACCCCAGGAAGGAAGTACTAAAGAAAATAAGCAACTAGAGTTAGAAATATAAATATATGTCAACAAAAATAAAAAAAACTGTTAATAGAATTATTGTATTTATTCTTTCTCTCCCTTTTGCTATACCTTTACTGTCGCCGATAATCCTTATTTATTTTTTATATTTAAGTACATTTCCAGAAGGAAGGGCAAAGCTAAAAAAGTTTTATGGTATATTCCTTCATTTTAGCAGGCTTATAATAGGGTGTTTTAGTAGAAATAGTCCTGAAAAAAGAGTAAAATCCAGAGCAGACTTATGGCAAGAATGTAAAAATTACTGGAATGGGGTTGCTTAAAATTGATCAGTATTTGCTGTTATTTTATACAGTGAATAGGCCATAATTAAAAAGATTGCTAGGAATAATAACCCAAAAAATATTTTTTCTTTTTTACTGCTCATACTTTAATTATAAATGGAAAAAACAAACTGTAAAAAATTTATTAATTAATAATTGCTATAATAAAAAAGATAAGTAATATATTTCATATGCAAGGAATTGATTTTAAAGAAAAGAAAAATGATGAGAAGATGATTAGCTTAGTCTTTCCTGAAGGATTAAGAGATAAAATTCTTTTTAGGCCCCAAACTAAAGGAAATGTTCAATTAAGGAATGATAAGGGTGAAGGCTATCATAGTCATAACCCATTTAAATTAATTGCTTTGGATTGCTTAGAGGAATATCTAACAACCGAAAATCCAGATAAGTTAATAGAAGCCGTAATGCACGATTACTCTATTTTGCACGGAACAATAATTAGAGACCATGAATCTTGGGATCCAAAAACTATGGTCGGAGATGAAATTGTAGATTTAACAATTCTATCCATGGCTCATATTGGGACCTTTAATGAGGACCTAAAACATGTAACTCCTTCCACTGTTGTCTGGTCAACAATCAATTATTGGAGATCTTTCCTTACTTTTAAACGTAATGCTTTTTATGCTGAAGAGACTGGGAAGTTTCTAGAAGGATGTTTTCTTAGATTAGGCGGTGCATTAATTCCTTCTATCGTTCCTGTTGCCGATGGTGCCTTTACCGAAGAAGAAAGAAAATATAGAGAAATGAAAAGCGCCTAAGATTATTTTCAATGACATGATATGCCAAATTTTTTAAGTTTCCAGTAGTTGTATGGAAGCGGAGTTAGAAATCCTGCTAGCAATATCAAAGGTAATGATTTAAGGTTTATTATAGCTTCACCATTAATCATAAAATCTGTTGTATTCATGGCGATTTCCATACCAACCATACTAACAAAACTCATTCCTATAGCTGTTCTAAAGGCATCTTTAATACCTAATTGACGCGAAAGTATTACAGTCTCAAGTATGATACTTGTAATTAAACCGTTTATTATAGCAAGCACCATAACCTCTAAGGTAGAATATCCATGATTAATATTTTGGAAATATATTATTGTTCCAAAGTCACCAATAGAGCAGCCAAGAAGACACCATAGGGTGTTAATAGAGGCTTTTTTCCAGGTATGTTTGCATTTCCACATAATATTATTTTCTTCTTATAAGATATATCAATACAAATATCATAAGTACAACGGTTATAGAAAAATAAAAAAGAATTGTTTCTTGAATCATTTCTCTAGTTATAATACATTATAAATATAATGGCTCAATCTAAAATTCTAGATTCTAATATAAATAATAGGTCTCAAATAGGCAGGGAACTAATTAATGAAAAAAATGCAATATCTTTTATGAAAAAATATGAACTATTTGATAGAAAAGATCTATTTCCAAATAAAATTCGTACGATGGAAATTAAAGAATGGGAATCTTTTGCCAGGCAAAATCCATATTTGGCAAAGTTTTTGAACAAACAAATGCCAGGATATTTCTTTTTGGCGCTTGAGACATGGAATTCGGCAGATGATTCTGCAAATTCTAACCCTTTGGTTGAGACAATCTTTGCTGATACAATTATATATTGGAGAAATTTAGTTTTAAATAAGGATAAAAATTTATCCTCTGATGCTGAAATACTTCTAGAAAACGTTGGAATTGCTTTAAAATCTGTTCCAGGAGATTGAAATGAAAATCATAAGGTTTATTTTAGGAAGAATAATTCTATTTTTAGATTGGATAACCTCACCAAGGCCAAATCCAATCTCAGAAGAAAAAAGAAATGAGATAAATTCATTTACATCCAACATGGTTATGTATGAGTTCAAGGCATGTCCTTTTTGTGTTCGGGTTAGAAGATTTATGAAAAAGAATAATATATCAATAAAGACTAAAGATGCCAGAAGGAATAAAGAGTATGCGACTGAATTAATTAATGGTGGTGGTAAGCTTCAGGTTCCATGCCTTTTAATACCCAAAGATGAAAATAATTCCCAATGGCTATATGAATCTAAAGATATAATCAACTTTCTTTCTAAGGAGTTGAGCATAGAATTATGAGTTTAAAAGAAAAGCTTTCTAAGATGGAATTTCATGTTACACAGGAAGCTGGGACTGAGCCCCCTTTTTCAGGTAAGTATCATGATGAAAAATCTGAAGGTATATATCAATGTGTTTGCTGTGATGATGATTTATTTAGCTCTAACAGTAAATTTGATTCTGGTTCAGGCTGGCCAAGCTTCTATGATTGTATTAAAAAGGAAAATATTGAATATAAAGAGGATTCCTCACATATGATGTTAAGAATCGAGGTTAGTTGTAAAAGCTGTGGTTCACATTTAGGACATGTATTTAATGACGGACCAGAGCCTACAGGACTTAGGTATTGTATTAATTCTGCCTCATTAATATTTAAGAAATCTTAAAAACCTCTAAGTTTTATTGTAAAATTAATCATGTCAATTTTTAGACAGCATATAGGTTCTTTAAAAAGAAAGAAAGAATTAGATAAGAATGCAAAAGTTGTAAAAAGAAGAAAAGGTGATTATGCACCTACAAGGCTTTTTTTTGAACCCAGAACAGTTGTAAAAGGCAGAACAAAGTTCAAATGGGGTAATCTGAAAGACTTTTATCCTCCTAATTTAGCAAATCCCCT
>CENZ01056288.1_pt1 | contig 25675 bp, 32 predicted proteins | sample 361341 | NCBI WGS metagenome assembly CENZ01 (sample SAMEA2619782, study PRJEB7988) | marine metagenome | biome: marine biome (ENVO:00000447); feature: deep chlorophyll maximum layer (ENVO:xxxxxxxx); material: "saline water (ENVO:00002010), including plankton (ENVO:xxxxxxxx)" | depth 50 m
TTAGTTACAAACTCATTCGCCCAGATAGTACATGGATGATTACGAAATGCACCTTTATCAGTAGCATAAGGTGTACCATCTGCTTTAGGAATAGTACCGAAGTTATGACCCCATTTGTCAGAGCATACAATAGCAAGCATCTGACAGGTCTCTAGGGGCATCTTGACGATGTGCTTGTCAGGGAGAGTCACAGCAGACTCCCAAGGACTGGGAGAGGTCACAAAGATATTCATAGTAACTTAGATAACGAAATGAATAGTAGGAATGCTAACATTATAACCACATCCCATGATTTTGTCTTTATGAAGTAAGGTATTGAAATAAGATCTGCAACAAAGTGTGCTGTTACACCAACCAATACATTTACATGAAGGACAATAAAGTAAGCAATAATAACTAAAGCACTACCCACCATTCTTAAACGAACTACATTCATAATATTAGTATAACTCAATTAGTCACGTTGACGCCAGTCATCAGGTTTATCTTGCTGAAACCATTCTAGCATATCATCTGCACTTGTAAACCCCTTCTTATGTTTGGATGGGTCGGGATCTCCTAATCCCATCCTATTCAAAAAATCATCTGTACTACCGTTTTCAATTTCCTGAGAAGATTGTCTTCGTGCTTGCTGTAACCAATCACGAGCAGTAGTATGACTCTTTGCCAATTTCTCTGCCCAAATCATATCATCTAATTTTACCTCTTCACCATTCGCAATACATTTACAAATAAACTCCATTCGCAGTCGGTATTTTGTAGACAGCATAAAACCTAGATCACACCTGGTTTATTTAGAAGCATAAAAAAAGAGGACCCGAAGGTCCTCTCAGTTATGTCAGGAGATCAGAAGTTATACTTCAAACCCAATTTTGTTCCATAACCGCGATCAACGTCGCTATCACCCGAACCAACGAACGATACTTCACCATATGCACCAAGAGCATCGCTCAAGGAGATACCAACGCCTGCCTTGCCTGAAGGAACGGTGTCGCTTTCAGCACCGTCAGGAGCAACTACGCTAGCGCCGCCTTGGACATAGTATGATGCAGAGTCACCTAGTGCGCCTTCGTAACCCACGTGAAGGTCCGTTGCGGTTCCAGAATAATCGGATCCCGTCCAACCGGAATTAGCTTCTACGTTAACGTAGGGTCCGGCGAATGCAGCACCAGCAGAGACGGACAGGGCAGCGGTTGCTGCAAATACAGATTTGATCATTTTGTTTAATTACCTTTTAGTTTACTTGTGGAGTGATTACCCACAGATGTTGGATTGGGTTCTCCCAATCGCTTGTACAGATTGTAGCACATGTTGCGATGCGCGTCAAGTGGTATGTGCGATTAATTGAGGCACTTCCCTGATTTGCTACAAGAGTAATTTAGCATGAAAAAGGGGAGTTTTGACTCCCCCTTGTGCCAGTTTGTGATACGGATATCCGATGAATGTTATAACCTTAACTTATCAATTCAGGTATATCAACAGTCCTTTAACATTAACGTTACCTGCAGTTGCTGTGATATCAACATTTCCTGTACCGGTAAGCATGTTGATACCAGTACCAGCAAGTACACTTAAGGAAGTCGTAGAAGTAATAGTAGTGGAATTACTTGCTTGTGTAAGTGCTCCTACAGCAGTAATATTAGTAAATGCTGCGCTCGTAAGAGTTAATCCACCAGCAACAGTTTTCATACCAATAGTACTCACCGGATCTTTAATTAATCCAAGAGGTTGTTTAGCTCCTATAGCAATCATTTCTATTGCTCCACCTGCACCCATAGAAATATCTCCAGCCGCCTTAATATTCATATGTCCAGGTGATATAACATTAACTGATGCACGAGGATCATACTGAAGACTCACTTCTTCACTAATAACATCTGATTTTTGTCCTGTAACTACACCGACTCTAGTATCAGACGTTTCCGTAATTTGTCCAGCATTGATACGAAGTTCTCCACCACCATTAGGACCTGCTTGAATAAGAACAGAAGATTTACCAATCAAAGATAAAACATCTGCTGCTTCTAAAACTATATTAGTTCCTTTAATTCTTACTTCACCATGGACTTCTGTAATAGAATCGCCATAACATATTTCAGATTTTGCTGTTTCATTTTTACCTGCTGTAGAAGATTCCTTAGATCCGCCACCTTCTGTTGAAGAATCGGGATTTGAATTGTATTCAGCAACTGAGCGACCACTTTTAATTATTTGACCACCCTTGGAATTGACAATGAATCTACCACCACATGCTTTACCATTTCCACCAGAACCACTAAGCATCATGATGTCTCCATTCTCTTGAATAGAGATTCCCATACCATTTAACTTATTGCGAATTTCAAGGTCTCCACCATCATCCGTCAATGTATAACGTTTACCAGCAACTAGTACAGTAATTTCAGTTGAAACAGGTCCTTGCTCTTCATTAGGAGTTGATGGTTCTACAGGTGTTTTATTATCATAAGATCGTTGAGTTGGAGCTCCAGGTGCCCTCAAGTCATCACCAAGTTTTTGGTCAAATGTTTTTGCCATAATTACTCCTAAGGACAATCAATATATTTACCTGTCCCGATCTTGGCAGATCCAACAGTAACTCTAACATCTCTATCAAGACAAGAGAATGATGGAATGAATTTAGCACCATATCCACCACCACCGATGATAAGAACTTTAGGATAGCTATCAAAAACAATAGATCTGTTTTTAATTCTAACACTAATGACTTTACCATTTTCAACTACCGCATCAGCAATGGTATTATCACCATTAATGTATACTTGAGGTGAAGAAGTATACTCTCTACCAGGATTTAACATAGTGAAAGAATCAATAATACATTCTTTATCTGATGTTTGGGGAGTATTAATTTTATACCCAAATCCAGGATCGGTAATTCTTAACTCAGTAATTCTACCAGTAGAATCCAATAATGGCAATGCAGCTGCGCGGAATCCTTCTCCCGGAATAATAACTACTGGAAGTTCTGTATATGGATCTCCAGGTTCATCAATAGGAATATCAATAATTCCACCACCAGGATCAGTAATGATCTTTCCAGAATCTACAGTAGGATTTCTAGGTGGATCAGTTCTTGAGTCTACATTAGAAGATGAATCTTCACTAGCATCTAATTCTTCAGAACTAAACCCAGAAGTATCAGAGAGAATAATAACATTGGTACTAGCAGATGTTCCTGCAATACCAAATGTCAGTACTTCGTCATCTTCTAGTTCAGAATCTGTATTTACACCAACAATAACAGTTGCTTTATTATCTTCTATAGTAAATGATCCCGATAATGAATTACCCACAATATCATTTGGAGTAATTCCAGTTCCAAATAAACGATAGAATAATGTTCTACCAGTCTCAACATTTGTAGTAGTTATAGTATATTTGATAAATTGCCCTTCCTTTACACTAGACCTATCAGATACTACTTTATAGGTTGGCGTTGTATCAGTAGGATCAACAGTAGGATCAGGATTCACATCTCTAGCGTTAATAATATCAGGAATAATTATGTCAGGTGATTCAGTAGGTGGAGGTGGAGGAGATGGTGGGGGATCTCCTGGTGCTGGTAACGGTAGACCTGGTGTCCTAATAGTACTTTCAGTTATCACACACTTAGCAACAGTTTTTTTAGCAAATGATGGAATTGTTCCAGGAGAATCTTTTTTGATTGTCACAAAGAAATCTTCATCTCCCTCAGATTCGGTATCAGTAAGAGTTCTTACAAAAATTTTCTTTTCCGACTCTCCAGGAGCGAATCCTAAAATACCACTAGATTTTAAATAGTCAGCTCCCTCTGTAGCACTACCGTTTCTAGTAGTATACTTGACACTTGATGATACATCAAGATATCCAACTCTAGTAACAACAAAAGTTGCTTCATCTCCTTCTTCAACTGTAATATCAGAGATATCATATTGAATAGAATTTGGAATTGGGGGATTTTGAACCCCACCAACAAATATTACTTTTGTTGGTTGAAGAACATTTCCTTCATATGCCTCATCACAAGTATACCTAGACCAATCTTCTCCCGTAACTGGGAATAGATCGTCAGTAATATTATCTAATAGATCATCTAAAAAATTACTCCGATCATCAGAATCGCAATTAGTACAAACTACGGTAGTTTTAGAACATGACTTTCCAGGACCGTTGCATTGGATTCCAAGTAGATCTAAAACATAATTGATTGCATCACCAATGATATTAATAGCAGATGCTGCAGCACCTAAAAGGTCCTGAAGAGGACCTAAAACAGATTCAAGTAATTCATTCATTAAAGATTGTATTTTACTTAAAACACCTTCAACAAAATTATCAACTAAACATGCTGCTGCTTTGTATACATCAAACAAATATCCAAAAATAAGATCTTCCAAGAAAGAAGCCAAACGATCTCCAAGATCTGCCATCTGGCAACCAATATTAGCTAAAAGGTCGTTAAAGAATTTTGTAAGCGGTGTTAATGAATTACCAGTATCCGATGGATACAATAGCATGTTAATTAAATCTTTAATACCTGCTTTTATTTTTTCAAGAATAAATCCCTTTACAGACGCGACAAAAGTTCTTACAACAAGGATCGCCTTATTTACATATTTTCTCCCTATGCCAACTGCATCATGCAATTCACCACTTAATGGTGCAATAAGGTATGTTCCTAATTTGCCGTCATTGTTTTGAACTTCGGCAAGCATTTCCGAGAATAATCTAGTAAAAGTTTTTTTAAGATCAGTTTCTTTACCACACTTATCTGCTTTCTCTACACAAAAATTAATCCCTCCAGGATTTAAATCTGTATTTTTAGAATATTTTGCTACTTGAAAATTTGTTGGACCACTAACTATTTGATTTTTATCACCAGTCTTCTTTAGTATGCCACTAGGAGCTACTCCTGCCTCTGTAGAAGTTAGCGAAGCAGGGGATCCAACGGCAGGGGTAGGTTGATCAAACGCTAATTTAGCATCTTCCGGAATATAGGTAGTAAATGATTTACAGTTTTCACCTGGTGTAGGATCATTAGCAGTCTTTTCAGATGTTGAATTAGCAACTCTACCAACAGAACCCATAATAACGGGTTGTTGTTGAAGATTATCTAGATAAAATCCAATAACCCATACTCCCTTACCCAATTGATCAGAGACTGATGTTGCTCCTCCTGGTGTATGAGGATTCGTTACAGGCATCATAGTAATTGCCCATGGAAGATCCTCCCATGAAACTGCCTCACAAGACTTAGGATGAGCACCAACGATCCTTACTTTATAACGACCAGAAAGTTTTTCATCATCCGCCTTCTCAGATTCAACTTGTCCAATCCACCACGAGAATCCATCGGATCCGATTTGATTTATTGGATATAACCCGTTTAATGAATCCATATTAGTCAATCTTCATATACTAAGCATTCAGGTTCCGAAGGATTTTGATCACAGAAAAGTTCTAGGTAAGTAGGATCATGATGATCACCTTCCTCAATATCTTTCTTATGATGATCTGCATATTCTTCTAATTCCTGTAGTTCACCTTCAATATGACGACGTTGATGAGATGAGATGAGAGGATTGTCAAGGATTTCTTTGTCCTTTGCGATATGATCTTCAATTGATTTCATTTGTACTCCTAGTATCGTTATTTATTCGTATATTGTTTAATTCCGCAAGAATCACGGATTAGTTCAAGTACAGTATAAGCGTTTTGTTCCTTAACGTCAATCTGATGATTGACAGATTTAATCAAATATGTGCCACTATATGTTGGATCCCAAACTTCATCTTTCCGCTCTGCGTCAGAAACTTGATTGGGAATCCTAATATCTATTGTATCTCCGGCATTAAGATCAAAATTCGCAGTTAGGGATATGGTCAATTCATAATTGAACATAACTCCTAGTCTAGAAATACTCTGCGGTAAATATTGTTTAACATAATCAGGAAAAGAATTATCGGGAGATTGATCCCCGAGATCAGCATCTTCATTAGATGCAACATTTTTACCCATATACCAATTTTCGTGATTTACAATAGTTGACATCACTCTACTTGGATACTGTGATAATATAGTTTGACCTACAGGAAGTTCAGTTTTTGTCCCTAAGTGAGACATATCATTCCAAGTATTTGTTATGGAATAAACTTGCTCTTCGTACTTACCAGTATTTATGTCGTAGTAGCACACCAAAGAAGAATATGCTCCTTCCCTCATTTTTTGCATAGTATCAATTTCACTTCCGAATCTAATCTCTTGGATCTTAAACATACTCTCTTCAGATGTCTTTCCAGGAGAATACGAAAAAATATTAGTCTTTGGTTTTTGTTCTGATAAAGAATCAATTGACTTAAAGACGAATTGAGATTTCTCTTCTTTTCTTGTAACCTGAAAAAATAAATATCCTGCTGTTCCTGATGCATCATCTGCAGTATTAGGATCGGCATCAGAATTAGTACCGAATGGTGTTACTTCTAAGGGAACTACTCCTGGTCTTAATTTTGGTGTAGTAGATTCTTTTTGGGCAATTGTTTTAGACTGTAAGGATCTAATTAATGCAAATGGAGTCTTTTTAGTAGGTAAGTGTTTAAGACTAGTAACAGAATCTTCAACATCAATCCTATTACCAACAACATTCAAATATTCTAACAGTAGTTTTCTTACCACAGCAGAGGTAGATCCAGAAATTAGTTTATTGACCCGGATACTCTCATTTAATAATCCCTCGGTAGAAATTAATGCTAATGTATAAATCTGGGTTCTATCTGCATTAACTCTATTACTTACTTTAAATACACGAAACTCGTAGAAATAAGTATCTTCTTTAGCATCAACTACTTCAAAAACAACCTTTTCAAATCCTTGAATAGGAATGGATGAAATTAAATTTTGTGCATTATCAAGTATAACCATGGTTGCACCATAAGCAGGCCACAGAATATTTTCATGATATTGAATAAACAATACCATATCCAAGAGGTTTGCTTCCGCCTTCTCTCCATCCGGTTTGTATAAAGCAATCTGTTTGATTTCACAACTAGATGCATATGGTTTTCTATTAAATTCTGACATAGTTAACTATACAAAGACGGGTAGAGTTCAGAAAATCCTATATCACCCTTTGTACTTATATAAGAAGGAGGAGTATCATCAGCAGTATCATCTATTTGACTGTTATTACTGATGAGAATTGGTTCCAAAGTTTTGTTTTTGGTTTCCATTTTACGTAGAGAATTTTGCTGCGATTGCATATTCACAACCGTAGATATAGCACCACGAGATGCAGGAGAATTAATACTAGATTGATCTCCCATAGGTTTACCATACATATTCATGCTTTCATCAGCACCAGACATACCAGCATCACGCATATACTGTCTTAAGACATCATTTCGCCTTTGTACTTTCTCAGCGATTGTCCCAGTGCGATCCATCAACCCACGAGTGCCTGTCATATCTCCAATATCTTGAGCATTACGAATCGCATTATCTAATCTTTTATTACCTGATGGTTGAATTCTAGATTGCGGAGTAACCTGTGGTTGTACCTTACGAGTTCTATATGCAGGATCACTTATACTAATATTATATTCCCGAAGCATTCTTTCTGCAAGTTCTTTTCTTTTTGGATGAGGAGCTGCATCATATGTTTCAAGTTGAGTTTCAGAATTCTGACTATTATATCTTTCAACATCCTCAGGAGTATATCCACTATTCTGAGCAGAGAATGGTACTTCCATTCCTAGGAATTTTTGTACCGTTCTGCCACCTTCCATATAGCTTCCTCGCCCAGATCCTGATGGAGTCATAACTCTACCAGTTCCAGGTAAGAATCCAAAAGGTCCTCCTGTGCCACCTTTACGACTACCATATCGCATAGATGATCCACCAGTGCCACCTGTAGGTCTGCTATAAATGGTTTTAGAATTATCACCACCTATACCACCACGACCAGTGAAGACCCCAAGAGGATCCCACCACGCTCTTTCATTTTTAGATGATTCTGCACTACCAGAAGCAAACATCTGTTTTCGTCTATCTTCCTGATCTTTTTTATGAGAAGTATCTTTAATAACTCTATCAGCAATAGTATTCGGAACTCCAAATGCAGATGCAATTGGGTTAGCAATTTGCTTAAGATCAGAAGTAATAGGAGCTGCTAATGTTCCCATACCAGAGACTGCCTTCTCAAGCATAGATAATGTCATGACTCCTGCTGCTCTAAGTGGCAGTTCCATGGCTTTCTGTAGATCTTTATTCTTTTTGTCTATTTTTGCAGGAACAGCAGAGTCCTGCATAGAAACCATAGCATTAAGAATATTAGGAGAAAATAAAGGATTAGATTCACCATTAGATCCAGAATCTAACTTTGATACACCACCAGTTTTAGGAACTCGGGATGAAGGAATTGCAGATGTTTGAGGTTTAGGTCTTACTTTACCATCAACAGCACTAGGTTCACCTTGAGTAAAATTATTATCAAGTGGCACAATCATTTCGTTGCCATGTAACTTGGCAAGATAACCACTATCAGGACCGGACATAATGCCGCCCTCTTCAAGTTGAGGTATTGGAAGACTTAATTGCTGATCTTGAGTCTCAGGAGTCTTTCCAATCTCTTGTTCATCCTGCAATAAATTTAATTGTATTGCTTCTTGTTTTGATTGCCCTATGTCTTGTAGTCGTAGCGTTCCAGATTGATCAGTTTCTTTACCTTGTTCTGCGGCTTTGGCTCTGACTTGTTCTATATCTGTTTGTTTCTTAGCAGTATCATTCTGATCTCGTAAGGCATCTATAATAGCATCTAACTTAGTTTCCAGCAAATCAGAATTTTGTTCTAATTGCTTAATAGTACCAAAAATACCTTCTTTAGATTGAATTACTTCTGATTGTGCGTCATCTAAACTATCACCTAAGGTAGAAAAATTCTGATTGATTGCTTCTACTGCAGCAGCTAAGAATTTACCAAGTTTTTTATCCTGAACCTTTACTGGTTTATCGTTAGATGGTACTGTTCCCGTTAATTTACTACTATTTTCCTTAAACTTTTTTTCGGCAGGATTTGCAAGTTGCTGATATTCCGGAAGATTTCTTACATGGGCAGGTGTTCCCATTAAAGGATCACTACTTGATTGCCCTCTTGCAAGAATATCATTAACACTAGTTTTAGGTACAAATCTTTTACCTAAAGTTTTTTCAATAATATAATTTCTTCCCTCTCTTGCAGTAAACTCTCCAGGTGTAAACTTAGGGTCAACCTTATATTTTGCAGATGCAAGAGTTGCGGCAGTTTTAGCAGTCTTTCCTCGTGATGCAGCAGTAGATATAATATCCACTAGTTGCCCTGCAATACTAGATGTCAGATCTCCACTATAAGTTGCCTGCAAACTCGCCATCCTATGCTCCTAATACCGCTAACTGATAACTTTTCACTGGATTAATTTTAGATGTATTACTACTTATACGAGTATTGTTCTGATTTTTAATGATAGTATTAGTCACTACTACTGTTTGAACTGGGATCCCATCTTCCATGTCCTCCATGCGAGAACTAATTCTTTCAATTTCATTTAGTTTAGACTGATCACCAAATATTTTGTTAATCGGATTCATATAAATGCCCGATAGTCCTTCAGTATCAGTCAATGATTCAACAAGTCCTTTAGGACCTGCAGGTTCTGATATTTTATCAGCAAGAATCCCATCAGGTGGAATCATTGATTCAGTTCTCATTCTAGATGGAATTGATGCAGCAGAAGGAACACCTCCCTGTCCATACAAATTATTTTCATCGTACCACATACTAAAGAAATTATCAGTAGGATTCCTAAGAACATCACCAGATTGCATATTAACTTGTTCGCTCGTTCCCAAGAAATATGTTCTGCCCTTTACATGTTCTGCTGCTTTCATTTGAAGTTCGGGATTCAACAAAGACTTCTCAGTTTCCATTAAAACTTTCATTGCATAATCTCTAGTCCAATTTCTTTCCCGACCTTTTTTAGACATAATAAGAGCGGTAATAGCAGTTTCCATATTAACAATTTTATGCCAATCAGATTTATTATAAAACGTTGGTTCAAATTGCTGTTTTGCAACAATATGAGATTTTAAACTATTATCTTTCTGAAAATAATTAGATCCTGCTTTATGTCCTTCTAATCTATTATATAATGCTTGAGCAACATCTGCTCTTCCTTGAGGATCATCATCTTCTAATGCTGAAATTGCCAATAAACTATAGTAATCTGCAGTATTCATTTTAGGACCTTCAGTTAATCCAGGTCCGCCAGTTCCACCACCGTTACCACCACCACCACCATCTAGAAGTTCTTGAATAAGCTCTCCTCTACCAGCAAAAGGAGCTGTTACTTCTCCAGGTTTTGTATTTGGTTCAAAGAAATCAAGACTAGTATGATATCCACTCATTCTACCTGCGCCATTACCCTGCATTGCAGGTGAGTCTCCAGGACCTCTTTTACCAGCAAATCCAGATGGACCAAGATAATCGTTTTTAGATATTTTCTGTCCTGGAGATACTTTGATTCCTCCATCAGGAAAGTGTGCGTACAATGCATCAAATTCTCTACCATTAGCATCTGTACTTCTTATAACAACTACATTTCCATATCCTGCACCATATAATGGACCAGTTTCTACAACAACACCGTCATATACAGCATAGTTGTTCTTTCTATCTGCAAAACTAAAATCTAGTCCAGGTTCTCCGCTAGCATCTATTCCTTGATCTGGACTAAAGGTTATAGCAGTTTTTCCCGTTGGGGGACTACTTGATCGTGGATTACGTGGAGTAACTGGTCTATCCGGATTATCTGGATTATCTGTATCAATAGGATCATCAGAATCTGGTTCAGAAGTATTATTAACCATTTTAACAATATTCCTATCTCTACGATTTAAAACATTTAATAGTGCTTCAGTAGGTTGTTTAACAGCAGATGCTTGCTGAATATTTCCTACATCAGATGCAAAAGGAATATTTACAAATTTGTAGTCCAATCCAGATTTTTTAATTATTGAAGATATTTCTCTTCCGGTTCCTGTTCTATTTGCTAAAGATTGTACTGAACTAGCAAAATAAGAAATCTGATTATCTTGATTCAACATCATGGTATCAGAAAAATTAGAACTATCTTTCTTTGTAACAAGTGCCTCCATACCATGCAACATACTATATCCACTTTTGGCAAATCCAGTTCCCCTTTCATATTGAGGTGTACTCATATCTCTAGCAGCAAGTCCTGCATCAATTGCTAGAGACCCAGCTGTTCCTATTCCAGGGACAAATGCTGCAGCACCAGAAGCAAGTTCCAGTGCAGCTCCAGCAGGATCTGGTGGATTTTGGAATAATCTTTGAGCTGCAAATATACTAGAAATTGCAAGACCTATGCCAAAAGGTAACTTCTTTGCGGCAACTTTAGCACCACCTTTTGAAAGTCCTTTAACACCAAGTTTCAAACCAAATTTAGATGCTCCTTTTGCAGCATATTTCTTTAGTGCGGATTTTGCTGCTGTTTTTGGTTTTAGAAGACTTTTAATTGGTTTTAGTCTGCTTTTTACACCTTTAAATTTTCCTCTGGTAAGTCTACCTAAAATTTTAGATAAGACTCTATTAGTAATATTACCGCCGCCGCCACTAGATGATTCTTTTTTCTCATCAGATAATTTTAGAGTATCTGATAGGTCATTGCTTTTTTCTAACTCTAACTCTTTCCTCTTTACCTTATTATCTTCGGAAATTTCTTCCTGTAATTCACGATTAGCAGTAAAGTGATCTAGTAGTTGATCAAATTTAGCGCCAAGCATTAAATTTTGATCATATATTAACTGATGAGATTGCACTAAGTTTGAATTTAATGCACTTACTTCATTTTTAAGTTGTTTTACTGAAAACTCAACTACGTTAAGTTTTTGCTCAACAGTGGATCCTAAAATTTTACCTGCAAGTTCTCTTGTTTTTATGTCTTTGACGGGAAAACTATCATCAGGTTCTTCCATTTCAGCCTGTGCTTTCGCTACAGGTCCCTTCTTTTCTTTTCTAGCAGCATCCAGCACCTTCTTAGCAATAGTCCCGGCAAGGGCACTAGTAAGATCACCACTGTATGTTTGCTGCAAATTTGCCATTACCTGTTAGCTGCTGCTTCTTGTTTTTGCTTAACTTCATCAAGGTATTGCATTAGAAAGGTAGTGTAAACTTCCCTCTCCCAAGGCATCATATTTTCAATCTCAGTCAAAGAGTATTTATGATACTGCATCAAAGCAAAGTTCATTCTATAATACCCCTCCAGATTATTCTGAAAGAGTGCTATGCGAAAAAATTGGATAATCCCTCAATTGTAAACGTGGACTCAATACCAGTATTAGGATTAGTCACTGTAAAAGTATGACTTAACTTAGGCGCAGTTGCATAGAATTCTTGAATCTTTTCAAATTGCTTTGTAGTCAAATTATCAACAAATTCACGAAACTCTTTCTTTGATGTAGTAGAAGAATCATACACATCTTCACCTTGAAAAATTTGATCAATTGAATTAGCAATGAAATCATAAACTTCTTGAGTTTGCATTTCTTTGCGTAAAAATTCGCGATCAACGAATTCTTTCATACTAGGGTAGTTCATAATAATACCCGAATCTTCGTCAAACATGATTTTTTTATCATGTCCTTCGGGTTTGATAACTTCAACTTCATCAATATTGATTTCCGTTTCTACAGTAGTTTCGTTATCATCTTGACACGTTACCGTAAGAGTTAGAGATTCTCCGATAGAAGCTGCTCTAATTTTTAAGAATAAGTATTCAAGGTCAAAACTAGGAAGTAAATCAACCTTAATTCGTGAAATAACGCAATTTTTGATTAAATCCTTAACTGCACTAGTAATTTGCTTTTCGTCTTGTGACTCCATTGCAAGTAAAAGTACTTTTTCTTCTTTTACTAAAAATGGACGATATTTTACAGATTTTCCCGTAGAAGGCAGTGCCGTCTCATAAGTAGGATAACCAAGTTTTGGCAATGCCATAATATTTACCTCAGATCATATGTATATTTATTGCGACTTTTTTAATCAAAAATTACCGGAGAAATTTTTCCGACTTTTACAGAATTAAAATAGTTATTTTCCGTATGCTACTGTATGTCTTGAATAGTAGAAATTGCATGTAAGTCTTGAAACTTGCGACGATCCATATGCTAGAGGAACTGTATCAATAGAATATGGATAACATTTTTCTAAAAGATATGTTACAGGAACTCTACCCCTTTCATCAGTAGCATTAGGTTCCGTTTTCATAATTCTAAGTGTAGCAGCATATTGATCCAGATATTTAAGTCTGTTTACACGGTTATCAGGCAATGGGTTAGCGGTTGTCGCACCTTCAAGTCCAGTATACTCTACATTACCTTCACCAAAAATATAATTATACCAGTTGTTCATAAATTTCAGTGCTGTCAAATCAGCATCCAATAAAAAACCTAAACTAATATCAGTAAAAATTCTAGTGTGGGGATAAGATACCGGACCCTCGCCAAGATTTCTACCAGATCTTTGTGACACAGCAGATTGCACATTCGGTAGTTGTGCTTCATCACACAACATTTGAATTACATTTTTATTTTCTCCCTTAAAATCATAAAATGTCGGAGAATCTTTAAAAGAAAACTCAACATCAAAATTGGTGGAGTAGGACATTCCGCCCCTAGCACCAATTTTGGTCATGAATTGATTTAAACCATTTACTGCCACTGCTAAATATAATCGTGGGATCTTATATATTTATGGCATACTCGGGATTGTATAAACCAGTCAATCCAAAAAAGTATCGCGGAAATCCTACTCGTATTATTTACAGGTCATCATGGGAACGAAAGTTCATGATATTCTGTGATAAAAATCCCTCTATTTTAGAGTGGGGTAGTGAAGAAGTCATTATTCCATATCGTTGTCCAACTGATGGACGAGTGCATAGATATTTTCCAGATTTTTATATTAAAGTTCGCGAACAAACAGGAAAGATCACGAAGTATATTATTGAAGTAAAACCCAAAAAACAAACATCACCACCGAATGACAAAAACAAAAGGACTGCTGCCTATAGACGGGCTGCCCTGACGTTCATGAAGAACCGTGCCAAATGGGACGCTGCTCAGGACTTCTGTGAAGATAGGCAGATGAATTTTTTAATTCTTACAGAAGATCACTTATTCTAGGTAAAGAGCAATGGCACAAGGATTTGCAACTATACAACGTAATACTACTAACGAAACTACAGGATATACAACTCTATTTGAAAAAATAACTGAATTAACAGGCGGACAGAAGCAAAGTTTTAATTGGTATAAAAATGCTGTAAGAAAATCGGCAATGGATTATAAAAAAGATCCATCAAAGATTATAAGAGATGAAAGAATAGATAATAGAGGTAAAGAAGAAGAAACGGATGAAAATATCCTTAGAGCATATGCAGTCTCTGGTCACCTTTATATGTTTGAATACAAAGCAAAAACAAAATGGTTGCCATATTATGACACGTTTCCGTTAGTTTATGTGATGAAAGCATCACCCGATGAATTTTGGGGTGTCAATTTACATTATATGGCACCAAAGAAACGTATAATGGTTATTAAAAAATTAATGGAAGGAAGAATTGATGTTCCTAAGCGATGCTTCCATAAATACTTAACAAGTCAAGTAGATGGTATGATGCTTGACCTTGCAGCAGCAGAATGGGACACTGCAATACTACTTCCTATTGAAAACTTTGTTCGTAATGTAAAAGGTAGTGCCGGTAGATTTCCATACACTAAAGAACTTGTATGGGAAGAGACAGATGATAACTACTACGATCGCATCAGAGGAAGGAGAATCATCCGTGGATATGGCAACCGTAAAGATACCGAGATGGTAAAATAAATGGCAGTACCAACAAATACAAATTTTGCTCTCGGATCTAGAACAATAGACCCGGATACTAATAAAGTATACAAGCTAACCGGAAGGAAAGATTCAAAAAATTGGACTCTAGATAATACTGTAGATAGCAGAAGTGTTAAAAATTCAATTAATTGGTATAGAACATTTAACTCTGCTGCAGAATTAGATACTGCAAAATCTGGTAGTTTACCTGTTAATGCAACTAGTAAATATCCACGATATCCATATGCTGCAGACACCTTTGCAGAAGGTAAAATAAATTACAATACGGATTATGTGTTATTCCAATTTATGGAATACAGTCCTCCATTTAAAAATAGTGGAGATGGAGGTAATATCCTCGGAGATTATAATCAATCAATAAATGATTTAGAAGCAGTAGAAATTCAATTAAGAAGTGGTGGTGTAGCAGGAGTTATACTACCTATGCCTCAAGATTTGAGTACTGAGCAAAAACAAAATTGGAATGGTAAAAAGTTTACTAGACTAGGTGCTACTGCTATTAGAGCAGCAGGAGGAGATTTTAGTAAACTCGGAGATAATCTGGATGATGGAGGACTTAAATCAGCACTTGATGCATTAAAAACTTCTGCATTAAATCGTATTCCGGGTGTTGGTGGTAATTTAAGTATAAATGATATTGCAGGTTCAACTAGAGGTGTAGTTTTAAACCCTAATGCAGAACTACTATACGATTCTCCAGATTTAAGAGAAATTGGTATGGTATTTAAAATGGTTCCTCAATCAGAAACGGAAGCAAAACAAATTAAAATGATTTGTGATACATTCCGAACCGCTTCATTACCAGAGTATGGATCTAAACCAGGAAAGGTTGTACGATTTGAAGCAGATTCAAAATCGGTTGCATTGGGTTCTTCTAATTGGATTAGAGTTCCAAATCTATGTAAGTTTACTTTCATGACAGGTGGTACAGCAAATACTAATGTTGCACAATACAAACCGTGTGCAATCACTGGAGTACAAGTAAACTACACACCAGATGGAACATATGCTACATATGGCGACGGTTCTCCAGTTGCAACAGAAATTACCCTTAAATTTGTAGAAACAAAACTCATATTCAGTAGCGAAATTCAAGCAGGATTCTAATGTATTTTTCTCTTATTCCCGATATTAAATACGATATAAAACCAATCAGTTATCCGTTTACGGAATCTGATTACGTTACTGCAAAGAATTTCTTTCGTAGATTTAAAGTCAACAAAGATCTATTTGATTATAGTACATATTATACAAAATATACAATAACAGACAGTGATAGATTAGATACTATATCCAATGATTTTTATGGTGATACTAATTATGATTGGGTAATTGTATTAACAAATAATTTAGTGAATCCATTATTTTCTACCCCTGTATCAACTACTGTTCTACAAAAATATACTGAAGATAAGTATGGAGATGAAGCATACTCAGGTACTCATCACTATGTAACATTTGAAGTTCCATCGGGTCAAACGATTGATGGGATTGCAGTTAATGCACTAGAAGAGGGAATTGTTGTTGATAAAACGTTTTACGATGCTCCATTTGAATATTGGAATGGATCACAATTAATAACTGTTCCAGGAAATACTGTTTGTAGAGAAGTATCTAACTACGAATATGAAAATGATGAAAATGAAAAGAAAAGAGAAATTTTTATGCTAAGACCAGCATACTTTACTAGATTTGTAGAGGAATTTAAATCTGCAAACAAATATGCAGAGTCTTCAGACTTTATAACCGAGAAACTAAAAAAGGTCGCAGTTTAACGCGACCTTTTAGGTAAAAAATATACCGGGAAAATTTTCCCAGTTTTATGGATTTCAGTTTAGCGTTTCCACAGCAGCAAGTGCTTTCTGACGAAGGTCCTCTGGGAGAGGAACATAACCAAGACCATCAGATTTAGCCTGTGCCTTCTCACTCAACATATAACGAAGAGTTTCCTTGACTCCAGGAGCAGACTCTGGGTATGCTAGGACCCAAGTAAGGGAGACAATAGGATATGCGTTGGCACCAGCAGGGTTAGCGTCAGCACCACGAAGCTGATCGTCCAAGACGATTCTTGATAGACCTGCTGCAGATGTTTCAGCATTTGCTGTGACATAGTTACCTGCTTTGTTTTGTAAGGATACTTGTTGGAAATCATTACTGTTAACAACATAACCATAGTTCAGGTAACCAATAGCACCTTCAAGGTTTTTGATACCAGCAGCAACACCACTGTTACCTTTACCACCAATACCAACAGGCCACGCTACTGCTTTACCAGTACCAACATTCTTCTTCCACTCGGGAGAGAATGCTGACAATGAGTTAGTGAAACCTTTTGTGGTGCCACTACCATCAGAACGATGGACTGTGACGATATTCTTATCAGCACAACCAAATGCAGACCAGTTAGTGATCTTACCAAGGAAGACATCAGCAAGTTGTGTCTGTGTCATCTTGGCATCACAACCAGGATAGTTGTAAGCAGGAACAATAGCACCACCAGTCATGGGCACATGGACCATGGGTAGTTTCTTCTTGGCATCACTTACAGCACCATCAGAGGCACCAAAATCAACTGTCTTTGCAGTGAACTGACGGACACCAGCACCACTACCAACTGCTTGATAGTTTACTTGGTTGCCAGTCTCTTCATTAAATGCTTGGAACCATGCTGTGTATAAGGGTGCTGGAAAAGTCGCACCCGCCGCGTCTAGTTTGAATACAGCAGGGGTGTCTGCCTGCTTGTCCCCACCCCACCAGAAAGCCTGTGCAACTGTGGGAATAGTGACGGCAGCAGTTAAGCCCGCTGCGATTAGTAGTGAGTTTCTCATCGGTCATATCTCCTAATAGGTTTACTGGATCAGAACTTGTACTTGGTGCCCATTTCAACTTTCCAGTCGCGAGTGTCATCACTATCTTGGAAGACATTTTCCCACTTACCATATGCACTGAATGAATCAGTGATCTTTACTTTGGTTCCAACTTCTAGAACCTTAAAGGTGTCACTATCACCAGCATCAGGATAAGAAACCCCAAGGCCACCTTCAATATAAGGAGAGAGACGACCTACTTTGGTTGAATATCCGACACGACCCTGATGGACTGTCTTGGAGTAGTCCTCATCAGTGCCTTTGAACTCGTGCTTGGACTCTACATATGGACCTGCCATTGCTGCGGGGGCGGAGATCGCCAAACCGAGCAGGACAACTGCGAATGCTTTCATTTGTTTTCTTGTAATGTGATTACTTGGTTATTATAACAAACTCTTTCAGATCTGTCTTTAAGATCAAGTTAACTTGACTTAAAGCAAACCTCGTTATATAGAGCGGGTTATCTTGATGTTAACCCTCCATGAACCAGACCATAAAAAAAGGAGACCCTTGTCAGGATCTCCAAACACTTTCTTCACTTAATGAACTTGTCCATGCGAAGTTTAATGTAATACATTCCAACGACCCACAGAGAGAAGAGGAACCCCTCCCCGTAGGACATGGAGTTCCAAGCGTGTACTGCTTCTCCCATCACTCCTCTGCAAGACGTGCAAAGTAGGACAGGGCATCATCATCCTCAACGATTGCTTCTTCCTTGACAGGAGAGGGAGCACTCATCTGCTGACGGAAAGAAGATCCACCAGTGATGTCAGGATCGTTGAACCCACCAGTAGCAGCGACTGGTTCATACTCTTCGCTATCTACTGTAGGAGCAGCAGTGCGTTGAGTGATACCAAGCACCATGTTCAGACGCTTCTCAAGATCTTCATAAGACTTGAACTGATCTTTGTGAGTGAATGCCTCAAGGGAATGCTCACTCTTCCAGATTGCTTCTAGTTGATCATCATCAGCTGACAGAGCAGAGACAGAATCAAACTCAGAAGAATCATAGTTCCAGTAACCTGCAACTTTCTTGATCTTCAGTTTAAAGTTAGCACCTTCCCAAAGGTCAAAGACATTAGTTGGTGTCTCATCTTGGAATTCAGGTTGCATAGCAGCGAGGATCTTATCATGGATCTTCTTGCCATACTTGTAAAGGAATACTTTACCTTCATTATCAGGGTGCTTAGGATCCTTCACGACATAGATGTTGCTGTAATACTGAAGCTTACGCTTCTGCTTACGAGCAGTCTCTTTGTCTTCATCTGCACCGCTGTTCCAGAGACGGCGGTTCACTTCACCAACGGGATCCTTCTCGTTGAGTGTAGTCAGAGAGTTTTCAATGTACCACCCACCAACACCTTGGAAGGCGTGGGAGTATAGTTTTGCCCAAGGAAGGGTTTGACCTTCTGGGGCAGGGAGGAAACGGATAACAGCGTATCCATTTCCAGAAGCGTCAACCTCTGGTTTCCAGAAACGTTCATCAACGTTCTTACCGCTGGATGATTTCTCTAGTTCCTTTTGAAGGAAGTCAAAGTTGGTCTGGGATTTACGCTTAAGGTCTGCAAAAGACATAGGATTTTTAGATTGAATTGGATTTGGTTTGTGTGATGCCCTATCACTTAGTCATTATAACAGGCACAGAGTCAGGCGTCAACTCTCTGTGCCGCTTTTAAGAATGTCTTTAAACTCACGGACTTTACCGAGCAGTTCATCAAACATATCAGTTGCTCGTAAATTTTCATCACCGCCAAGCAAAACGACTGCTTGTTTAATACTTTCTGCCACAGATTTTGCTTCGGGATCATCACTCAAGCAAACTCGTGCATGAAAAATTTTCTGCTTTTCAATTAGTAATTCTAAAGCGTCAAAGTATTCTAGTTTTCTATCGTGATCCAGAAGATTTAAATTCATTGCACAGCGGAAGCAAAACTCCTGCAGTGATGTCATCTCTTGGATCTCTCCTCTTACTAGTTCGGATTTAAAAAATTCACTCATCAGACTAACATTAATTTTGCTCTGGACGTTTTTTTAATAAAGTTTAACTTCTGTGCCTCACATTTTAATTTTTCTTTTAGTGGTTTTGAAATCAGTTTAGACACAGATTCAACTTCAATTTCATTGAGATCACATAGGTGTAGTACAGCATCAATATAATTCATATCTAAATTAGTGAGTGCTATTTTTTCTACTTCTTGAGAGAACTTCGCGCTTGTCATAAATTTATCTGCTAGTAGATTCTTTTTTTCCATATCGGGTTTGGTATTCGTCTATGTACTGGATTAGTTTGAGCAAGTATTCTTTTTTGGGAGGAGTGACATGCACTTGCGTCTCTCCATTTTCACATGCAACAATAGTAACGAGTTGCTTTACGGTAATGCCGTAAAGTTCTTGCAAACAACATGCATATGCAGTTTCTTGCACCAAATAGTCGTACAAATAAGATTCTTTTTTTGGAGCAGCAGAGGTTTTGAAGTCAATGATAGAAAGAACTCCATCAAATTCCGCAATACAATCAACACGACCCGCAACTTCAAGTTGGTCGGAGTATAATGCTGCTTCCTGTAGGTAAATATTATTTATACGGTCCAAAACAGACCGAGAATGCTGGAACATTAGTACAGGTAGGGGAAACTTACTGTACTTTTTTAAGTCCAAATTATTATTGAAATAATCTTCAGCAATAGCATGATACTTAGTTCCACGTCCAGAAGATCGGGCAGAAATATTTGCTGCCTTCTCTTTACCAACTCTCTCTCGCCATTTAGCAAGACCAGCTTGCTTCTTAGCGTTATTGCCAATCACAGTGGTGATTGACGGATAATGATTACCGGATGGTGTATAGTAGACACGCTTTCCATCTACCATCTCAGCATTCATTTCAATAGGTGTCACATCACCAACATGATTAAACAAATTCATTTACAGACCAAGAGATAATTTACTAACAAGATATGCTTTAACAAGTCCGGAGCGAACAATATCTTCCACTCCAAACTCAATCATAGAAAACTCTTCCATGTTCTCTAAGATTCTTTGGAAGTCAAGAATACCATTACGTTCATTTGTTTTCTGTAAATCAGATTGATTCACATCTCCACAGAAACAGATCTTACTATCCTGTCCGATACGTGTCATGATTGAATCAAGTTCGTGGAAGTTTAAGTTCTGACACTCATCAACAATAACAATTGCATTGTCTAGAGTAGTACCACGGAGGAATGAGGTAGACCAAAATGAAATTGTTTCCTGCGCTTTAAGATTTTCATAAAGCATTTCAAAACTATTATCATCTGGCATCTCAAACATATGCTTTACCATATTTTTATATGGTATTTGATACAGAGATGCTTTGTCCTCATGAGTTCCAGGAAGGAAACCAATTTCTCTAGTTGCAACTAGAGAACGAACAATATATACTTTTTCAAAAGGACTATTCTCATTCAGAATATCTCTAAGTGCTAGGTACAAAGCAATAAAAGTTTTACCTGTTCCTGCTGCACCATATGCAAACATGTTCTTTCCTTCTGCCCACTCGGTGAAGAAAACTTCTTGGTTATCTGTTAGGGATTCAATCTCAAGAAGATATACTTCGTTGATTGGCTTCCTGCGCTTCAGTTGTTTCTTAGACATCCCTTGACCAGGTGTCCGATTTGATCTTCCTCTAGCCATAATTTACCACTGATAACTATCTTTATGCTTGGTGGACATACCGTAACCGGGTGCCTGTTTTACTTTAGACATAACATCTTTCCAACCGGGGTGAGACTTAGACATTTTATCACGCCAGTCACCGGCTTCACCAGCACTAGCACAACCTTTTGACCAATCTTTATCCCAATCAGGGTTCTCTTCTTTCCATACCATGTAATCTTTCATAGACATATGAAGTTCTTTTTCTTCACCTGTCGTGAGATTTTTAACTGGATAAGTCGGCATCTTCTTCCTCCTTCTTTTTATTAAATCCAAATGGACCCGCTAGTTTTTCTTCTAGTGCTACCTTTAATGCAACACCACCAATCGCTTCCATAACTTTGAGAACTTGCTCAGGTTTGGCATCCTCACCCAGTTCCTTAGCGATGTACCAATACTTAGGCCAGAATGTTTCACCTGCTTTTTGATAGTCGTCTAGTGTTAATAGTTTCATGTCCACTCCAGTGCTTCAGCACAAATAGGTAATTCTTTTACAAAGACATCACGACATTGTAGTGCGATATCCATATGTTCTTTCTGCGTTCCATTAGCAGAACGCAATTGGATATAATGAATCCATGAGCGGACTGAGCCCGTCATATAGATTTTGGTTGGTACGGCAAGAGGAAGTACAAAACGAGCACACTCCTTTGCAATACCCTCATCAAGCATTCTCCGATAGAGATCCATTCCTTGTGAAAAATGTTGTTGCATCAACATTTCAAACTTCTGCCTAGTAAACGGGTCAATGTCATCAATAGAATTCTGACGATTCTTGGTGTCTTGACGCCTAAGTTCTGGAAGAGGAATTGTATCTGCAAGCATAGAACTATCAGCATACCGTTGAGAAAACTCTTGATATGTGAAACTTCTATGACGTAAGATTTGAGCCGCTAGACCCCGCGTGGTTTCAATCTCAAGCGTCATGTGTGCCTGCTCAAAGACGCTCCAGTGGTTGTGTTTGATGCAATAGGACAGAAGACCTGCAACCTTAGGGTTCTCCTGGTTGTTCGGGTTGCTCACCCTCGCTACGTATCCCATCATCTTCTCCGCCTCGGGAGTCACTGTTATGAGTTTCACTGAATTCATTACTAAAACCTTTCTCCTGTTTGCGACGTTGTTGTTTAAGTTTCAATGCTATTTTAGCACGAGTTAATTGAATTACCATGTAAGAAATCTCTTCTGCTGTATACAGATTTGGATTTGTCTTTGCTTCTTTGATTGCTTTCTTTGCCAGTCTAATCTGGTCTTTTAGTCTCGTCATAGTACGCCTTATAGTATGCAACAATGCCAGATGTACTTGCGTTACCTTGTGATACCCAATCATGAATGCATTCGTAAATGCTTTGGGATGAATACCTTGGTGATCCGTCTGAGCATAACTCAGGTCCAAATTTCTTGAGTAGGATATTAAGTCCTTGTGATCTCACATCCATTCGTTCATCACTGTAACGCCAATCAATCTGCATAACCATCATCGTCGTCCTCTAGCAGTACTCTGGGTGTTGTTTTGTTTATATGTTCGTCCCAAGGATGAACATATTTGTATGCATCTACATTTGAATATACTTCACTCTCTAGTGTGTTGATTAGAGATTTAAGGTTCTTGACGATGAGCTTCAGTTTGTCTCTATCCATATTTAGGTTACAGATGTTAATATCATACCATAAAAAAAGAGGGGTTGCAACCCCTCGTAAAAATTAATCTAAAATACTCCTGCATATTCGTTTGCATTGATGTTGGTCTAAAGAATCACATTCAATTAGACACTCATAATAATCATTTAATTTATAATTATCATGCTCCGGTGAATTTTCAAAATTCGTCCACTCATTTAACTGAGAGCGGGATAAAAGATTGTGCATTGAACACCTCGTAACATAGAACACATAATAAAGGGAGGGCGTGGGTTCATTTGTCTGCCTCTAATTCTACCACTATTTAACAGAATTATATTGAAATCAACACCTGTTGTAAAGAATATTATTGCCTACTAGTTTATACTCATAAAAAAAGAGAGGGATTAACCCTCTCACTAAAGTAAGTTGTTCACTTGGTGTAAAATTGACCGCGATAGCAAAATGTACCGTGGGTCTCTTTGGATTCTACACAACGTGTATTATATTCAACACCACGATATGAGGTGTGAGTAATCTGTGCGTTATGCAGTGCAGATGCTTTATTGATCTGCTTACGAATCAGGTTAAGTGTGTTCATTGTAGGTACTCCTAAAGTAGTTGGAATTTAATCCGTTCCTTTAGTCGTTTGCGTCCCAATAGCACTCAGGTGTAGATTCCTTGACGGTCTCTATCAACTCTACCTTAAAAGCATTTGAGAGATTCTCATTTGCTTTCATCTTAAGCATGATTGTATCAGCTTGTTGGCAGGTGAGTGATGAATAGAATAATAGTTCTAACATGGGATGAACGGCTCCGTTCCGCGACTTACTTGCGTCCCACCCAAGAGTGGGATGAACGATGGTATTATTATACCATACTATGTATACGATGTCAACTGTATCGGTTGATACAGTTTACTTTTTGGGTGCTTTCCAAAGGCGAGGACTTATCCTACCTTCTGCCTGTGACATATTTTTAAAATCTGTCTTATACTTATCCCAATAGTCATCAAAAATATCTACTTGCTTTGCAGCAGTAACAATATCAAACTGAGAAATACCTGCTTGAGAATACTCAATTAAAAAAGCATTAGTAGGAAGACTTTTGTCTTGTGCTAATGATGGATCACAATTTTTATGTAAAATCGTACATCCTTTTCCCATCAGGAACGGCCTCCCCATTGAATCTCTGGAAATGCTTCTTCAACACACTGCTTAGTGATCTTCCAACGCTTCCCAAGTTTTTTATCCTTTGCTAGAACCAAAACTCCTGCTTCTCCTTGACTGAGACCTTCCAGCATTTGGATAAACATAGTTTCACGTTTTGTCTTAGCAATATTAGACCCACCTTTAAAGAAGTGATGTAATAAACGTGCTTCTTTTTCTAAAATTGTATGCTCAGTTCCATCAGGAGATTCATTCTTTTTGTATGGAGGATCTCCTTCTGGAAGCAATGAGATAATACTCTCATCAAAATTAATAATCAAAAGAGATCGCAACGGTTGTGTGTTGTGTTCTCTAAGAAGTTTAATCTTTTCGGGTTTCGTTTTTGCGTTTGATACTTTCTGTAGTATCTCATGCATCAAAAGTTTCATCTGGTTCTTCCTCTATAAATCTCACGGATAAAAGTTCTTCGTTAATAATCATACCATCACCATCATACATTTCTGGATGCATTGCTTGCATCTCTTCTTTAGAATAGAAGTAGTCATGCATGAACTGCTTTCCTACCCACCCTGCGACAATCCCGACACATAAGAACAAAAAAGATGCGGTTGCCGAGAAAAATAGGATTGTTGCCGTTTCCATTGTTCAACTCCTTAGTGGTTTAATTACGTTCCCACCTCAGTTCAACGTTAAAATATAACTTACGTTTAAGGAGGGTGATCGTTTTCGTTAACCCAAACCCACCTTTGGGTTCAGGTGATGAGTCTTTCGGTTTAGCCCTCCTTAACATGAGCTCTATGCCTTTATTTATGTGAAGATCATCACCCCTTCTTGGTTGAGACATATCCATTTTTAACAAGGTACTTTGCTACGTTAACTAGTCCACCATGTTCTACTCCATCAATAATAACATGAGGATATCCCTGAGCACTAGGATATTTTAACCTAAAATCACTTCTCTCAGAAGGAGAGTCAACTAAAATTGTCTCGTATTTTAATTCAGCTCTCTTAAACAATTCTTTTAGTTGATCGCAATAAAAACATCCTTTAGATGTGTACGCTTTGATCTCCATAAGATATGAGCATTTAACTAATTAAGTATATCATAAAAACTTTTCTGTGTCAAATTTTACCAGAGAAATTTTTACGAGTTTAAGGAAATCAAATACTAAAAAAGGGTCCGAAGACCCTTAGTATATTATTATTCAGTTTTTTTGTAAAGGTCTTCCAGTTTTTCTCTGGACAGATCTACATACATTAACTCTTCGCCTGCTTCAGGTGCTTCTGGATGCTTTGGTTTAGGAGGATTCCTCATCTCTATGCTAATAGATTGAATGTTACTCCACATCATAGCAAACGCAGCACCACCA
>CENZ01052574.1_pt1 | contig 25475 bp, 28 predicted proteins | sample 361341 | NCBI WGS metagenome assembly CENZ01 (sample SAMEA2619782, study PRJEB7988) | marine metagenome | biome: marine biome (ENVO:00000447); feature: deep chlorophyll maximum layer (ENVO:xxxxxxxx); material: "saline water (ENVO:00002010), including plankton (ENVO:xxxxxxxx)" | depth 50 m
CGCATCCCTAAATCCTTATACTCCTGCTTAAAAGAAATTCCAGATTTCCCTTTAATTAAAGATTCATCTATTTCGCTAATATTTTTGCCTATTGGAGAAACAGCACCTATGCCAGTTATAACTACTCTTTTTTTCTCCATTTTAAAAACTTGAGGGATCTTTAAATAAACCCACTCTTAAATTTTTTGCAGTATATATTTCTTTATCATCAACTAACATTTTTCCGTCAGCAAATCCAACTACTAATTTTTGTTTTCTAATTCTTTTAATACTTATTTCGTACTTCACTATCTTAGCTTTCGGTAGTACTTGTCCAAAAAATTTTACTTCTCCAGCTCCCAAAGCTCTTCCGATGCCAGGATTTCCATCCCATAACAAATAGAATCCTAATAATTGCCACATTGCGTCTAATCCTAAACATCCAGGCATGACGGGGTCACCTGTGAAATGGCAACCAAAAAACCATAATTCTGGATTGATATCTAATTCTCCAACTAAGTATCCGTTTTCAAAATCACCTTCATATGAGTTAATTTTTGAAATTCTATCGATCATTAGCATTTCATTATTTGGCAACTTCCCATTTTCATTACCAAATAAACCGCCTCTAGAGCAAAGTAACAATTTCTCTTTATCGTAGCTATTTTCTTGTGTAAATTTTAAACTCACATTTTTATTTTACAGTATTTGAAAACATTGCGAGTATTGTATTAATTAGATAATATGCACTCCTTTTTATAAACAGAAATGAATTACGCAGTCATTAAAACAGGCGGAAAACAGCACAAGGTTGAGGAGGGCGAAATAATCTCTATTGAGAAACTAAATGCTGGAGAAGGCGATAAGGTTGAATTTGAAGAAATATTGGCCATAAAAGCTGATGGAAAACTCCAAGTCGGCACACCAGTATTAGATGGAGCTAAGGTCACTGGTACTGTTCTTTCACAAGAAAAAGATAAAAAAGTTGTAATTATTAAAATGAGAAGAAGACAGGATTATAGAAGTAAGCAGGGGCATCGACAAAAACTAACTAAAGTAAAAATTGATTCAATTAAAATTTAACTATGGCACATAAGAAAGCTGGTGGAAGTACCAGAAACGGTAGAGATTCAAATCCAAAGTATTTAGGAGTTAAAGCTTATGGAGGTCAGAAAGTAACTGCAGGATCTATTATTGTTAGACAAAGAGGCACAAAATTTCACCCTGGAGAAAACGTTGGAATTGGAAAAGACCATACATTATTTGCCAAACGAGCTGGCGAAGTTAAATTCATTAAAAAGGGAAAAAGCCTCAAGCAATTCGTCAATATCACCCTGACCGAGTAATCTAATGAGCTTCATCGACGAAGCATCTATCGAAATTATCGCTGGTAAAGGTGGTAATGGGTGCTTAAGCTTCAGAAGAGAAAAATTTATACCAAAAGGCGGACCTGATGGCGGAGATGGCGGCCGAGGCGGTAGTATAATTTTTCTGGCAGAAAAGTCCTTAACTACTCTTCAAGATTTTAAATTGCAAACTCGATATCAAGCCAAAAATGGAGGCAATGGTCAGGGAAGAGATAAACATGGTAAAGACGCGCCAAGTACTTTCTTAAAGGTTCCAATTGGAACACAAATTATTAATGAACAAACAGATGAAATTATATGCGACATAACATCCTATGAAGATACTTTTGAAATTGCATCGGGAGGTAAAGGAGGTATGGGAAATGCTAGATTTAAATCTTCTACTAATAGAGCGCCAAGAAAAACAACAGATGGGTTAAGTGGAGAAAAATTATCAATTAAATTAGAGCTAAAAGTTTTAGCCGACGTAGGCTTATTAGGATTACCAAATGCTGGAAAATCAACTTTCATTTCTGTTGTGTCTTCTGCTAAACCAAAAATAGCAGATTACCCTTTCACAACTTTAAAACCTAATCTTGGGGTTGTGAAAAATGATTTCTCGTCTTTTGTCATCGCAGATATTCCTGGATTAATTTCTGGAGCATCCTCAGGAGCAGGTTTAGGATTTAAGTTTTTGAAACATTTATCTAGAGTAAAGCTTTTATTGCATTTAGTTGACCTTAATTCTTTTATTGAAAAGGAATTAATAGAAGATATTAAAAAAATAGAAAAAGAGCTCGAACTTTATGACTCTAAACTTTTCAAAACAGATAGATGGATAGTTTTGAATAAAAATGATCTTAATCTTGAAAAATCTAAAATTGTAAAGAATCTTATAGAAATTAACTTCCCCAATGTTCCCGTGTATAACATATCATCTGTTTCTATGAATGGTATAAAAAAATTAGTAAAAGACATCTCAAAATGGTGTTTAGATAAATCGTCAGAATGAAAATAGTAATTAAAATAGGATCTAGTTTAGTGACTTCTGACTCGGAAATTGTTGACTTATCTTTTTTAAAAACAATTTCTGATCAGATCAACAAAATCAAAGATGCAGGTCATGAAGTTATTCTTGTTTCTTCAGGAGCAATAGCCTGTGGGATGAAAACTTGGAATTTAAATAACAGGCCTAAGGAGATAGAAAAACTGCAAGCTTTATCTGCTGTGGGGCAAATAGGGCTTATAAACGCTTATCAGGACGAGTTAAAAAAACATGGACTATTTGCGGCGCAAGTACTTTTGAGTCATGAGGATTTAAAAGATCCCATTAGATCAGTCAACATAAAAAAAAGTATAAAAAATATTTTAAGTCTGGGAGCAATACCAATAATTAATGAAAATGATTCTGTTTCAACTGAAGAAATTGAATTTGGTGATAATGATCAATTAAGTGGAGATCTTGCAAAATTGATATGCAGTGAATTACTTATAATCCTTACAGATCAAGATGGAGTCTTTGATAAAAATCCTGCAACAAATCAAAATGCTAAATTATTAAATGAAATAGAATTTTTGGACCTTGATAGTTTAGAGATTGAATTTGGTAATCCAGGAGAATATGGAAGAGGAGGGATGAAAACAAAATTATTGGCTGCAGAAAATTATCTGAATTCAGAAAATAGAATGTTCATTGCTAATGGGAAATCTAAAAATATCTTATTAGATATTCTTTCAGAAAAAAGGGTGGGAACAATAATAAGATTAACTAATTAATTTTATATTCTTATTTAATCTAGATTTTTGCCTTGAAGCACTATTTTTAGTAATAACCTTTTTATTTGCCATTTTATCAATTAATTTTTGGGTCTTTACAAACAAATTAGCGGCTTTATCTTTATCTTTTGCTTCTATAGCTTGTTCTACGGATCTAATTGCTGTCCTCACGGAAGCTCTTTGAGCGCTTTTTAATTCATTTTTTACAATAGTTTGTCTAGCTCTTTTCTTTGCTGATTGAATATTTGCCATAGGGCGGCAATATTGAAGATCGGAGACACTTTTGTCAACCGTAAAATAAATTTAAGCTAAACCTCTTTTTTGCAATAATCTTTTTGGATCAGGTTTTTTCCCATTAAACTCAATAAATTGATCCATAAGGTTCTTTGAATTACCTGAAGCATAAACTAATTCTTTTAACTTCTTTCCAGAGGCCTTATGAAACAATCCTTTTTTTTCAAATACTTCGAATGCTGATGAATCTAGAACTTCTGACCACATGTAACTGTAATAGCTAGAAGAATAACCCCCAGAAAAAATATGATTAAAATAAGTACTGCCATACCTGCTATCAATTTCCTTTGGTTTATTCAAAGTTTTAAAGAGTTTTTTTTCAAACTTATCGATATCTTTAATCTTTTTGCTTTCAGAATGCCATGCTAGGTCTAGGTAAGATGCAGCAAGATATTCGGTTGTTGCAAAACCTTGATTAAATTTCTGACATTTTTCATATTTTTTTAGAAGGCTCGCAGGAACTTTCTTTTTCGTTTTGTGATGAAGAGCAAATTCTTTAAGCACTTTAGGAGACCTTATCCAGTTTTCTAACATCTGTGATGGAAATTCAACATAATCTCTGGGAACAGAAGTGCCAGAAAGAGAGGGGTAAGTAACATTAGATAGCAACCCATGTAAACCATGTCCAAATTCGTGAAAAAGGGTTATTGCTTGCTCAAAGCTCAGTAAAGCTTTTTCTTTTGAAGTAGGTTTTGGAAAGTTGCAAATATTTATAACGATAGGATATTTGATTCCATTATTTTTACTTTGATCTTGGTAACTAGTCATCCATGCTCCTCCTTGTTTAGAGGGTCTAGCAAAATAATCTGTAAGAAAAATTCCGATAATATTATTTTTATTATCCAATACTTTATAAGCTTCAATATCTTCGTGATATTTTGGAAAGCTTTTCAAGCTTTTAAATTTGATATCAAAAAGTCTCTCTGCGGTTGTGAAAGCAGCTTTTTTAATGTTGTCTAGCGACAAGTATGGTCGCATTTCTTCTTCTGAATAGTCAAACTTGGATTTTCTTACTTTCTCAGAATAAAACCACCAATCCCAAGGCTCTAATTTGAAATTTTTACCTTCTCGTTGTATAAGATTTTGGATTTCTTTTATTTCCTCACGAGCTCTTTTCGTAGCTGGCTCCCAAACATTGTTAAGAAGTTCTAAAACATTTTTTTTATTTTCAGCCATAGTATTTTGTAAGGCGAGTTCAGTATGAGAACCAAAACCCAGAATTTCTGCTTTTTGCTCTCTTAACTCTGCAATTTCAAATAAGATTTTTTGATTATTATTTAAATTTTTATTTTTACCTTTATTGACATATCCCTTGTAAATGGCTTCTCTGAGTTGTCTATTTTCAGAAAACGTTAAAAAAGGATATAAATTTTCTCTAGTTGCTTTAAATAGCCATGCATCTTTTAAATTTTCTTTTTCTGCTTGAAATTTAGCTTGAACAATTAAATCATCAGGAAGGCCAACTAAATCAGACTTCTCTTTGATAATTAAATTAAAAGAGTTAGTTTCTTTAAGAGTATTTTGTCCAAACTTAAGCGTCAAAGAAGAAAGTTTTTGATTTATTTTTTGTAGTTTAGATCTATCATCTTTTTTTAAGTTAGACCCATTGAGTTTGAAACCATCATAAGTAATCTTCACCAGCCTCTTTTGCTCTTCGTTCAGGTTCTCTTGAGATTGATAGACTTTCTCTATTCTAAAAAATAATTTCTCATTTAAAGAAATGCTATCTCTATGTTTTGAGAGGAGAGGTGTAATTTCATTTGCGATATCTTGAAGTTTTTCTGATGAGTGTGCAGATAAAAGATTAAAAAATACTCTGCTTACTCTAGATAAGAAAGACCCTGAATTCTCAAGAGCATTGATAGTATTTTCGAAGTTCGGTATATGTTTATCGTTTATGATGGAATCAATTTCTTTTTTATGTTCTTTCAAAGCTGCTTTGAAAGCAGGTAAATAGTGTCTATCTTTGATTTCATTGAAAGGCGGGATTCCGAAGGTGGATTTGAAATCTTTCAGTAATGGGTTTTTCATTTAATTAATATAGAATTTTTCATCTTTTGAATCTAACTTTTTTTTAAAAAATTATTTATATAGTATAAGGAAATATAAATACTTTTTGGTGGAGGCGGCGGGTATCGAACCCGCGTCCATCAATCCATCCCCTTAAGATCTACATGTTTAGTTTCATCTATTAAATTCTTTCTTATTTCTCCGATGAGCAGGATAAATAAAAAATATTCTGTATTTTCTTTTTGAGAAAATCACAGAATAATTTTCTCAAGCAACCTATTAAGTGACTTTCTTATTCCCTAATAGGTGTCGGGATAAGAAAGCTAGCTGAATTATGCAGCTAGTGCGTAGTTTGCTTTATTGCCAACTAAATGTTTTATAACTTTTTTTAACGAGATTGTTATCATCTCGACATGCCTTATAGGTTCAGAAACAAATGTCTAATCCATTTCGCCCCCGAGGAAGAGTATTCTAATCTATTTATTTTAAGTTGGAAGAAAGATTCTTAATTTCAGTTTTTTCTCTTTTCCATTCTTTTTCCTTTGAAGAGCGCCTTTTATCAAATTTTGATTTACCTTTACCTAAAGAAATTTTTATTTTAATTAAATTTTCTTTCCAAAATAATTTAGTTGGAACGCAAGTAAGACCTTTTTCTTGAGTAGACTTAAAAATTTTTGATAGTTCGGATCTAGTTAAAAGTAACTTCCTTGTTTTAATTGGGTCAACTTTATGAGTGACTTCATTTAAAGGTTGGATATTCATACCAATTAACCAAGCTTCTCCTTTTTTCATCAGAACATAACCGTCTTTCATATCTGCTTGACCGGCTCTTATCGCTTTCACTTCCCATCCGTCAAGAGATATTCCTGCTTCAAAATTTTCAGAAAGGTCAAAATTAAATCTTGCTTGCCTATTTTCGATGACAGGTTTTAAATTTTTAATTTTGTTTTTTGACATAAAGTAAGTATAAATATTAAATATTTAAAAATCATAAGATAAAGAATGGATCAAAGTAAAATCTGGAAAGGAAATTGGACGTTTGTTCTAGCTGCAGCAGGAGCAGCTGTTGGCCTTGGAAATATTTGGAAATTTCCTTATTTAGCAGGAGAGAGTGGCGGAGGAGCTTTTGTTATAGTCTATCTACTTTGTATTTTATTCTTAGGTCTGCCAATTATGATTGCTGAAATATATATCGGTAGATATGGCAGGAAAAGTCCTATCAACTCTGTTAGAAAAATAATTAGCGACTATGGTTTAAATAAATTCTGGCTAATTTTAGGATGGCTAGGTGCCTTGGCAGGACTTTTAATACTTTCTTACTACAGTGTCATTGCTGGTATTGCCGCTTCTTACATTTTTAGCTCAATTCCTCACACAGAATTAAACCCTGCTGAGTATTCGGTTGAATATTATTCAAATTTTAAAAATTCACCTTTGTTAATGATATTTTGGCATTCATTGTTTATTGGCGTTACTTGTTATGTGGTAGGAAAGGGGGTTGTTGATGGAATAGGAAAAGCAATAAATATTTTGATGCCTATCTTATTCTTTTTAGTCATTGTTTTATGTATTTATTCTTCTTTGACGGGAGAATTTATAAAAACCTTGAGTTTCTTGTTTAATCCAGATTTTTCAAAAATAACTCCTGGAGTTGTTATAACTGCAATGGGACAAGCTTTTTTTACTTTAAGTATTGGAATGGGGTCAATCATGGCCTACGGCGCATACATGCCACAGGAACAGATGATTGGAAAAACAGTTTTAATTGTAATATTTTTAGATACTCTTGTTGCCTTGCTTGCTGGATTTACAATTTTTCCAATCGTTTTCAGCAATCCCGAATTATCAGCTTTTGTAGGCAAGGGCCTTTTATTTGAGTCTTTACCAGTAGCTTTTCACTCCATGCCTTTGGGAAGTATTTTTCATTCAGTCTTTTTTATATTGGTCTCTATAGCTGCACTAAGCTCTTCAGTTTCCTTAATAGAGCCCTTTACAGCATGGATTGAAGAAGAAAGAATTTTCTCTAGACTCAATGGAGTAATAATTCTAGGTGTAATTGCTTGGCTCATCGGTTTAGGCACAGTTTTTTCAGATAACATTTGGGCTGAGTATGAAATTTATGGAATGAATTTTTTTGAGGTAATAGCTATCCTAACCGATCAATTCATGTTGCCTTTAGGAGGACTGTTAATTTGTTTATTGGTAGGATTTTGTATACCAAAAATTGATTTGGAAAGAGAAATAGATCTATCAAGAAATCTTTCAAATATTTTTAATATTTGCTTAAAATTCGTGGCTCCAGTTTCAGTATTACTAATTTTTGGTTACGCTTTAAGTTAATGATTTTGTATTATTTAATTTTCGCTTGGGCATTGATCGGAGCGATAGCTTTCTTTTACCTAATCAAAGAACCTGCGCCCTATGGAAAGCATATAAAAGAGACTCATAAATATTCTATGGGCGCTAAAACTGGCTGGATACTAATGGAATCTCCAGCATTTTATTTAATGATTATCTTTTTCCTTCTTTATGGAAACTACGAAAATAAAGTTCAAATAGTTTTAACTTTTGTATTTTGTTTGCATTACTTTAATAGAAGTTTTTTATGGCCATTTCGCGCTCAAACGAATTCTAAAAAAATGCCATTAAATGTAGTCTTGTCTGCATTTGGATTCAACGTGGTGAATGTTTTTTTTCAAGGAACATGGTTATTTTTTCTAATTGATTATTCTTCCAATTGGCTAATAAGTATTTGGTTTATTTTAGGATTAATAGTTTTTTTTATTGGAATGGCCATCAATGTGATTTCAGATGAGATTATGATAAATCTTAAAAGATCTAATGAAGGAAAATATTCGATTCCGAAAGGCTTTCTATTTTCAAAAGTTAGCTGTCCAAATTATTTCGGCGAGTTCTTAGAATGGCTAGGATGGGCATTAATGACAATGAACTTAGCGGGATTTATTTTTTTCTTTTGGACTTTAGCAAATCTTCTACCTAGAGCATTATCAAATCACAAATGGCTCAAGGAACAATTTGAAGATTACCCTAAAAATAGAAAAGCTGTGATTCCAGGTGTAATTTAATCTAATAAATTGATCCAATTTGTTAATTTGCCCTTTTCGAAATATAAAACGTAGTGAACGTTTGTAGTTTGATTTTCTCCAATACTGAATGTTCCAATATAGTCCCACCTATTTGAATCAAAAGAGTTTTTAATTGCAGGTGAGCCCATGATGTATTGGACTTGAGCATTCGTTAAACCTTCTTCTAATTGTTCTAACATGTCATTGGTTATTATATTTCCTTGAGCAATTGGAACTTGGTAAAACCTATTAGAGCAGGCAATAATGCAAACAACTATTAAAGGATATAAAATAAATTTTTTAAACATCTTGAAATCCGAATAAATTATACTATCTAAAGATATATGGCTGAAGATAAAAACTTAAGAGAAGCGGGATTAAAAGTAACACTCCCAAGAATAAGAATTCTTGAAATTTTTGAAGAATCAGACACTAAGCATTTAAGTGCAGACGAGGTTTATAAAAAATTGGTTGAAGCGGGTGATGAAGTAGGGCTTGCAACAGTTTATCGAGTTTTAACTCAATTTGAGTCTGCTGGAATTCTTTTAAAGCAAAATTTTGAAAACGGTCACTCAGTTTATGAATTAACTCCAAATGATCATCATGATCATATGGTGTGTTTAAAAACTGGAAAAGTTATTGAATTTACAAATGAAATAATAGAGGAACAGCAAGAAAAACTTGCCTCGGAAAGAGGTTATAAGATCGTAGATCATAGATTAGTGCTTTACGTAGAACCTATTGAAAATGACTGATAAGGATAAAGAACTTACTTCTGAAGAGAAGGAAGATACAAAAGATGATGATTCAGAAGTTTTACCAAATGGCGCTGAGAAAGAAAAAGTAGAAAGCGAGGAAGCTCTTGATAAAATTGATGAAAAATCACATTCAGATCAATTAGAAGAAAAATTACTAAGAGCTCAAGCCGAGATTCAAAATTTAAGAAGAATTTCTCAAAATGAACTTATAAAAGCCAGATTGTATGGAAGCGAAAATCTAGTGAAAGATCTTATTCCATCAATCGACAATTTATTTAGAACTCTTGAAAATCAGGACACAGAAATTAAAACAGTCCCCTCGGAAGGAGTTTCTTTAATAGTTAGAGAAATGGTTTCTGCTCTTGAAAAGAACGGTATCTTTGTAATTGATCCCAAAGGTGAGGAATTTGATCCTAATGAACATGAGGCTCTTTCGGTTACTGAAAATGAGGAAGAAAAGCCTAACACCATCTTAGAGGTATTTCAGAAAGGATTTAAATTTAAAGACCGAGTTATCAAACCAGCGATGGTTGTTGTTAATAAAAAGTAAAAAAAACTTGAAATAATTTTTATTGCCCTTAATTAACGTATGTAACTTATTAAGAGGTAAATATGGCTAAAATTATTGGTATTGATTTAGGAACAACTAATTCATGCTTGGCAATTATGGATGGCGATCAAGCTAAAGTAATTGAAAATGGTGAGGGTGGGAGAACAACTCCATCAGTAGTGGCCTATTCAGACGGTGAAATATTAGTTGGTCAAAGCGCCAAAAGACAATCAGTTACAAATCCCGAAAATACTCTTTATGCAATAAAAAGACTAATAGGAAGAAAATTCGACGATGAAGTTGTCAAAAAGGATAAAGATATGACTCCTTTTAAGATAATTAAAGCAAAAAATGGAGACGCTTGGGTTAACGCTAATAACGAGGATTTAGCCCCGCAACAAGTCTCTGCCCAAATTCTGGCTAAAATGAAAAAATCAGCAGAGGATTATTTAGGTCACGAAGTAAAAGAAGCTGTAATTACAGTTCCTGCATATTTTAATGATTCTCAAAGACAGGCTACTAAGGATGCAGGAAAAATTGCTGGGTTAGAAGTAAAAAGAATTATTAACGAACCAACTGCCGCTGCATTAGCTTTTGGCTTGGATAAAAAAACTGGCGATCAAAAAATTGCAGTTTTTGATCTTGGTGGAGGTACGTTTGATATTTCAATCATAGAGTTGGCTGAAATTGATGGAGAAAAACAGTTTGAAGTTCTTTCCACTAATGGGGACACTTTTTTAGGCGGAGAAGATTTCGATCTAGCTTTAATTGATTTTCTTATTGATGAATTTAAAAGTGAACAAAATTTTGACTTGAGAAAAGATCCTGCTGCATTGCAGAGACTAAAAGAAGCAGCTGAAAAGGCAAAAATTGAACTTTCTTCAAACCAGCAAACAGAAGTAAACCTTCCTTACATAACTGCTGATGCATCAGGACCAAAACATTTGCTTATAAAAGTGACAAGATCAAAATTAGAATCTTTAGTTGAAAATCTAGTAGCAAAAAGTCTTAAGCCAGTTGAGGTAGCCTTAAAGGATGCAAAATTAAAACCATCTGATATTAATGATGTTATTTTAGTTGGAGGACAAACACGCATGCCTTTAGTCCAAGAAAAAGTTAAAGAGTTTTTTGGAAAAGAGCCAAGAAAAGACATAAATCCTGATGAAGCGGTTGCAGTAGGTGCGGCGGTTCAAGGAGCAGTTCTATCAGGAGACGTTACTGATATTCTTCTCTTGGATGTTACTCCTTTAACTCTTGGGATTGAAACTATGGGGGGCGTGATGACTCCACTTATAGAAAAAAATACGACAATTCCTACAAATAAATCTCAAATTTTTTCCACTGCGGAGGATAACCAGACTGCAGTAACAGTTAATGTTGTTCAAGGCGAAAGAAAACAAGCTAAAGAAAACAAGCAACTCGGTTTATTTAATTTAGATGGAATTCCAGCCGCGCCGAGGGGAATGCCTCAAATTGAAGTTTCTTTCGATATTGACGCTAACGGTATTTTGAATGTTTCTGCTAAAGATAAAGCTACAAATAAAGAACAATCTATCACCATCCAAGCTTCAAGCGGACTCTCTGAGGATGAAATAGAACAAATGGTTGCAGAAGCTGAGGCAAATGCTGACGAAGACAAAAAATTTGAGGAGATGGTTCAAGCGAAAAACGCTGCAGATACTCTAATACATGGTTGCAAAAAAACTTTAGAGGAGTCAGCTGATAAAGTTGAAGAACAAGAAAAAATTCAAATTGAAGAAGCAATTTCAGCCTTAGAAGAAGAATTAAAAGGCGATGATAAAGAAGCAATTGAGGAAAAAACTAAATCACTTGCGGATGCTTCATCCTCACTTGCACAAAGGCTTTATCAAGAACAACAAACCAACCCTTCCGAGGACAATTCAGATTCTCCTCAAGACTCTGACGATTCGGCTGTAGATGCAGATTTTGAAGAAGTAAAAGAAGAAAATAAAAACTAAATTTATTTTCAACATCGATGAGTAAAAGAGATTACTATGAGGTGTTGGGTGTTAATAGGTCTGTTTCGAAAGATGATCTAAAAAAATCTTATCGAAAACTTGCTATGAAGTATCACCCTGATCGAAATCCAGGGGATGAAAAAGCTGCTGAAAAATTTAAAGAGCTTTCTGAAGCTTATGAAATCCTTTCTGATGATCAAAAAAAACAGGCTTATGATCAATTTGGTCATCAGGGTGTAAATTCCTCATTTAATAATGCCCAAAGCGCTGCCGAAGGCTTTAGCGACATTTTTGGAGACATTTTTTCAGATATTTTTGGAGGAGGCTCATCAAGAAGTTCAAGGAATAGGAGAGGATCGGATCTAAGTTATAGTTTAGATGTTTCTTTAGAAGATGCCGCAGCTGGAACAACTATTAAACTAGATATTCCTTCATCAGAGAGATGTGATGGACATTGGCAAGTTTGCAGTTATTGTCAGGGCCAAGGTGTTATAAGGGCTCAACAAGGTTTCTTTTCAATGCAGCAAACTTGTCCGCATTGTCATGGTGAAGGAGAAATACACGACCCAGAATGTAATAAGTGTGGTGGATCAGGCTATTTGAAAAAAAATAAGACGTTATCTGTAAATATTCCTCAAGGCGTTGATTCGGGAGATAGAATTAGATTATCAGGAGAAGGTGATGCGGGAAAGGGCGGAAGTGGAGACCTTTTTATAGAAATAAATGTAAATCAGCACAAGATTTTTGAAAGGGATGGTAAACATCTTTATTGTGAGGTTCCCATAAACTTTGTTGATGCTTCCTTAGGAGCTGAAATTGAAGTTCCAACTTTACAAGGAAAAGTAAAATTTAAAATTCCAGAGGGAACTCAGAGTCATAAATTATTTAGATTAAATGGGAAGGGAATTAAACCTTTAAGAGGCGGTTCAAAAGGAGATATACTCGTCAGGGTTCTTGTTGAGGTGCCTATAAAACTTAATAATGAACAAAAAGATTTACTAAAAAAATTTAAAAGCTCTATATCAAAAAATGAAAATTTACCTCTCGCAGAGAAATGGTTTGAAAGTGCTAAAAACTTTCTTAAGAGTTTTTAAATGAGTATTGATTTAATTTTATGTGGAGCTTCAGGAAGATTAGGCTTGGAAATTGTTAAAGAAATAGAAAATCATCCTTCAATTAAGTTGGCTGGATGCATCTCGTCTAAAAATAATAAAAGTATTGGCGAGAAAATTTCAGTTTTAACAAATTCCTCTTTTGATGTTGAATTAAAGAGTTCCTTTGAAGGGATTTTAAAACCAGATGTAATTTTAGACGTATCTTCCCCAAATTTCTTTGATGAAATTGTAAATTTTTCTAAATCTAATGAAGCGCCCTTAATTGTTGCCTCTACTGGCCATGATGACGAACAGATAAGTATGTTAAAAAAACTCTCTGAGTCTATTCCAATAATGATTGCTCCAAACTTAAGCATGGGAATTAACTATATAAAAAATTTTTTCAATTCTTTTTCACTCACCAGCTTAACCAATGACATAGAAATTCATGAAACACATCATAAAAACAAAATTGACTCTCCATCTGGTACTGCACTGGATTTAAAAGATCTCTTTGAATCAAAAAAAGAAAAACTTAAAGTTTCTATAAAGTCTTATAGAGATGATGATTCCGTTGGAACCCACAAAATAATACTAAATATGCATGATGAAACTATAGAAATTACTCATTTAGCAAATTCTAGAAAAATATTTGCCATAGGAGCAATTACAGCTATAAAGTGGATCCATAATCAAAAGCCAGGTTTATACTCTTTAAGTAATATTTAATTTTTCTTTGTCGTTTCACTCAATTATGTTTTAATCCTCTTCGGATTATTAAAATCTAAATTGCACTTGAAATTTATTAATATTTGGGTGCTAGGTTTGGCTCAAATCTAGTTAAATATTTTTTTTCAAGGAAGTTTAACCCAAGCCGAATGGCTTACATAAAAAGGAGCTTTCATGGATATTTCCATAGAACAAATGCTTAAAGCAGGTGTCCATTTTGGACATCAAACTCGTTTCTGGAATCCAAAAATGGAAAACTACATTTTTGGTAAAAGAAACAAAGTCCACATTATTAATTTAGAAAAAACTATAGAACTTCTAAAACCATCTATTGATTTTTGCTCCCAACTTGCTGCATCTAACAACAGGATTCTTTTTGTAGGTACTAAAAGAGCTGCTAGCCGTGTCATAAAAGAAGAAGCTGAGAGATGCAATATGCCGTATGTCAATTATCGATGGTTAGGGGGAATGCTTACTAACTATAAAACCGTTAGAGCTTCAATAAGAAGACTTGAAATTTTTAAGACTCAAGAAGAGGAAGGTAAATTTGATAGTTTAACTAAGAAAGAAGTTTTGGGAATTAAAAGAGAAATGGATAAATTAGAACGTTCCATTGGCGGAATAAAGAATATGGGTGGGCTCCCAGAAGCATTATTTGTAGTGGATGTTAAAAATGAAAAAATTGCCGTTTCTGAAGCTAGAAAAATGGGGATCCCAATTATCGGTATAGTAGATACTAACTCTGATCCTGATTGTGTCGATCACATTATTCCAGGTAATGATGATGCAATAAGGTCAGTTTCTCTATTAACTAGAATTATCTCTAATGCTTGTCTTGAGGGCGCATCAAAAGCAACAGGAATTGTTTCTGGAGATGGACCTGTAATTGTTAGAAAAGGCGACGAAACAAAACAAATATCGACCGATGAGAATGAAAATGAAAATTCTTTAAAGTCGGAAGTTTTAGAAGAGAAAGCTGAGGTTGCACCACCAAAAAAAGAGGAAACAAAAGAATAGTCTTTAGAGTAAAGAATAGATGAAAAATATTATTGAAAATTTTGGAGTTTTGTCATGACTATAAAAGCAAGTGAAGTAAAACTTTTAAGAGAAAAAACTGGTCTTGGAATGATGGAGTGCAAAAAGGCGCTATTAGAATCAGAAGGCGACATAGATTTAGCAATAACTAATCTGAGGAAGAATAGTGCTTTAAAAGCTGAAAAAAAATCTTCAAGAACCGCTGCTGAAGGGAAAATTTTATCCAAGATTGATTCATCTAGAAATATTGCAATTATTTTAGAAATTAATTGTGAAACTGATTTCGTTGCCAAAGATCAGAATTTTATAGATTTTTGCCAAGAAACACTGGATTACTGTTTGGAAAACCCCGATCTGTCTCTTGAGACACTACTTGAAAATTATTTAGAAGAAAAACGACAAAATTTAATTCAGAAAATTGGAGAAAATATTGTTATAAGAAGGAAGGAAATTATCAACTCTGAATTTATTTATTCTTATGTTCACGGAAACAATAAGATTGGTTCAATCCTTTCAATTTCTAACGAAAACGATCCCATTGGAAACGATATCGCAATGCATGTAGCAGCTTCAGCTCCATTAGTAGTTAGCTCTGAAGACCTCGATGAAGAATTAATTAATAAAGAGGAAGAAATAATTTTAGCGCAAGTATCGGATTCAAATAAGCCTCAAGAAATTCTAGAGAAAATGGTTTCTGGAAGGTTAGAAAAATTTAAATCGGAAGTCTCTCTGCTAAGTCAGCCTTTTGTAAAAGATCCTTCACAAAAAATTCAAAAGCTTTTATCTGAAAATTCAACACAAGTTCTAGAATTTTTTCGATACGAATTAGGAGAGGGTATAGAAGTTAAAAAAATGGATTTTGCTGAAGAAGTAAAATCTCAATTAGAAAGTTAAGCATGACTAAAGCTAGAAGAGTGCTCCTAAAAGTAAGCGGAGAATGGTTTTCTGGATCAAATGAAAAGGGATTTGATAAGAAAACTTTCGATAGCTTGTCAGAATCTTTATTAAAAGCAAAAAGTAACAATATACAAATAGCTTTAGTTCTTGGAGGAGGAAATATTTACAGAGGACGAGAGTTAACCTCTTTAAATATAGACCAAGTTCCTGCCGATTATATTGGGATGTTATCTACCATAATGAACGGTATAGCTCTTTCAAATTTTTTATCTTCAAATAATTGTGAGAATAGTTTGTATTCCTCCTTTGCGATAGGAAATTTTGTAAAAGCGTATAGCAAGGAAGAAGCCGAAAGATCCTTAGTTGAAGATAAAATAGTCATATTAGTTGGCGGATTAGGGAATCCATTATTTACAACAGACTCTACAGCTAGTGTGAGAGCAGTTGAGTTAAACTCTGATGTGATGTTGAAAGCTACAAATGTTGATGGGGTTTATTCAGATGATCCAAATATAAATAAAGAAGCTGTAAAATATGATCACTTGTCATTTGATGAAGCAATAACAAAAAACCTAAAGGTTATGGATCAAACTTCCTTATGTTTTTGCAGAGACAATAATTTGAGCGTCAGAGTTTTCAATGCTGATTCGGAAGGCGCTATTTTGGAAGCCATTGTTAATGAAAATACAAATATCGGTACTTTAGTTGAGCTAGAAAAATGATTGACGATACTCTTGAAGACGCAAACAAAGGCATGAGTAGAACTTTAGAAGCTCTTGAGACAGCTTTTAAAAGAATTAGAACTGGACGGGCCAACACTTCTTTATTGGACGCCATCGAAATTGACTATTATGGAAATTCGACGCCCCTCAAGCAAGTGTCTAATATTTCTATTGAAGATGCTAAAACACTTACTATAGTCCCTTGGGAAAAAGATAACGTTCCTTTAATTGAAAAGGCTATTCACCAATCTGATCTTGGACTGCAGCCAGTAACTTCTGGAGAAACAATAAGGGTGATTCTTCCCGACTTAACTGAAGAGACAAGAAAGGATCTTATTAAGGTTGCTAAATCCGAAGCTGAAAATTCAAAAGTATCTATTAGAAATCAAAGAAGAGATGCTAATGGCATGCTAAAAGAATATCTTAATGAAAAAGAAATTTCTGAGGATGATCTTAAAAAGGGAGAAGCTTTGATTCAGGACATCACAGATCAACATGTTGAAAAAGTAGATTCATTATTAAAGGAAAAAGAAAAAGATCTCTTAGAATTTTAGCATGAGCTCGACACCTACTCACGTTGCTATCATCATGGATGGTAATTCCAGATGGGCTAAACAAAAAAATCTTACACAAAAAGATGGGCATAAAGCGGGAGTAAAAGCAGCAAGGAATGCAATAGAATTTGCTGTAAAAAATAATATTAAGCACTTAACTCTTTTCGCCTTTAGTACAGAAAATTGGAGAAGAAGTAAAAAAGAAGTTAAATCTTTAATGGAACTCTTTGTTGAAGCGATGAAAGAAGAAACGCCAGAATTAATTAAAAACTCCGTTAGAGCTAATTTTATAGGAGATATTTCAAGACTTAAAAAATCTATAATAGTAAAAATTGCAGAAACCAAAGGCTTAACTAGCACTTACAAACCAAAGATGGACCTCAATATAGCAATTAGTTACGGAGGCAGATGGGATGTACTTCAAGCTGTAAAAAAAATAGCCAACGATTTTTCAAAAAATAAATTTGAAGAAAAGGATATTAATGAAAAGTTATTAAATTCTTACCTTGATACCTCTTCTTCTCCTGATCCAGATCTCATTATTAGAACAGGAAATGAATCAAGATTAAGTAATTTCTTAATTTGGCAAGCAGCATATTCAGAACTGATATTTTTTAGAAAATTGTGGCCTGAATTTGAAAGTAAAGATTTTAGGAGAGCTTTGGAAAACTATAAAAAAAGAAAAAGAAATTTTGGTAAAAGGTCTTAATATTATGTTCAAGAGAGAAATAACTGGAATAGTTTTAGCCTTAGTAACAACAATTTTAATTTTTTTTTCTAATTTAGAGATTTTCTATTTTGCAATTTTGTTATTATGTTTTTCGTTAACTTTTGAATTGGCAAAAGTGACCAATAAATTTAATGTATTTTTTTGGATTCAGATATTTTTTATAATTTTATTAATTCTTTTTTTACCTACCTTTGAAAAACTTAGGCTTTTATTTTTTATTGGGATTATGATCTCAGTTCTTACTGATGCCGCTGCGTATTATGTTGGAAAAACAATAGGGAAAATAAAAATTTTTCCAGTAACTAGTCCAAATAAGACTCTGGAAGGATTGATCGGAGGCACTTTATTTTGTGTTATTTTTTTATCTACATTATTTTTTTTCTTCCCATCGTTTTTTAAATTGAATATAAGCTTGTTGTTATTTACCTTTTTAATTTCTATCTCTTCTATAGCAAGTATTGTTGGGGATTATTTCCAAAGTAGATTTAAACGAACACAAGGAATTAAAGACTCTGGTAAGGTTCTTCCAGGTCATGGCGGACTATCGGATAGATTAGACAGTCATCTAGTTACCTTGCCAGTTTTCTTTTCTTTAATTAATTTTTTTGTGTTGTGAAAAAAGTTTTAATTCTGGGCTCAACCGGATCAATTGGCAAATCTGCCATAGAGGTAATAAAAGGTAATGAAGGATATTTAGCAAAATCGTTAGTCGCTAGAAATAATAAAGAATTAATCCTTAAACAGGCCGTAGATACAGATGCCACAAATATATTTCTCTCCGAAAAAGTCTTTGATAGAGAAGATTTCAAGAATTGCCAAAATGTAAGCGTTCCAGACAGTTTAGATGAGTTATTAGAAGATAAAGATATAGATATTGTTATTGCGGCTTTTTCAGGAATAGTTGGAATAGACTCAATACTTAAATCCATAAGGGAGGGCAAAAAGATACTCATTGCAAATAAAGAACCTTTAGTAGTCGCGGGAAAGATACTTTTGTCTGAAGCAAAAAAATATGGAGCTACTATCATTCCAATTGATTCAGAACATTGTGCAATTCATCAATGTTTAAACAATCTAGAAAGAAAAGACGTAAAAAGCGTAAGCATCACTTGTTCAGGAGGACCTTTCTGGGGAAAGAAAATTCGAGATACTAAAAATGTGACAATTGAAGATGCAAAAAAACACCCTGTTTGGAATATGGGGGAAAAAAATCTTATTGACTCGGCAAGTTTAATGAATAAGGCTTTGGAAATAATTGAGGCTAGGTGGCTTTTCGACTTGGAGCCTGAAAAGATAAAAGTAATAATACATCCTCAGAGTATTATTCACGCAATAATTGAAAATATTGATGGTTCATCTATAGCTTCGTTATCTACGCCAGATATGAAGGTATGTCTAGCCTACGGTTTAGGTTACCCCGATAAGATAAAATCTTTTACAAATCCTCTAAATTTAGCAGAGTTGGGTAAATTAGAATTTTTTGATCACTTTGAATCTGATTTTCCTTCGATTAATTTCGCTTATAGAGCTTTGGAAGGAGACGAAACTATTCCTGTTGCTCTGAACTCAGCAAACGAAATAGCTGTAAGTTATTTCCTTAATAATAAAATTAAGTTCAATTCAATCTTTGCAGCTGTAGACTATACTATGAACATATTCGAGGGCAGGCCTTCAGAATCAAATTTAGATATTGAAGATTTGCTGGAAATTGATAAAGAAGCTAAGACAATTGCTTCAAACTTTTTAAATTAACATGATAGAAATATTCTCTTATATTCTTGGATTTCTAACTTTAATAATGGTTATTACTGCTATTCACGAAGCAGGCCATTTCTATGTTGCTAGATTCTTCGGGGTTAAAATTTTAGATTTTTCTATAGGAATGGGAAAAAGTTTGAAAACTTGGATTGGTAAAGATGGAACTTCTTATAACTTTCGTTTATTTCCTATTGGAGGATATGTAAAAATGTTGGGAGAAGAAGTTTTAGATAAAGAGGAATTTAATGAGCAAGATTCATTTGTATCTAAAAAGTATTACCAAAAAGTTTTCATTCTTTTTGCAGGTCCTTTAGCTAATTTTATTTTAGCAGTAGTAATTTTTACTTTTTTAAATTTGTATGGTTCTTCTACTTTGTCTTCACAAGCTGGTTATATTTCGCCGGATAGCAAGGCTGCATTAGTAAGTATTAAAGAAGGAGATATCATCCTCAAGGTTGATGGAAGCGAAGTTGAGACCAGAGCCGAGGCTCAGGTTAATCTTTCAAGACGATTAGGAGAATCAGGCGTTATCAATCTTTCTATTGATTCAAAAGGTGTTATTGACGAAAAATCAATTCCTATTCAAGACTGGCTTATTGGAGAAGAGCCAAAAGATCTCTTAGGTAGTTTAGGAATAGGTGTGCCAGTTACTACTGAAATTGGAGGCGTTATTAAAGATGGCCCAGCATATATCGCAGGAATTTTAGCTGGCGATATGATTAGTTCTATTAATGCTCAGTCAATATCAAGTTGGGGTCAAATTAAAAATATTATCAATAATTCGGCTGGAATGCCTATTGAAATCACTTTAATTAGGGACGATAAAAAAATGACTAAAGATGTTTATCCAAAGTTTTCAAATTCTAATTGGATTATCGGCATTGCATCTGCAAATAAAATTTCTGAAAATTCACTTATTTATAAATCATATTCTCCATATTCGGCATTTATAAACGCAGTAGATCAAACATACTCAACAGTGATAGATTCATTTATATTTTTGTACAAAATGATTACAGGTTATGTGTCTCCTAAAAATCTAGGAGGTCCTGTGATGATAGGGCAATTTGCTGGGGATACTATTTTGTATGGTGGGTTATATTCTTTTTTGATGCTCATGAGCTTTGTAAGTATTGGGCTTGGAGTGATAAATTTAGTTCCTATTCCTATTTTAGATGGCGGGCAAATTTGTCTATTAACTATTGAAAAAATTAAAGGCTCTCCTATTTCTCCTAAAACTTTAGATTTTGTGTATAGAATTGGTCTCTCAATGGTTATTTTTTTGATGATTTTTGTTTTTATTAATGACATTTCAAGACTCTCGGGAATTTAATATATGAAAAAAGTATATTTAAAAATATTATTTTTTTTCGTTTTACTTTTCCCAAGTTTTTTATTTTCTTCTTCTTGGATCATAGAAGACATTCGAATAAGTGGCTTGCAAAGAGTATCAGCAGGAAGTATTTTTTCTGAAATTCCCTTTTCTATTGGCGATTCTGTGGGTCAGGAAGAAATTGTCCAAATTTCTAAGTCCATTTTTGCTTCTGGTCAATTTGACGATATAAAAATAGGCAGAGATGGGAACGCCTTATTAATTGACTTAACTGAAAGACCGACAATAGACGAAATTTTAATTGAAGGAAACGAAGCTATTAAAACAGAAAATTTACTAGATGGACTTAAAAACTCAGGCATTTTTGAAGGGGCTCTTTTTAAAAGATCTGTTTTTGAAAATTTAAGCTCCGAATTAGAAAGACAATATGTTTCCCAAGGAAAGTATGGCGCATCAGTTGAAGTCATATCAGACCCTCTACCTAGAAACCGAGTAAAACTAAGTGTAGAAATTGAAGAAGGCGAAACTGCAGAATTAAAATCAATTAATATTGTTGGCAATAAAATATTTGCAGAAGAGGAATTAAAAAAGGTATTTAAATTAAGACCAAGAACTTGGCTGTCTATTTTTAGAACAAATACTCCTTATTCAAAAGAAAACTTAAGAGGAGACTTAGAAAGTCTAGAGTCTTTTTATAAAAATAGAGGGTATTTAAATTTTTCAGTTAATAACTCTATTATTTCTATCTCAGAAGATAAGCAAAAATTATTTATCACAGTAGATATTTTTGAGGGAGACATATATAAGATCAACGAAGTCACGTTAGCTGGAGATTTACCGGTAGATGAAGAAATCGTTAAAAGACTAATTTTTGCTCAAAATGATTCAATTTTTTCTCAAGAGCTAATTACCTTTTCTGAAGAGAGTATAAATAATCTGTTAAACAACGAAGGGTTCCTTTTTTCAGAGGTATCAGGAAATATAAAACGAATTGAAGAGAATCTTGTTGATGTAGTCTTTTTTATAGAACCGGGGCAAAGAACTTATATTAGAAATATCAATTTCACTGGAAATGAAAGAACTCATGATGTGGTACTTAGAAGAGAAATGAGGCAAATGGAAGGAGCTTGGGCATCTAATTCTTTATTAGAAAGATCAAAATTAAGGCTAGATCGTTTAGGATTCTTTAAACAAGTGGATTATGAAAAAGTTCCAGTTCCAGGAGAGAAAGATAAGGTTGATATTGAATTTATAGTCGAAGAAGAGTTTTCTGGTTCAATAGCTGGGAGTTTAGGGTATGGAGCTTACGGTTTTAGTCTTGGTGCAAATTATTCTGAAAGCAACGCTTTTGGGACTGGTAATAGTATTGGTATTGGGATTAATTACAGTGATTGGCAAACAAATGTTTCTTTTAACTTTTTTGATCCATACTTTAGTCCTGATGGTATTGGTTTAGGGTACGGGGCGTATATCAGGTCAAGTGATTATTCAAATTTCAATATATCAGCTTACAATACAGAATCTTTTGGGGGATCCGTTCAATTTGTTCTTCCAATCAATGAAATTTCTCAATTAAGTCTTTCAGCTTCTATCGACCAAACTGATTTGCAGTCTGATGCGCTTTCCTCAAGACAATTATTAGATTTTATTGCTTCTGAAGGCTCAAAGTTTGAATCTCTAACTTTAGGTGCATCATGGACTAGAAATTCTTTAAATCGTGGAATCTTTCCAACTGCTGGAACTTTAAATGTTATTTCAGGTTCAGTGTCAGTTCCAGGAAGTTCAATTACCTATGGAAGACTCTCACATAGATTTAAATACTTTAGACCACTTTCAAATAATTTTATTTTTGCAATCAGAACTGAACTTGGGGGACTTTTTGCATATGGCGATACAGCAACTCCACCTCCTTATGAAAATTTTTATGCGGGAGGTCTTAATTCTGTAAGAGGCTTTGAGCAAAATTCACTGGGTCCCAGAGCAGTATATGATGGATTTTACTCCAACTATAATAGGCCTACGGGAGGCACTTATTCTTTAGAAGGAGGATTAGATTTTATTTTTCCAATACCTTTTCTAGAAGACTCCAGATCTGTAAGAAGCTCTTTATTCTTAGACTATGGAAATGTTTTTAGTGATGAATGCAAATCATATGAGATTAATTGTAATGAGTTTGATCTCTCTGAATTGCGTTATTCCATTGGTGTCGGCGTAACGTGGATAACTGCTTTAGGGCCAATGTCTTTTGCAATCTCGTCTGTGTTTGGCGACGATGAATTTGACGAAACAGAAACTTTCCAATTTGAAATTGGCAATCAATTTTAAAAAATTCTTCTGGAAAAGAACCCTCTTCAGAAGGTAAACTGCATTAATATTTATTGCTTCAAAAGGAGAATTTCTATGAAAAAGTTATTTATTTTTATCTCGTCGTTACTACTTACTGTTTTCTCTCTTCCATCATGGGCGAATTTAGAAGGAGTTGCTGTAATTGATTATCAAACAATTTTTTTGGGTACAGATTTAGCTAGAACTAGTTTCGAAGAACTAAGGGAATCCGGAGATTACAAAGAATTAATGGAAGAAGCACAATTAAAAGATTCTGAAAGATTGAGCATTGCTGAGGAACTTAACAAAGATTCTTCTACTATGTCTGATGAGGAGCAATCAGAAAAATTAAAAAAGGCCCAATCTTTATACCAAGATATACAATTTCTAACGCAAAAAATGCAAACCCTTGAAAATGAAGTAGTGCAGAAACTTCAAGCAGATCAAGGTCCAAATGTTCAGAAAGTACTAAACGATTTAATTGTTGCCAAAAAAATAACCTTACTTTTTAACAGTCAGGCTTTATTAGCATATGATCGAACTAATCCTTTGATAAATATAACTCCAGAGGTGATAGAGCTTTTAAACCAAGCAAATAGCAAAGATTAATATCTAATTTTGGTAAATAAAGAATTTAAACTTGGTGAAATTGCTAAATTGTTAGATTTATCCCTTGAGGGAGATCAAGATTACAAAGTTAGCTCAATAAATAATCTTAAAGAGGCTGGTAAATATGATATCTCTTTTTATTATTCTAAAAAATTCAGAAAAGACTTAGAAAATACTAATGCTGGGGCAGTGATTTTATCTAAAAGTGATGATCTAAGTACATTAAAAAATAAACTCTTTTCTGATCAAGTTCATTTAGCCTATGCCAAATGTAGTCAATTATTTACCACTATGAGTGTCGATTTATCTAAACAAGATAATAAATCGATTATTCACGAAGGAGCGATAATTTCACCTAATTGCAATATAGAAACAAATGTAAAAATAGAAGATGGAGTTATCATAAAACCTGGAGTGTTTATTGGATCTGGATCAACAATTAAAAAAAATACTTTAATACATTCAAATGTGTCAATTTATTCAAATTCTGTGATAGGTGAAAATTGTATTTTGCATTCCGGAGCTGTCATTGGATCGGATGGCTTAGGTTTTGCAAAAAACGGGAATAAATGGGAAAAAATTATCCATTACGGTTATGTAGAGATTGGAAATTCTGTTGAAGTAGGAGCAGGTTGTACTATCGATAAGGCCTCCTCTGGGAAAACTGTAATTAACGATGGAGTTAAATTAGATAATCAGATCCATTTAGCTCACAATTGTAATTTGGGAGAAAATACAATCGTAGGCGCAAATACTTCAATAGCAGGGAGTGTAAAAATAGGTAAAAATTGTATGATTGGCGGTTTATGTGGAATAGTTGATAACATTGAAATAGCCGATGAAGTTATTATTCATCCAATGACTTTTGTTACAAATAATGTAAAAAATAAGGGAGTTTATTCTGGAGGGTCAGTTTTGATGGAACATAAAGATTGGTTGAAAAAAATTGCTTCCGAAAGAAAAAAAATATGAATATCGAAGAAATAAGAAAATATTTACCTCATAGATATCCTTTTCTTCTTGTGGATAGAGTTATTGAATTAGAGTTAGATAAATACATAAAGGCTTACAAAAATATTACAAATAATGAACCTTATTTTATAGGACATTTTCCAGAAAAAAGTGTTGTTCCGGGGGTCCTCATCCTAGAAGCAATGGCTCAGGCATCAGGAATTTTGGGATTTAAAACAATGAGTAAAACACCTGATGAAGGATCTATGTATTACTTTGTTGGAGCAGACAATTTAAGGTTTAAAAGGCCTGTAATACCTGGAGATAAATTAATTCTAGAATCTACAAAAATATCAAGCAAAAGAGGTATTTGGAAATTTGAGTGCCAAGCTTCTGTGGAAGACGAATTTGTTTGCTCAGCAACAATTTTATGTGCTGACAGGCCAAAATAATGATTCACCCATCAGCAATAATAGATAAATCTGCTAAATTAGACATAGACGTTACTGTAGGGCCTTATTCAGTCATCGGCGCAGATGTTGAAATAAAATCTGGATCAGTAATTGGATCTCATGTTCTTATTGAAGGACCTTCTTTAATAGGAAAACAAAATAAAATTTTTTCTTTTGCAACAATAGGTGGAGATCCACAAGATAAAAAATATGACGGAGAAAAAACTTATTTAGAAATTGGAGATAAAAATATTTTTAGAGAAGGAGTTACGGTTAATAGAGGCACGGCTCAAGAAAATTCAAAAACCATAATTGGCTCTGGGAATTTATTTATGGCATACGTTCATGTAGCTCACGACTGTATTATTGAAGATGACGTAGTCATGGTAAATAATTCTGCTATTGCTGGATGCGTAAGACTAGAAAAGGGTGTAATTCTAGGAGGATTTAGTCTTATTCACCAATTTTGTAATATAGGAGCTTACAGTTTTTCTGCAATGGGAAGCGC
>CENZ01070838.1_pt1 | contig 25329 bp, 21 predicted proteins | sample 361341 | NCBI WGS metagenome assembly CENZ01 (sample SAMEA2619782, study PRJEB7988) | marine metagenome | biome: marine biome (ENVO:00000447); feature: deep chlorophyll maximum layer (ENVO:xxxxxxxx); material: "saline water (ENVO:00002010), including plankton (ENVO:xxxxxxxx)" | depth 50 m
GCCGATGCGTTCAAAAGCGTTGCAGGCTCCTGACGCTCATGACCTGGTATTTCACGCGTCACCCAAATAGCTTTAATCAAATAGCTTTAATCAAATAGAGAGAATCGATGTTCGACGTCTACGGAATAGGCAACGCCCTCGTTGATACGGAGTATGAGGTCACTGACGACTTGTTGGACGATGCGTCGCTTCCCAAGGGACAGATGACACTCATCAACAGGCAAGAGCGGGAACAATTGATTACTCTGCTTGAGCGGGAACACAAGCACTCTGTGGTTAAACAGGCGGGTGGTGGCTCCGCGGCGAATACACTGGTTGCGGTGTCGCAGTTCGGCGGTCGCGGATTCTACAGCTGCAAGGTCGCGGCGGATCCCATTGGTGACTTTTTCCTCTCCGATCTCGCAGAAGCCGGCCTCAGGACCAACCTCGACGACGCAGAACTATCGAGTGATGACACATCCGGTCAGTGTGTTTCGATGATCACTCCAGATGCTGAGCGAACCATGATCACCCATCTTGGTATCAGCGAGACATTGTCTAAGGCAGAGCTTGATCGAGACGCAATCGCGAGCAGCAGTTACCTCTACATCGAGGGATATCTCGTCACCTCACCGACTGCAATGGAAGCGGTCAGAGAAGCACAACAGGTCATTTCCGATGCGGGTGGCAAGGTGTCCATCACGCTGTCGGATATGTCCATGGTGCAGAATTTTGGCGATACGTTCACAAGCCTCGTTGATGTAGGCATTGATCTCATCTTCTGCAACGAAGAAGAAGCCATGGGTTGGACCGGCACGTCATCTCGAGAGGATGCACTGCGTAAACTTCGGGCCGTGTGTCCTCAGGTTGTCATGACCTGCGGGTCGGAAGGCGCGATGGTTGACGATGGATCGGGCCAGATATTTGTGCCGGGCGTTGCTACCAAAGCTGTCGATACAACCGGTGCTGGTGACATGTTTGCCGGTGCGTTTCTCTACGGCATCACGGCGGGGCTCAATTTCGAAGGTGCTGCAAGCCTTGCCAATCGAGCTGCATCCCGCCTTGTGTCGTCTTTCGGCGCGCGCCTTCCGCAATCGCAAGTGGATGCACTGCTCGATTGACGCAACCGTCAGAACAACCCCAACTGTCGATCCGTCAACGTGGCCATGGATGTACCCTGCATGGCCAGGATCGCATCAGCAACAGGCCATAGCTGTCGCTCGATGTAGAACGCATAGTCCATCTTCGATTTCACATAGGGGATGGGTTCGGGACCGTTCACGGTCATGACATATTCGATCCAACCACCTCGATCGTATCGCGCGGCCATCCCCGCCTGCCGACGAATATCGTCGGCGATACGTGCCGCGCGCACATGCGGAGGCACGTTCTTTTGGTATTCCGAGAGCTTTCGACGTAGGCGTTTTCGCAAGACAAGCTGATCATCCCGTTCCCCCGACAGAACGGCTTCTGTTATCTGTTTGACATATTCCGTCACCGGTTGGTTGTCGAATACTCGCCGGTATAGTTCCTGCTGAAATGCTCGCGCCAGCGCACACCAGTCGCTACGAACCGCCTCGAGCCCTTTGAATACCATCCCTGACGGGCGGCCCTGTTCATATTTCAGCCCCGCGTACCGCTTCTTGCTGCCCACGTCGGATCCGCGGACGGTTGGCATCAGGAAACGTCCGAAGTGGGTTTCGTACTCCACTTCGAGATAACACGGCAGCCCAAACTCGTCCGCCAGATGCCGTGTCCATTCCCCGTTCAGGTCTGATGCGATGGACTCCCCGATATCGTCTGCAGTGTCCCCCTCCCCAAGCTGCCCCAACAGTACAAACACCGAATCGGTGTCACCATAGATAACCCGGTACCCCTGCTCTTCAATCAGCTCCCGGGTTCGAAGGAGAATTTCGTGCCCTCTCATCGTGATAGAGCTGGCGAGCTGCTCCGCGTAAAACCTGCATGCGGTGGTACCCAGAACTCCGTAGAAAGAATTCATGATGATTTTGATAGCAGACGACATTGCAGAACGACCATCCGATTTTGCCTGATCCCTTGCTTCCCAGAGAGACGAGATGATCTCGGGCAGAAGATGGTGTGACCTTGAAAACAGGGCGCCTTTGAAACCCGGTATGGCGTCCGGTTCATCACGGCCCATGACAAGAGCATAGGGATCAACATGAAACGTTCGGATGATGCTTGGATACAGGCTCTTGAAATCCAGCACCAAGACATTGTCATACAGACCCGGTGCAGAATCCAGAACGTATCCACCCGGACTGGCGCCGCCATCCTCCGTCAGCAACGGTGCTACAAAGCCAGCCCGGTGAAGCCGCGGCAGATAGAGATAATCGAACGCCGCAACGGAACCACCCATTCGATCCATGGCAAGACCGGTCAACTGGCTTCGTTCTATCGCAAACTGCATCAGTTCCGTTTTCTCAAAGATATCCTCCACAAGTCGACAATCACCGAGGTTGTATCGTGCCAATGCCGGGCGATCATTCGCGTAGAGCGACAAAATCTCGTCTGCGCGCTCATCGGCATCCTCAATTAATTTTCCCCTACCCAGCAGTTCGTTGCCCACGACGTCCAGTGAGAAGCTCTCAAACGAATACGTTGCGGTTCGCAGCAATTCGATACCGTCAAGGACCACGCGACCCGGCACCACTGCAAATCGACGTTCGCCCGTCAGAGACTCACGCCATACCACCGGTTCCTGGCGACGACCAAGTGTGAATGTAATCGACAATGCCGCACATCGTTGTTCCAGAAACCAGAGGTCGAAACCGACGACATTCCAGCCAATCAGAACATCGGGATCGTAACGCTGTATCCACCCGAAGAAAGCTTCGATCAACCCGCGCTCATCCTCACAGTACCGTATGTCGCAGTCGTCTACCTTCGGGCCGTTTCCCTTCATGAAGACGAGCCCGGTATCGCCGTCACTGACCGCGATGGATAGGAGTACCTGCTCACGCCAGGACGTTTCGATGTCAATCGACACCGTGCGCAATGTCGGCCGGTAGTTTCCAGGTCGTAACCTGGGATCCAAAACCGTATGGTTCCCAATATCGTCAACCTCCCGCTCACCACCTGAGACGAGCACCGCCGCCGTCACAAATCGCTCCATCAGGAATCGATCAGACGGACGAATATCGGACTCAAAACAGCTTAGCCCAAGGCTCGCGAGTCTTTTTCGCGCAGTCACCAACTGACGTTGCGTCGAAAAGTAGCAGGCCATCACCGGTTGAAGGTCAAAATCGGTCAGCTGCACAGCCGTCATCGTTCGCATCAGTTTGCGAACACTTTCCGGAACACGATCGGCGTCTTCCACCGTCATGAAAAAGACCGAATCTGCCTGGCGGACTATCACCCGCACCGGACCGGCGTCCGCGGAGATCCAGAAAACAAGATCCTGCACACTGTCACGCACACGCCATTGACGCGTCAGCACAAAACCATGCAGATCCGTTGACGTCATTTCAAAACCGTTCTGAGTGCAACCTTATCTGAGGAGCCTGCGCCATGATCTGAACATCCGCAGCAATACCAAAGGCCGCCGCCAGTGAGGAGGCCGTAATCATCTCAGCGGGCGCACCCACCTCAAACTTCGTTTCATGCAGCAACCCAATGTGATCGGCACATCTTGCCGCGAGATTGATGTCGTGCATCACAAGGAGTGCAGTGAGACCCCGCCTTGTCAGTGTATGCAGCAACTCGAGGACAACCATTTCGTGTGCAAGGTCCAGCGGTCCGGTGGGCTCATCCAGCATCAGACAGGCGTCAGGCAATCGATCCCATATCTGGCAAAGCACACGCGCAATCTGCACGCGCCTTTTTTCACCCCCGGACAACGTTGTGTAGGTTCGCTCAGAAAGATGGCCCAGGCCCAGAGTTTCATTCACCTCGTCGACGATGCGCGCCACATCTAGGGCGGTATTGCCATGCGGAATGCGTCCCATCGCGACAACCTCCCGCACAAGAAACGGGAAATCGAGGAGATCGTTCTGCTCCAGTACCGCCAACCGTTCTGCAAGCGCAGAGGCGCCGTACGATGACACCGGGACATCATCCAGCAACACCTCTCCGGCAGTCAGACTCAATTCGCCACTGAGCACAGACATCATCGAAGACTTACCTGCACCGTTTGGACCAATCAAGACTGTCAGTTCACCCCGGTTGAGCTCAAGATTCACATGCTCAACAATCGAGCGACCATCTCTCATCAGGGTTCCGTCAACCAGACATAACATCGCAACACCTATCTTTCCTGAAGATTCACACGACCTAGATTCCCAGAGTCCTTTGTTGCCGAACAATCAGCCAAACAAAGAACGGCCCCCCTACCAATGATGTCAACAGGCCAACGGGCAGTTCAGCGGGCGCAATCAACAGCCTCGCAAGGGTGTCCGCGAACAGCGTCAACAGCGCGCCCGCTAAAAATGAGCCCGGTAGAACCACACTATGATTCGAGCTAATCACCATGCGCACAAGATGAGGTACGATCAAGCCAACAAATGCAATGATGCCGACCATGGAGACACCAACACCTACTGCGAGTGCCGCATATATGATGATCCGTATCTGGAGAGACCTGACGTTGATACCCAGATTTCGCGCCGCGCTTTCCCCCAATGTGATGGCATTCAGATGCTGATGCTCCCGCAATAAGAGTAAGGCAACCGTGCCAATCAGTATCGACACCGCGACATCGCCCCAGGTCGCGCCATTGAAACTGCCCAGGGCCCAGAAAGCGACTGAGCGCAGCTGCTGATCTGATGTCATATAGGTCATCAGCCCGACCCCAGCGATGGTCACTGCATTGACAGCGATGCCGGCCAGCAGAACTCCGGATACCCCAGCTCCTCGCTGGCCAATCAGCAGCACTAGGTAGGTCGTCAACAGGCCGCCAATAAACGCGAATCCAGGCACGCCCAATATCGAAAGCCACGGGCTGGCAATACCCAGGGTCATAAACGCAACGGCAAATAGGGCAGCACCACCGGATACCCCAATCAAGGCGGGATCGGCCAGCGGATTCCTGAACAACCCCTGGATGGCTGCTCCCAGCATTGCAAGGCCACCTCCTACAACGATCGCCAACGCCACCCTTGGCATCCGAATGTCGTACAGAATCAACTGCTCCACCGGATGGTCGTCAGAGGCAAGAGAGAGCCAGATTTCAGGATCAGAACCAGCGGGACCCACGGTCACCGCCACAACCGCCATCGAAAGAACGAGGATCAACAAGAACAGCAGTTTCGTGGCGACACTCATGAACCGATAATCACCGGCAGTGATCTGCCAATCGTCAACGAACGCGGAGACATGCGAACCTTGTGCGCAATCACCTCAACACCAGCATCCACCGCGCTGGCAAGGGCCTGGGCATAGGCAGGGTCGATGTGGGCTGCCGGACGAACTTCACGGATCCCTGAATGCTGAACGCAGAAGCACAGAACCGCTCTGCGACCTGATGCAAAAACTCGCTCCAGTTCCCTGAGATGCCGGGTTCCCCGCTCACTCACCGCGTCCGGAAAAAAACCTACGCCGCGACTGACGGGCTGCTCAAGGAGCGTCACACTTTTGACCTCAACATAACAATCCGGTCTTCCTTCCGCGGTCAACAGTAGATCAATTCGGCTCTTTTCCTCCCCGTAGCGCACCTCTCTTCGGACTGACGAATACCCGGATAGCGCTGCAATTCGATCCTCCGAAATGCCTTCTGCAATCAACTCATTCGCTTTACCCGAGTTGATACCGATGTAATCACCCCGATGGGTCCTGGCCAGTTCCCAGGTGTGTGCGTATTTGCGGTTAGGGTTGTCCGAGGTGGAATACCAGATCTGCCAGCCAGGCTCAGCACAGTTTTTCATTGAGCCCGTGTTTGGACAATGAATCGCGATTTCGTGGCCATCGGGCAGGCGGACATCCGCAAGGAAACGCTTATAGCGCTTCAGCAACTCTGCAGAAACCAGCGGTGAAGCATACTTCAATAGGGAGCTCTTCTCAGCGTGTTCTGTCCATATCGGCCGGCGCGGATCAATCAGCGAAAATGATCCAGCGCACGCGCCAGGCGGTCAACGCCGTCTGTCAGGACCGTAATGTCACGAGTATACGCAATGCGGATGTGTCGTTCTGCTTCATGGTGCCCGAAGTCCGTTCCAGGTGTCACCGCCACTCCCTCCGCCTCCAAAGCGTGGTCACAAAAGGTCTCGCTGTCAGGTGCAAATGAGGGCAGCCGTGCATAGAGATAGAAAGCACCCTCAGGCTGGTAGGGCACTTCCAAACCAAGTTCCCTGACTGCGGGAAGCAGGAACGCGAGTCGCTGCTGGAACTGATCGCACTGACCATCCATGATCGCTCGGCTCTCGTCGCTAAACGCCGCCAGTGCTGCCTGTTGAGCAACGCTCGATGCACAGATGAAGAGGTTCTGTGCGAGTCGGTTCATCATCTCGATCGCACCGTCTGGCACCACGAGCCAGCCCAGACGCCAACCCGTCATGCCAAAGTACTTGGAGAAGCTATTGACGACGATGGCATCCGGAACCTCCGACAATGCGGTCGCGAAGCGATTCGACCTGAAACACAGACCCTGGTAGATCTCGTCCATGATGAGACAACCATCCTGCCGTCTGCATTCATCGCCAATGGCTCTGAGCGCGTGTCCTGCGACGACGCTACCCGTTGGATTGGATGGGGAAGACATCAGGACGCCACGTGTCTGGGGACGCCAGACTTCCTGAACATCCCTCAGGGTCAGCTGATAACGCGTTGTCGCGTCCACCGGGATTAAACGTCCTTTCCCTCCAAGCGCAGTCACAAAATGGCGATTGCACGGATAACCGGGATCTCCGAGGATTATCTCGTCATCCGTATCAAGCAGGTAGGTCACTGCCAGCAACAACGCACCAGAACCACCGGCGGTGACAAAGACCCGACCGGGATCAACATCGACCCCATAATCCACGTGGTAGTGTTGCGAGATCGCAGACCGAAGCGCATCTGTACCGGCCGCGTTGGTATAACGCGTATGTCCACTTTCCAACGCATGAATACCTGCCTTCACGACCGGGCGCGGCGTATCAAAGTCCGGTTCTCCCACTTCCAGGTGGACAATGTCCCGACCGCTGGCGGAGAGCTCATTGGCGCGTGCCAGCAGGCGCATCACCCTGAACGGAGTGACAGACGCCAGCCGATCCGCGGGTCGAATGCCCGTTTCCAGGGCACGGTCCTGACGTGGGCCGGATGCCGGTTCCGATGTGGAATGTGACGTCATGGACCCGCCTTCCTTGATCTACAATGTTCTGAACCGATTACTTGGCGTTTAAATCGCGTTCTGGTAATGTGCGCGCTCGATTTTGGCCATCCCCAAAAACGCAGACGGACTTATTATGGCAGTATCCCGGAAGAAGACACCCACCCGGAAATCCGGTGCCAAATCCAAGACCAAGGCACCTGCCGGCAAGAAAACACCCGCCAAAAAGAAACCGGCCGCGAAGAAAAAGGTAGCGGCCAGCAAGGCGAAACCAGCTTCCACCAAGGGCCGAGCGACCCCGAAAAAGAAGGCGTCAGCCAAAGCCAAGACAAAGGCTGTGAAGCCCAAGGCGAAATCCAAAGCCTCCAGCTCCGCCAAGAAAGGCACTTCAGCGCCAACCGCAACAAAACAAAAGCGCGGTACTGCTGCAAGCGAAAAGAAAGACACCGCTAAAAAGCTAGAAACAACTTCTAAACCCAAAGCGACACGGAAACCACCAGAAAAATTGTCGACGCCTGCACCAGAGAAACCAAAAGGCCCAGCCGTCAAAGCGCTTGACGACTACATGAATGATGCTCATCTGGAGGAATTCCGTCAGCAGCTGTTGGGGTGGAAACAACAACTGATGGAAGAAGTCGATCGCACTGTGACTCATATGAAGGATGTCGCAACCAACGATCCCGACCCTGCAGATCGCGCCACCCAGGAGGAGGAGTTTACCCTGGAACTCAAGACGCGCGATCGGGAACGCAGGCTCATCAAAAAGATTGACTCAACACTTGAAGCGATCGAGATCGGAGACTATGGGTTTTGCGAGTCGTGTGGCATTGAAATCGGGGTGGAACGGCTACGGGCCCGACCAACAGCCACCCAGTGCATCGATTGTAAAACACTGGCAGAAATCAGAGAAAAACAAACCCTGGGTTAGCCACTGACACTGGACCCTGGTCAACAGGGATCACCATGGTCTACACGGGTCGCTTTGCTCCTTCGCCAACCGGTCCTCTCCATTTAGGATCACTCGTCGCTGCGCTGGCCAGCTTTCTTGACGCCAGACATCACAACGGTCATTGGTTGCTCCGTATCGAGGATCTTGATCCCCCCAGGGAAACCGATCAGGCGGCACACACGATCGTTCACCAACTGACGACACTCGGCCTGCACTGGGACGGTGACATCCTTTTTCAATCAACGCGACTGGCTGAGTACGACCGGGTGCTGGCGGATCTCACCAAAAAGGGGCTGACCTTTCCATGTGTATGTTCCCGCAAGCAGACTCGCGGCGCCTACAACGGTCGCTGCCGTACGCGATCATGGCAGGACACAACCGATCAGGCTTTCGCGATTCGAACCCGGGTTAGCGATAGGACTATCACCATCAACGATCGTCGCCTGGGCGAGGTCACCTGGCAACTGCAACAGGACGTGGGTGACTTCGTTGTCCGGAGAAAGGACGGCTTGCACGCCTACCAGCTGGCTGTCGTTGTAGATGATGCGTTTCAGCAGATCTCCCACGTCGTTCGTGGCAACGATCTGCTCTCCTCCACTCCCAGACAATTGCACCTCATCCAACAACTTGGTTACGCCGTGCCCAGCTACCTGCATCTGCCAATCATGACTGACACAGCGGGATTCAAGCTCAGCAAGCAACACCACGCGCCTCCCGTTGAGCTGACTGGCCCGCTGAGCGTGCTACGAAGGGCACTAGTCACGTTGGGGCAGTCGTCTCAGCCAGACGCCGATGATGCAAAATCGTTGTTGAAACGAGCGTCAGAGTCATGGTCAGTCGAGAACATCCCGAAAGCCAAGGCAATCCCCACACCCGAATGACCTCTGAAAGCGGCTGGTTCCAAATCAACATTGATGTAAATAGAGGATTCCCTCGCACCCAACTTTTGTTACACTCCGCAGTGATCTCGACCTTATATGGTAAGGTCGTGGCATCAGACAAAAAGAACTAGAAGAACCACAAGAAAAATAAGAAATCTGACTCGCTGAGATATGGGTAAAGCTCACTTTTCCCATTTCTTTTCCTCCCTCTCGACAGCAAAACGTCAGGTTTCAGCCCACAGGTTCACGATCACGCTCGGCCACCCGTGACAAGAGGCACTGGTTCGAATCCATACACGTAGGCAATCGGTAACCCACGCACAAGAGCGCAATCTGCTAGTATTACGAGCTTGCAACACAACGCGGACCTGAACGATCTATGGCACCATCCATTGACACATCGCTGATCAGCAACGGTGCGATCAGTGTCGTGGAAACCCTCCTCGAAGCTGACTTCGAAGCCTACGTGGTTGGGGGATGCGTCAGGGATCTCATTCTCAAAAAGACGCCGAAGGACTTTGACGTCGCAACCAGCGCAACGCCCGAGGAGGTCAAGGCGCTGTTTCCGAGGAGCCGTATCGTCGGCAGACGCTTTCAGATTAATCACATCCGTTTCGGCCGTGAGATCGTTGAGGTTGCGACCTTCAGGGGCCCTGGTGACGACGATACAGAGTACAGTGACGACGGTGTCATACTGAATGACAACACATACGGTACCTTGTCTGAGGACGTGATTCGCAGAGACTTCACGATCAACGCACTTTACTGCAATCCGGTCACCGGCGAAGTCTTTGACGAAGTGGATGGACAACAGGACATCAGCGCCGGGAAAATTCGTTCAATCGGCGATCCGTTGGCACGTTTCCGTGAAGACCCGGTCAGGATACTTCGTGCGATCCGGTTCAAAGCCAAACTTGGTTTCGAGATTGATCCTGACGCTGAAAACGCAATCGCTGAGCTTCGCCCGTTGCTCGATGACATCCCCCCGGCTAGGCTGTACGAAGAAGTCCTGAAGCTCTTTATGTCCGGGCATGCTGTCGCGACCCTCGAAGCGCTCATTGAGTACGAGCTCATCGCACAGCTCTTCCCGGTTCTTGAGGAGTATATCGACAGGGATGGGGCGGTTCAGTTGATCAGACTGGCACTTGACAGTACCGATCAACGAATTGCAGAAAACAAGTCGGTTACACCCGCATTCGTCTTTGCTGCATTCCTCTGGTACCCCTATATTTTTCTCCGCCAGCAGATGGAATCGGAGGGTGTTCCACGAGCAGAAGCATCCGAGGACGCCGCGGCCATGACCATTGCCGATCAGCAACCTTTCATCTCGATTCCGAAACGGGTCTCGATACCTGCCAAGGAGACCTGGCTTCTTCAGAGCAGACTCGCAAACACAAAAGGGAAACGCGCCACAGCGGTTTTTGCTCACCGCCGGTTTCGCGCTGCGTACGACTTCCTGGTGCTAAGGGCTGAGGCCGGTGAGGACGTTCAGGAACTCGCCGACTTCTGGACCGAGTACCAAACGACGCACGAGCCACCTCCCCAGGAGGAACGGCGAAATCAAAACGACCGCGGCAAGAAAGACAGCGAACCCCGTCGCCGTCGGGGCAGAAGAAAGCGACGTCAGCGACGTAACACCACGACGTCAGACATCGTCCACGCATGATTTGACCGCGGTCCAGGCGATATGCTAGACAGTATTTCAGCCAGCCTTCGTACCGCAATTGCTGATCGCGGTACTTCGCTTCCCCGATTCATCGCGGTCGAAGGACCGATTGGCGTTGGCAAAACAACACTAACCCGACAGATCGCCGAACTCCTCGGCTATCAGTTGCTGCTTGAGTCAGCATCCGACAACCCTTTTCTGTCTGGGTTCTACAGCAACAGGCGACAGGGAGCGCTACCTACGCAGCTCTTTTTTCTGTTCGAGCGCGCTCGCCAAATGGAAACCCTGAGACAAGAAGACTTGTTTGACCCGCTTAGGGTTGCAGATTTCATGATGGACAAAGACCGATTGTTCGCGTCTTTGACGCTGGATAGCGATGAAATGCAGCTCTATGAGAACGTGTACGAACATCTGGAGGTATCTGCACCCGAGCCCGATCTTGTGATCTATCTGCAGGCACCCGTTGATGTGCTTCTGGATAGAATCGCTCAACGGGGTATTGAGTATGAACAGCATATTGAGGATAGCTATCTCACCGATGTCGTCGAAGCCTACACACGTTTCTTTCACTACTACGAGCGATCGCCACTGCTGATCGTCAATGCCGCCGACATAGACGTCGCAAACAGCCACGCGGACTTCGAGGCGTTGATGCAGGTTGTACTGAAGACCGATCGAGGACGTCACTACTACAATCCCCGCACGGGCATAATTTGAGCAGGGAACCCGTAAACTATGGCTGATTCCACCTGGCAGGACCTTGAGTCCCACCGCGATCAACACGCTCACGAATCGATCTCTGACCTGTTTCTCTCTGACCCTGGTCGCGCGCAACGCTACCGGACTCAGTTGGGCCCCCTCCTGCTCGACTATTCGAAAAATCGAGTCAATGATACGACGCTGGACCTGCTGGGCAGGCTGGCCAGCGCTTCCCGGATTGCTGAGGCGCGAGATGCAATGTATCGCGGTGAGCCGATCAACAATACCGAGCAGAGACCCGCACTACACACGTTGCTTCGTACTCCCGGCGACCAGGTCCCTCCACAAGTTTCCGGTGAATCGAACGAGGTACAGAAGGCTCGCGCACAGATTCGACGGATTGCGCAGCAAATCAACCACCGCAGTTGGCTGGGCGCAACCGATCAACCCGTCACCGACGTCGTGCATATCGGCATTGGTGGTTCCTATCTTGGCCCGAGGATGATCGATGAGGCGTTGTCATTCCGACGCGAGTCGCCCATCCGGGTCCACTACGTTGCAAATGTCGACGGCCACCACCTGGACGATGCCCTGGCGTCGCTGTCGCCATCGACCACGCTGATTATTGTGGTGTCGAAATCGTTCTCCACCATGGAGACCCGGTTGAATGCCGAGTCAGCACGTCGATGGTTGCTGACCAAAATTCCACAAGAACAGCTGAACAAGCACCAGATCGCGATCACAAGCAACGTAGACGCCGCTGAACAATTCGGGATTTCCGCAGACAATATTCTACCCATGTGGGATTGGGTCGGTGGTCGTTATTCTCTGTGGTCCGCCGTGGGCCTTGCCATTGCCATCAGCAACGGTCCCGACGCCTTTGATGACCTCCTGTCCGGCGCCCACCAAATGGACCAACACTTCGCTTCTGCGGCCTGGCCACACAACATCCCAATGATGCTGGCTATGCTCGGAGTCTGGTATCACAACTTTTTGGATGCTGACACCTGCGCGGTCCTGTCCTACGACCACCGTTTACGGCTGCTCCCCGCCCATCTGCAACAACTTGATATGGAGAGCAACGGAAAGCGTGTCACGCGAGACGGATCGCCAGTCTCCGCATCAACGGGTCCCATTATCTGGGGTGGTGAAGGCACCAATGGTCAGCATGCTTTTCACCAGCTCATTCACCAGGGCACGCGGCTGATTCCCGTTGACTTTATTCTTCCATTGAAACCAGACCATAGTTTACCAGAGCACCACCACCAGTTGGTCGCCAGTTGCCTCTCTCAAAGCCAGGCTCTGATGCAGGGCCAACCCGCAGAGCAGATTGAAGCGGATGAGCGCGTCATCGCCCACAAGGTCATGCCTGGCAATCGGCCCTCGAACACCATTATGATCGACAGCCTGACCCCGAAAACGTTGGGAATGCTCGTCGCACTCTATGAGCACAAGGTATTCTGTCAGGCCATGGTCTGGGGTATCAACCCGTTCGATCAATGGGGTGTGGAACTTTGCAAAGCGATCGGTACAGAGATCTATAGCCATCTCGTTGATGACACGCCCCTCAATTCAGCGGACCCATCAACAAGATCGTTGATCGAGCACTTCCGTAACGTCCACAACGGACAGTAGGCGATGCCACCAACGATCAAACAAACATATAGCGAAAGGTAGAATCGCATGTCAGATGAAGCCCGTTATCCCGTCCCGGACGCGTCAAGAGAGAAGGCACTGATCAATAACGAGCGGTACCTCTCAATGTATGACGCCTCCATCAACAATCCCGACGCATTCTGGAGTGAACAGGCCAACGAATTCTTGGACTGGCATACCCCTTGGGGGAACCTGACAGATTCTGACTTCGCGAAAGGTGAAGCGCGCTGGTTTATTGGTGGCAAGCTCAACGCCTGCCACAACTGTATTGATCGACACCTTCCCGATCGTGCGGACCAGACAGCAATCATCTGGGAAGGTGATGACCCGGACACCAGCGCCCAGATCTCCTACCGGGAGGTCCATGAGAAGGTCAGTAGGCTTGCCAACGCGTTGAAGTCTCGTGGCGTGAAGAAAGGGGACCGGGTATGCATCTACATGCCAATGATTCCAGAAGCTGCCTACGCCATGCTGGCCTGTGCCCGGATCGGTGCCGTTCATTCTGTGGTCTTCGGTGGTTTCTCACCACAATCACTCACAGATCGGATTCTCGATTCAGATTGTCAAACCGTCATCACGGCTGACGAAGGCCTTCGGGGCGGCAAACCGGTCCCTCTCAAAACCAATACCGACGAGGCGCTGAGGAGCTGCCCCAACGTCCACACAGTCATTGTCGTCGAACGTACCGGGGGCGACACTGACTGGAATGAAGGACGCGATGTCTGGTACCACGAGATCTGTGCCAGCGCGTCAGAACAGTGCGAACCGGAATGGATGGACAGCGAAGATCCTTTGTTCATTCTGTATACATCAGGGTCCACCGGTAAGCCGAAAGGTGTCCTCCACACAACTGGAGGCTACCTGCTCCATGCCAGCATGACTCATCGATACGTATTCGATTATCAGGACGGTGATATCTATTGGTGCACAGCTGACGTCGGTTGGGTCACCGGGCATACCTACATAGTCTATGGACCCCTGGCAAACGGCGCCACCACGCTGATGTTCGAGGGGGTTCCCAATTACCCGGACTCTTCCCGCTGCTGGCAGGTCGTCGACAAACATCAAGTCAACATCTTCTACACTGCTCCGACCGCGCTGCGTGCCCTGATGGGACAGGGAACCGAGTTCGTCACCAGTACATCGAGGCAAAGCCTGCGCCTTCTCGGTTCTGTAGGTGAACCCATCAATCCTGAAGCCTGGGAATGGTACTACCGTGTAGTCGGCGAAGGACGCTGCCCTATTGTCGACACCTGGTGGCAGACCGAAACCGGCGGCATCATGATCACACCACTACCCGGCGCCACCGAACTCAAGCCTGGCTCGGCCACCAGACCATTTTTTGGCGTGGTACCGGTTCTACTTGATGAAAACGGCAACGAAATTGAAGGTGCTGCGTCGGGAAATCTGGCGATTCGTCAGTCCTGGCCAGGCCAGATCAGAACCGTCTATGGCGACCATCAGCGGTGTTACGACACCTACTACTCAACCTACAGGGGGTACTACTTTACCGGAGACGGTGCTCGTCGCGACGAGGACGGTTACTACTGGATTACTGGCCGTGTCGACGATGTACTTAATGTATCCGGCCATCGAATGGGTACAGCCGAGGTTGAGAGCGCATTGGTTCTGCATGATGCCGTCGCTGAAGCGGCGGTGGTCGGCTATCCCCATGACATCAAGGGACAGGGCATCTATGCCTATGTCACGCTCATGCAAGGCACTGAAGGCGACGAAGCGCTCCTAGGCGAACTAAACGATCTCGTCCGAAAAGAGATCGGCGCTATCGCCAAACCCGATGTCATTCAGTGGGCGCCGGGACTGCCGAAAACCCGATCCGGCAAGATCATGCGACGTATCCTTCGCAAGATTGCGGAAAACGAACTCGACAACCTCGGAGACACGACGACGTTGGCGGATCCGAGCGTAGTCGACGATCTCGTCGCCAATCGTGCCCGTTAACGTGACAAAACCCCAAGGGGCAGGCGCCTAACGCGATTCACCGGGCTGATTGAAGATCTGCGATCGACCACCATCGACAACCAGGTCGTGGCAATTGACATAACGTCCTTCACCACTGGCAAGAAACAACGCCGCATTCGCAATATCGGCTGCCAGGCCGGATGAGGGCAATGGCGTTGCCTTAGCGAGATTACCCTGTAGTTTCGCCATTTTGCGTTCGTTCTCTTCATCAGCCAGCGTATTGGCGCGAGCAGACCCACCCCAGAAAATCGGTGTGGCGATGGCCCCGGGTGAAATCGCATTGACCCGGATGTTCTTTGGGCCAAGCCGTGTACCAGCCAGTCTCGTGTAGTGGGTCACTGCGGCCTTTGCGGCGGAGTACAACATCGCACCCTGACTATCCCGAATGGCAGCAATACTGGAGTTGTTGATGATGGCGCCACCGCCTCGTTTCTCAATATGAGGCGCGGCATGCTTAATCCCCAGAACCACGCTGCTGAACAACAATGTCATGGCGTACTGGATATCCGATTCAGTCACGCTCAGAACACCGTCTGCCGTAGGACCACCCGCATTGTTGAACAGAATATCCAGACCGCCGAACTGCTCAACCGCCGCGTTAATGGTCATCTCTATATCTGCTTCGCGGGTGACGTCTGCAGTGACAAAACTGGCCTGATTGCCCAACCGCTCAGCCAGTGCCTGCCCCTTCTCACTGCTGCGACCGCAGATAACAACGCTGGCACCCTCTGCAATAAAAATCTCCGCAGTGGCCTCTCCAATGCCGCTGGTGCCGCCTGTAATTACAGCAACCTGATTGTCCAATCGACCCATATGTCCCAGATCCGCTAGAAAAAAGTAACGCGCGAGACTACCACTGCCCGGTCGGACAAGGCAATCTGTGCGAGTACGCGCAAAGCTCGCCCACAAAAAAAGGGAGCAGGTCTCCCTGCTCCCTTTCTGTTGCCTCCCTGTCGCCAGACGAGGAGACTATCAGTCGGCCTGCTCAGCGACCTCAGGGTTGTCATCGTCACCACCAGCAGACTCGCCCTCGTCAGAAGAAGGAAGCTCCTTGATGGAAAGTTTGATGCGTCCCCGATCCACGTCGAGACAGATTACATCGATTTCTTGCCCCTCGGACAAGTAGTCAGTCACCTTCTCAACTCGCTCCTGGGCGATCTGCGAAATGTGGACCAATCCATCTTTGCCGGGCAGTATCGTTACGAAAGCGCCAAAGTCAGCAATTCGTGCAACCGTTCCCTTGTAGATTTTACCGACTTCGGCCTCTGCGGTGATTTCCTTGATGCGTTCAATCGCCGCATCCCGGGACTCTGCACCTTCACCAAAGATCGTGATAGTACCATCGTCTTCAATGTCCACGGATGCACCCGTCTCTTCGGTAATCGAACGAATGGTCGCGCCACCCTTCCCGATAACGTCACGGATCTTGTCCTGGTCGACCTTCATGGTCACAACCTGAGGTGCGTTGTCGCTCACATCTTCACGAGACCGACCGATCACCTTGTTCATCTCACCCAGTATGTGAAGACGCGCCTCACGAGCCTGCGCAAGTGCCTGCTCCATGATTTCTTCGGTGATACCCTGAATCTTGATATCCATCTGCAAGGCAGTCACGCCGGTATCGGTTCCGGCCACTTTGAAATCCATATCTCCCAGGTGATCCTCATCTCCCAAGATATCTGTCAATACGGCAAAGCCGTCATCCTCTTTGACGAGGCCCATGGCAACACCTGCAACCGCAGACTTCAGAGGAACACCTGCATCCATCAGTGCGAGCGATGCACCACAAACACTGGCCATCGAAGAGGACCCATTGGACTCCGTGATTTCAGACACAACCCGCGTCGTATAGGGCCAGTCCTCAGCAGCAGGCAGCACGGCCGAGATACCGCGTCGCGCAAGCCGACCATGACCAATCTCGCGTCGTTTCGGGCCGCCAGAGAAGCCGGTCTCACCGACACTGTAGTGTGGGAAGTTATAGTGCAGCATGAACCCGTCGCGATACGATCCTTTCAGAGCGTCAACAATCTGGGCATCTCGTTGTGAACCCAGTGTCGCAGTGACAACAGCCTGTGTTTCACCCCGTGTAAACAGTGCAGACCCGTGTGCCATGGACAACACGCCGACTTCAACATCAATCTGTCTGACCGTCTTATTGTCGCGACCATCAATTCGTGGCTGCCCATCAATAATTCGACGACGGACGATACTCTTCTCGAGCGAACCGAATACGCCCGATACGGCATCCTGATCAATGTCATCATTCGTCAGGGAGGCCACCGCCTGATCGCGCAATTCGGACACTCGGTCCTGTCGCGCCATCTTGTCGGACACTTGGTATGCCTCGGTTAGCGATGCGCTCATCTGTTCCGACAATGCGGAAGCCAGCGTCTCGTTCTTCGGCTCAGGCTGCCAATCCCACTCGGACTTACCAGCCTCTGCCTTCAACTCGCTGATGGCTTTGATGACCGCCTGCATTTCCTGGTGCGCGAACAACACAGCACCCAGCATCTGGTCCTCGGTCAATTCACGTGCTTCGGACTCCACCATCAGAACTGCAGATTCGGTGCCCGCCACGACCATGTCGAGATCGGAAGACTCAAGTGCTTCGTAGCCAGGATTTAACAGGTAGCCGTCTTTGTTAAAGCCAACACGGGCGCCACCAATTGGCCCCGCAAAAGGAATACCCGACAGCGTCAATGCTGCGGATGTACCTATCATCGCGAGAATATCGGGGTCAACATCCTTGTGCGCGGACATCACCTGACACGTCACCTGAACTTCATTCAGGAACCCCTTCGGAAACAGGGGTCGGATCGGTCGATCGATCAATCGGCACGTCAGCGTTTCTTTCTCCGATGGCCTACCTTCCCGTCTTGGGAAACCGCCCGGGATTTTCCCAGCCGCGTACATTTTCTCTTCGTAGTTCACTGTCAGCGGGAAAAAATCCTGACCCGGTGAAGCTTCCTTGTTCCCGACAACGGAAACCAAGACTGTAGTGTCCTGCGAGGAAACCATCACCGCGCTCGTTGCCTGTCGTGCAACCTTTCCAGTCTCTATCACGATCTCCTGATCGCCATAGGTAAATTGTTTTCTTACATATGTCACTGAGTTCTTTACTCCATTCGTTTCTATCTTGCTTTCGTTTCGTTTCTTTCGTCTTCCAAGGTCACGCACCTAATGGACGCGACCAAACTGGTCCGGCTTAGCCGGACACCTATCGACGCAAACCAAGTCGCTTGATGAGACTTGCATATCGATCTGTATCCTTACCTCGGAGGTAGGCTAGCAATTTGCGTCTTTGATTGATCATTCTCAACATCCCCGCACGGGAATGATGGTCGTGGGTATGCTCTTGAAAGTGGGACAGTAGTTTCTCGATATTGGCGGTGAGCAGTGCAACCTGCACTTCAGGTGATCCACTGTCATTCTCAGCGGCCCCATACTCTTTGATGATGCCTGCCTTCTCTTCGCTAGATAAAGCCATTTCAGCCTCTCCAAATATGCTTGTGTAAGGGATATGCACAACCACGCATATTGACAGTCGTGCTCCCGAGGTGTGGCGACGGGACAAACCTGTTACCACGTGTAATTTGAGGTGTTTCTTCCTTCTGTCCACTGTCTCCAAGTGTCAAACTGGGCGCATTATCCACGTATTGGACAAAGACGACACCATTATTTCGTGTCATTCCCGGACAACAACCTGCGTGGTGCGACTAGTCCATCGTCATCAATTTCACCGACCCCCAGGAAAACCGGCTCATCCTTGGATTCTGAAAAAAGCTGAACCAACCCACCGGTTGGCGCCCTGGCGACCTGCACAGGTTGCCCCTGACTGAGGTAGTGAGCCGATAGATGTGGCAGGGTAACCTCTGGAAGGTCTGATACTGCAGTACTCACCGGCAACAGGTAGGTGGCCAGTGTTGCGAAGTCCTGAGCCTCAGCAAGTGCGGTAATCTGATCGAGCGAGACCGCAGACTCTATGTCAAAAGGACCGGAGGAAACCCGCCTGAGATCTGTGACGTGAGCACCGCAACCCAATTCGTCCCCCAGATCCTGCGCCAGGCAGCGAATGTAGGTGCCTTTGGAGCACCTGATTCCCAAGCGTACCTCATCACCAGCATGCTCCCGCAGGATCAAACTGCGTACCGTAATCTTCCGCGGTTCACGTTCGACCTCAATACCCTGTCTTGCAAGCTTGTAGAGTGGCTGGCCATCAACCTTGATCGCAGAGAACATATTGGGAATCTGACTGATTGTCCCGCGGAATTTACTGAGCGCACTTTCCCAGATGGCCTCGTCGAGTTCAGGCACCTGACGGGTTTCCAGGACTTTGCCGTCCGCATCACCGCTATCGGTCGAAACCCCCAGCCGAATTGTCGCTTCGTAGGCTTTATCCGCCTCAAGCAGGAACTGCGAGAACCGGGTTGCCTGACCAAAGCAGATTGGCAAGACACCCGTTGCCAAAGGGTCCAGGCTACCCGTGTGCCCTGCCTTCTGCGCATAGAACACATGCTTCACGGCCTGAAGCGCCGCATTCGATGTCATCCCGTCCGGTTTATCCAGCACGAGTATTCCATCAATATTGCGACCCTTTCTACGGGATCTCGTCACTACCTAGTCCTCAGGGTCTTGCCCATGTCCCTGCTCGTCGCGAGCACGAGCGTCATCGATCAACCGATCCATGTGCGCGCCGGACCGGGCAGTGTCGTCATAGTGAAAACGAAGTTTTGGGGTCGAACGGGTGGCCAGCATCGACGACAGCTGCGCACGCAGGAAACCAGCTGCACGGGTCAGGATGTCAAGTGAGACCTCAGGATCCTCCTGCCCCAGAACCGTGACGTACACATCTGCCCAGGAAAGATCTCGACTCACCTTCACGCCACTGACAGTGACCATGCCCAGGCGTGGATCCCGAAGTTCACGTTGAATCAGAGTCGCCAGCTCGCGCTGAACGAAGTCGGAGATTCGCTGGCCTCGACTGAACTCACCAGCCAAGCCTAGAGCGCCCTCGCAACTTCACGGGAATCGAAGACCTCAATCTGGTCTCCGACGCGGACGTCGTTGTAGTTCCGCACGCCGATACCACATTCAGTGCCGTTTCGCATCTCCTCGACCTCGTCCTTGAAGTGCCGAAGTGATTCAAGTTCACCTTCATAGATCACGATATTATCCCGAAGCACACGAATACGCTTTTCTTTGTAAATCGTACCTTCAGTCACCATGCAACCCGCGATCTTGCCCCATTTCTTGGAGTCGAAGATGTCCCGGACCTGAGCGATTCCTACGATCTCTTCGCGTACTTCCGGAGATAACATCCCTGAAAGGGCCGCCTTGACGTCATCAACCAGGTCGTAAATAACCTTGTAGTATCGGAGGTCAAGACCTTCCGACTCGATGGTCTTCCGCGCGGCAGAATCGGCTCGTACGTTGAATCCAAAGATGACCGCTTTAGCTGTTATCGCAAAGTCCACGTCGCTCTCGGTAATACCGCCAACACCTTTGAATACAACGTTGACTTTGACTTCTTCGTTACCCAATTCCTCAAGCGCCGAAACGATAGCCTCCAGCGATCCTCGAACATCCGCCTTGACGACAATATTGAGGAAACTGACGTCTTTCTCTCCAAAACTCTGCAGCAGGTTATCGAGACTGGTCGCAGGCATTGCCAGCCGCTCCTCGTCCGCTCTCTCCCGCCTGAATTCCGCGACTTCACGGGCCCGCTTCTCATCTTCCGTTACCTGGAATGGATCACCGGCTGCAGGTGTGCCATTGAGGCCAAGCATGACAACCGGGGTTGCAGGACCAGCCAGCTTTACGGCCTGGCCTCCTGCATCAGTCAGCGCTCTCGCTCGACCATAATTCTCGCCCGCAACCACAATGTCACCACGCGACAGCTGACCGTTCTGAACGAGCAGGGTCACAACCGAGCCCTTGCCTTTGTCCAGCTCTGATTCAATAACAATTCCGCGGGCTGATCCTTCGGGTACCGCCGTCAGTTCAAGCAACTCCGACTGCAGGAGTACCGCCTCTAGCAATTCGTTAATGCCCTGGCCAGTCAGCGCTGAGACGTTGATGAACTGGGTATCTCCACCCCAGTCGTCAGGGATGACATCTTTCGCGGCCAATTCATTCTTGACCCGATCAGGATCAGCGCCTTCAAGGTCTATCTTGTTCACTGCAACGACGAGCGGTACACCCGCCGCCTTTGCGTGCTGAATCGCCTCTTCGGTCTGTGGCATCAAACCATCATCGGCGGCCACCACCAGAATGACGATATCTGTACATTGCGCGCCGCGCGCTCGCATCGCCGTGAAAGCCGCGTGACCCGGCGTGTCGATAAAGCAGATTTCACCATGCTCGGTGTTCACCCGGTAGGCGCCAATATGCTGCGTGATACCACCTGCCTCGCCATCAGCAACCTGGGTCTTGCGGATATAGTCAAGCAACGAGGTCTTGCCGTGATCGACATGGCCCATCACGGTCACCACCGGCGACCGAGCTTCAGCTTCACCCTCGAGTTCCGTATCTTCCATCAGGGACTTTTCGATCGCATCGGACTCCAGGATTTTCACGTTGTGACCGAATTCTTCGACCACCAGCATCGCGGTATCCTGATCGATGGTCTGGTTGATGTTCGCCATCACACCAAGACCCATCAGCACTTTGATCACTTCCGTCGCTTTAACCGCCATGCGTTGAGATAGCTGAGCAACAGAGATGTTTTCTCCGATTTCTACTTCGCGCTTCATTTCTTCAGTGGGCGCGTTGAACTTGTGATGCTGGCCAGGTGCCCGTGCCGTCGCGCGTTTTCTGCGCATGGACGACAGTCCCAGCGTTTTTCCAGAGGCATTCTCGTCCAGTAGGTCTTCTGCTACCAACTGCTGAACACGACGTCGACGGTTTCCATGTTTCGAGCGCTTCTCAGATGTGTCCTTCTCATCGAGATCATGACGGTCACGTTTGTCCTTACGAGAGCTCACACGGCTTTCTGTCTCGTCGCTCGCTGTACGCGCCGCCTGAGCCTTCTTCTTGGCTTCCTCTGCTTCTTTTTCCCGTTCTTCTTTCTCTTTTTGAGCCGCTTCTTCAGCTGCCTTGGCAATAGACTCCTGTCGACGTCGCTCAGCCTCCGCCTCTGCCTCCGCCATCACGACCTGACGCCGTGCAACTTCTTCAGCACTAATCGTCGGTTCCGCCGTTACCTCTTCCTCAACGACCTCCGGTTCAACGACTTCCTCCAGTGCATCCGCCTCACGTGGCGAATCCACTGTCTCATCTGCTTGAGAATCCCCGTCCGTCTCAGGCTGAACGAATATTCGTTTTTTCCTGACCTCTACATTGACCGTTCGCGAACTGCCACGCGTGCCGCCACCGGTAGTGCGTAGCGTACTCAGTGTCCGTTTCTTCAGAGTGATTTTGCGCGGTTTGCCTTCCTCACCGTGTGCAGCACGGCGATGCTCAAGCAGCGTCTGCTTGTCCTCATCAGAGACGGCATCTGTTGCAGAGGCGTGCGGAAGCCCTGCCTCCTTCATCTGCTGCAGTAGTCGGTCAACGGGAGTATCTATACTCTCGGCCAGTTGTGAGACGGTGACTTCAGCCATCTAGAGCAATCCCCACCTTCAACCTTCATCAGATTGATCGTCGTTGTCATCTTCGAACCAGGGCGCGCGTGCAGTCATGATCAATGCTCCCGCCCGCTCCTCGTCCATCTCCTCGATCTCAATCAGATCGTCAATCGCAAGCTCTGCCAAGTCTTCCATGGTAACCACACCCTGACTAGCCAGCACATATGCCAAACGACGGTCCATACCTTCCATATTGAGCAGGTCATCCGCAGGCTGCGTATTGTCGAGTTCTTCCTCATTGGCCAGCTCCATCGTGGTCAGCGCGCTCTTGGCGCGTGCACGCAGCTCGTCAACGATATCTTCGTCAAAGCCCTCAATCGCAATCATTTCCTCACGAGGAATGTAGGCGATTTCCTCAAGGTCAGAAAAACCTTCTTCTACCAATACCATCGCGACTTCTTCATCCACATCCAATTGCTTCATGAAAGCCTCGACGATGCCGGCAGCTTCTGATTGCTGCTTTTCTGCCAGTTCCTCAACGGTCATGATGTTGAGCTGCCATCCCGTCAGCTCGCTCGCCAGCTTGACGTTTTGACCTCCACGACCAATGGCCTGGGCAAGATTCTCTTCGTTGACCGCAATATCCATACTGTTGGACTCTTCATCCACCATAATGGAGACCACCTCTGCGGGTGACATGGCGTTGATAGCAAGCTGCGCAACATTGTCATCCCAGGGCACAATATCGATATGTTCCTGGCCCAACTCACCGGAAACTGCCTGTACCCGGGCCCCCCTCATGCCAACACACGCCCCGATCGGATCAATTCGTCCATCATTTGTTTTGACCGCAATCTTGGCGCGAGAACCAGGCTCACGTGCGGCTCCCAAAATCTCGATGACACCGTCATGAATCTCGGGAACCTCAATCTTGAATAGTTCAACGAGCATATCCGAAGACGTCCGCGTCAACAGCAACTGAGGTCCGCGTAACTCCGGGCTGACTTCAGCGAGCAACGCACGAAGACGATCTCCCATGCGGAAAGTCTCTCGAGGAATCCAGTCCTCCCTCGGTAACAACGCCTCTGCATTGTTTCCCAAATCTACAATCAACGCTTCGCGCGTGACCTTCTTGACCTGTCCATTGACGAGCTCACCTACGCGATCCCTATAGGCTTCCACGACCTGAGCACGTTCAGCCTCACGTACCTTTTGAACCACAACCTGCTTCGCGGTCTGCGCTGCAATTCGACCATATTCAATGGACTCAACCGGTTCCTCAAAGAATTCGCCAACACCCAGATTCAGGTTTCGGTCGGCCACTTCCTGGAGCGTCAGCTCAGCTTCCGGCATCTCTGACTCTTCATCGTCCGCCAGCACTCGCCACCTTCTGAAGGTATCGTATTCGCCACTCTCGCGATCGATTTCGACGCGAAGTTCAACCTCATCCGGATATCGCTTTTTCGTCGCAGTGGCGAGCGCAAGTTCCAGGGCATCGAAAATGACCTCTTGCGGCACCCCTTTCTCGTTAGATACCGATTCAACGACGAGCAGGATCTCCTTACTCATGATAGAACCTCAACTGATGCCTCATTCATATCTTCGCCAATCGCCTTGTTCTGATTTCCCGACTTACCCGAAGTCTGGAATCACCCTTGCCTTTTCAATCTGTTCAATGGGTAGCAGGTATTCCTCGTCATCGATACGTACCACCACATAGTCATTTTCCATTCCACAGAGCGTACCCTTGAAGCGTCTGCGACCGTTGATACTGATTTTCAGATTCACAGACACCTGCTCTCCCTTACAGGACTCAAAATGCAGTGCTGTGAACAGCCTCCGATCAATACCAGGTGACGAAACCTCCAGCGTGTAGTGTCCACCGATAGGATCCTCAACATCGAGGATGGTGCTCACCTGCTCACTGACCCTGGCACAATCATCGACAGTGACCCCGCCACTTTTCTCGATGTAAATCTTGAGGATTACGCTTCTCGCAGTATCGATGTACTCGATACCCCACAATTCGCAATCCGCAGCGACGACTTCCGGCTCAAGCACTCGGTGCAGCGTCTCCTCGATCACCTGTCTTTGGAACCCCCTTCCCTATATCTCTCACCAATCTTCGATGCAGCAACGAATCTGCCCTGCACCACTTTCCTGCCATAGGGTGCACATACAAAAAATGGGCACAACGCCCATTCCAAAACGGTTCCTTACCTGTCCGTCGGCAACCATCTTTGATGACTGCAGAAGATTAGGCTGAACCCTTGTAGCGATTCCAGGGTCAAAAAAACCCCTTTCGGGGCTCTCTTCCCTGCACTCTCTATCGCCTATTCAGACGTTCAGTGCGTGCTGCACATTCTACTGAACCGCACAACGCTCCAGAGAGCCACACCTATTGGTAGCGGGGGCAGGATTCGAACCTACGACCTACGGGTTATGAGCCCGTCGAGCTACCAGACTGCTCCACCCCGCAACAACAAGGGGCGCAATTATAGGAGTGGTGAAATAGCCGGTCAACCCGGCACGCACGAAAGACGGCCCTAATGCACCAATATGGAGGCCAATTAGCCTCCAATCACCGCACAACGCGAAAAAAGATGGTGCCGAAGAGAGGACTTGAACCTCCACGGGCAAAAGCCCACTACCCCCTCAAGGTAGCGTGTCTACCAATTTCACCACTT
>CENZ01203594.1_pt1 | contig 25151 bp, 22 predicted proteins | sample 361341 | NCBI WGS metagenome assembly CENZ01 (sample SAMEA2619782, study PRJEB7988) | marine metagenome | biome: marine biome (ENVO:00000447); feature: deep chlorophyll maximum layer (ENVO:xxxxxxxx); material: "saline water (ENVO:00002010), including plankton (ENVO:xxxxxxxx)" | depth 50 m
ATGGCACTTAATGTTCGTAGGATTGTTACATCACATGCACCAGACGGAAAGGCGATTGTTGGTGTAGATAAAATTACCGATAATGTTCAGCAACTCAGATCGGGAAACTATGAAACATTACTTTGGGTAACCGATGAAACGCCAGCTGATATAGATGGCCAAGATCCTACAGATGTGCCGAGAGACATAGAGCCCCCAAAAACTGGCTCAATCTTCCGAATCCTAGAGTTAGTTCCAGGCAAGGAAGCTTACATGCATCGAACCGACACTATTGATTATGCAATTTGCATGTCCGGCAAATGTGAAATGTTGCTTGATGAGGGAGACAAAGTTCAGTTTAACACTGGCGATGTGATGGTTCAGCGAGCAACGATGCATGGTTGGGCAAACCCCTACTCTGAACCGTGTCAAATAGCTTTTATTCTAATTGGTTCCAATGAGCCTAAGAACCACTGGCATAAAGGCGTCCTTAAAGCTAGTGATTAATAACATTATAGGATCTTAAAGTGCTACCTAAAATGATTGATAAAAACATAGAAAGCTTAATAGACCTGGCTTTAATTGCAGGAGAGGAAATACTTAAGATTTATAATTCCACTTTTGAAACGCGATTTAAGAAAGATAATTCTCCGGTAACCGAAGCGGATGAGATCGCTGAAAAAATTATATTGTCAGGTCTAGATAATTTTTCACCTCACCTACCTATAATAAGTGAAGAGGCCTATAATGCTGGGCACCGACCGGACATCAGCAAAGGTATTTTTTGGCTTGTAGATGCACTCGATGGAACAAAAGAGTTTATCAATAAACGGGATGAATTTACGGTCAATATTGCTCTTATAAATGATAAAAAGCCAGTCTTTGGGATAATTTATGCTCCGGCTCTTAATATTTTATATCATGGTGGAGAAATGGGTGCATTCAAAAGAAATATGAACGGTTCTGAAACTAATATTTATGCCCGAACTCCAAAAAAGGAGGGTATAACCGTAACAACAAGTAGATCTCATAGAGGTAATGAAGACCAGATCTTAAAAAATTATAAAATAAATAATACCATATACACTGGAAGTTCAATAAAATTTTGCTTGATAGCAGAAGGCTCGGCTGATTTATACCCCCGCCTTACGCCAACGTCTGAATGGGACATCGCTGCAGGCCATGCAATATTGAAAGCCGCTGGCGGACAATTAACCCAAATTGATGGGACACCTTTTCTTTATGGCAAAAAAAATATAATTAATCCAAAATTCATTGCTAGAGGCCGAATGCCAGTAAAATCATGATCACTAAAATTTTAGAAGGTAATCTGGATAACATCTCATTAGCGGCGACTGCCTTAAAATCTGGCAAACTTGTCGCCTTCCCAACCGAAACCGTATACGGGCTGGGCGCTATCGCGACTGACGACGACGCTGTTGCTAAAATATTTAAAGCAAAGTCTAGGCCGTCATTTAATCCACTCATAATACATTTTAAAAATATTTTAGATGTAAAGAAAGAAGTTTTTTGGAATGATACAGCTGAGGCATTAGCAAGAACTTTTTGGCCAGGACCAATAACATTAATTTTAAACCGAAAGAACACTAGTAAAATATCTGTATTAGCATCAGCCGGCTTAAAGACCGTCGCAGTAAGGGTTCCAGGACATTATATTGCGAAAATTCTAATTGAAGAATGCGGGGCACCCATCGCAGCACCTAGCGCGAATGAATCTGGCTTGATAAGCCCGACTGATGCGCAACATGTTATGAAATCACTCTTCAATAAAATTCCATACATTATTGATGGTAGAGCCACTAAGATAGGACTTGAGTCAACTGTAATAGACCTGTCTCAGGATGCCCCAGCCATTTTGAGGCCAGGTTATATAACCAAGGAGCAAATTGAAAAAAGCATCAAGTATTCCGTTACTGTTAATGATGGCAGTACTAATGGCACTAACGTTATTTCACCTGGAATGATAAACAAACATTACTCACCAAACGTTCCGATGCGTATCAACGCGACAGAATTTTTAAAAAATGAAAAAGTTTTAGGATTTGGACCAAAAGCTCCCACTTTAGCGATGAATTTGAGCTATTCATCAAATTTGGACGAAGCTGCAAGCAATTTATTCAAGTTTTTGCATAAACTTGACCATTCAGACACGCAATCAATAGCGGTTATGCCAATTCCAGAGGTCGGCCTTGGTATAGCGATTAATGATAGACTGCGGCGAGCTTCTTTAAAGGATTAAATTTGCATGAAACCTATTACTAAATTCCGTAATCAAATTATTCAAATTTTTGGCGCAGATTTTGTGTTGACCGATCCCAATGATATTTCGCCGTATTTACACGAAGAAAGAGGTTTAAAAAGAAGCAATGCAGATATTGTGGTGAGACCAAGATCGTCTAAAGATTTAGCAATTTTAGTCAAATTATGTTCAAAAAACAAAATTCCAATTGTACCTGTTGGTGGCCTTACTGGGCTTGTTGGAGGCGCTGTGGCAACAGGTGGTGTAATAGCGGCAACAGATCGTATGAGTAAAATATTAAGCATTGACCAAGTTAATAAGACGATGACTGTCGAAGCAGGCTGTATCCTGGCAAATATTCAAAAGGAAGCTATTAAACATGATTGTTTTTTTCCTCTAAGCCTTGGTGCTGAAGGAAGTTGTAGGATAGGTGGTAATTTAGCAACTAATGCAGGTGGGGTCGGGGTTTTACGTTATGGAAATACCAGAGATTTAGTACTAGGCCTCGAGGTTATAATGCCAAATGGAGATATATGGGATGGGCTTACAGCGCTAAGAAAGGATAATACTGGTTATGATCTAAAAAATTTATTGATTGGTTCTGAAGGTACATTGGGGATTATTACAAAAGCAGTATTAAAATTATTTCCCTTACCTAAAACCACTGTCACCGCTTTTATAGGTTTAAACCAATTAAATAAAGTATTGGAGCTTTACGAAGGTGTACAAAAAAGATTTCACGAGAGCCTCAGCGCGTTCGAATTAATATCTAGAATTGGATTAGATATGGAATTGCAACATTTAAGCGGAATTAATGATCCATTTCTGCAAAATTACCCATATTATACCTTAGTTGAATTAACCACTTCATTTGAAGACCCCGATTTAAGAACAGGATTAGAAAGCCTGTTAGAAAGTTTTTTAGAAAATCAGATAATAATGAATGCTGTGTTTGCTGAGAATACCCAACAAAAATCTAGCCTTTGGAGAATTCGTGAAGAGCTTCCCGCGGCTCAATCACGTGAAGGAGGAAGTATTAAGCATGATGTTTCCGTGCCAGTATCTAAAACTGTAGATTTCATCACCGAGGCTTCTAAGAGGGTTAAAATAATACTGCCAGGTATTAGGCCCTGTCCTTTCGGACACATCGGCGACGGGAACATTCATTATAATCTAACACAACCTATTACAATTAGTAAAAATGAATTCATGTCTTATTCTTCTGAAATTAATAGAGTGGTTCATGATCTTGTAGCAGAGATGGATGGAAGCATAAGTGCAGAACATGGAATAGGATACTTAAAGAAATCTGAATTAAACCATTATGCATCTCCGGTAAAAATAAGAATTATGCGTTCAATCAAAGCTGCTTTAGATCCAGATAATATAATGAACCCAGGCAAAATATTTTAATGTTACTAATTAAAAAAATAATGAGCATTACTTTTTAAATATTAAAATGCATCTTAACTTTCGGACAGTATGGAGTAAGAATCACCTCTAATCGTTTGCCCTAGTTTTTATTATTAGTTAATAGTTTTAAATCTCATTAATCCGGAGAAAGTCGGTTTCTATGAAAAGTATAAATAGATATATAATACGACAACTTCTGATGTCATCTCTGATTATAGGTTTTGTTATGACTGGGGTGATTTGGTTATTTATAGCCGTTCGGGCAATAGAACACATCGTAAATCGCGGTGTCTCGGTGGAGTTATTTTTATATTTAAGTATGCTCCAAATACCAAACTTTTTAGTTCATATTATCCCCTTTTCGATGTTTATAGCAACAATATTTGTTTATAGCCAATTGAATTCGGACCGTGAACTAATTGTACTTCGTGCTGCCGGCTTGAGTCCGATTTCACTTGCTAAACCAGCTTTAATAGTTGGCTTTATCGCTGTTCTAGTTGGATATTTTCTAACTTTATATGCCACACCAAAATCCTATCAAAATTTTCGAAACCTACAATGGGATATTCGATACAATTTTGCTCACGTTTTGTTAAAAGAAGGTGTTTTTAATAATATTTCTGACACTATTACTGTGTTCATTCAGGAGAGGTTGGGAGAGTCCGAATTAAAGGGAGTAATGTATCATGATACTAGAAAGAAAACCCATCCTGTAACTATAATTGCTGAACGCGGTGTATTAACCAAAAGCGAAAACGGTGCTAGAGTGATAGTTTTTGAAGGTAATAGGCAAGAAATGAGCTCAGAAACAAAAAAACTTTCTGTACTCTATTTTGACCAATATACTCTGGATTTGAGTGGCCTAACCCCTAAACCAGAAAATCGATATCGCGAAGCTAGAGAACGTATGGTAGGGGAATTATTGTCCCTTAAGCGAAAAGATGTTGGAAATCCCAAAGACTATGGAAAATTTAAAGCTGAAGGCCATCAACGTATTACGGCACCATTAAATACATTAACTTTTGTCTTAATAGCACTTGTTTGTTTGCTTCTTGGTGATTTTTCTAGAAAAGGACAAACAAAGAGAATTATATTGGCAAGCGCTCTATTTCTGACTTTATGGATCTCTAATGTTGGAATTATCAGCCTGGCAGCAAAAAATCTAGCCATAATTCCATTTTTATATTTATGGATTTTAACACCAGTTCTCTTACTATTCTTACTTTTGTTATTTCATCCTCGATTAGATAACAACATTTTGTTATTCAAACATCGTATCACTGACAGAAATAGCCACTAAATGGAATTAAAATAAATGCGTCTATCACTAACTCTTACGAAATACATTGGCCGACGTTTTCTAAAGAACTTTTTTACCGTCTTTATAATATTTTTGGCTATTATTTTCCTTATTGATACAGTCGAGTTACTTAGAAGAGCATCAAACCATCCCAACATTAGTATGGCCCTTATTCTCGAAATGGGGTTATTAAAACTACCCTTTATGGCACAAAAGATTTTTCCTTTTGCGGTTTTATTTGGTGGCATGGCCTCATTTTGGAGCTTAACAAGGACTAGTGAATTAGTAGTTACAAGGGCGGCAGGTGTCTCCGCCTGGCAGTTTTTATTACCAGTACTTCTTGCCAGTTTTATTCTAGGTATAATAAAAATTACTTTGTTTAACCCCTTAGCTTCGGCTATGCTATCGAAATATGATAACATGAACGCAATTCACCTTAAGGGTCAATCCAATCTACTAGCAATATCAAAAAATGGTTTATGGTTAAGGCAGTCAAATGGAAAAAATCAGTCAGTAATTCATGCTCCCAGATTAAATATTATTAAAAATTATATTTCATTATCAGATGTTACCATTTTTAATTATGAAGGAGCAAATAAGTTTATTGGAAGAATTGATGCGTTAAAATGTGAACTTGAAGATGGGTTTTGGCATTTAACTGATGTTTGGGTAAACAGCATAGATAAAAGGCCAAAATTTAAAAAAGAACATTGGATAGACACAGATATTACTCTAAATAAAATTCATGATAGTTTTTCTCCGCCAGAAACGATGTCGTTTTGGAGCTTACCTGGATTTATTAATAATTTAGAAAAATCAGGGTTTTCTGCAATAAGACATCAACTATATTGGCATTCATTGTTATCGGCACCATTTCTCCTTTGCGCGATGGTTTTAATAGCTGCTACGTTTACATTGAGGCAAGCAAGAAGAAATAGTGGATCATTCGTTATAATTGGTGCTATAATCACGGGCTTTTTACTTTTTTTTATAACAGATGTAATTTTTGCTTTGGGACTTCGTGAGAGTATTCCCGTTATCCTAGCGGCGTGGGCGCCATCAGGCATATCTTTGCTTTTAGGTTTAGCAATGGTTTTTCATTTGGAAGATGGATAATGATTTGTAATAGAAGTTTACATAATTCTTTTCACAAAGATATAAAACTGAAGTTTCATTTATGTATACTGATAAGTTTAATATTCTGCTTTTTTATTCAAAACTCAACAAATGCTAGTGATTTGATAAATAAAGAGCCGATTATTTTTACCTCGGATGAAGTTATTAGTGATGAAAATAATAATGTAATTAAAGCTCGTGGAAATGTTGAGATATTGTATGGAAATAATATATTAAGAGCTGATTCAGTTAACTACAATGAAATTCAAGATATTTTAATAGCTACAGGTAACGTTTCGCTTCTTGAACCAAATGGAAATGTCTTATTTTCGGAATATACTGAGATAAGTGGTGACTTTAAATCTGGAATAATAAAAAATTTACGGATTCGCCTCTCTGATAATGCACGAATAGCAGCAATATTTGGCCGTCGGACAAACGGCAATAGAACCGAAATGATTAATGCTGTATATTCGCCTTGTAATGGTTGTGGCAATTTGAATGAAAACAACCCTTTGTGGCAAGTAAAGGCCAAGAAAGTTGTTCATAATCAGGAGAAAAAACAATTAGAATATTATAATTCATGGATGGAAATGGCAGGAGTACCCGTTATGTACTTGCCATATTTTACGCATCCAGATCCAAGTGTGAAAAGAAAGAGTGGGTTTTTAACACCCAGCACAGGCACATCCACATACTTGGGTACCACTATAACTACTCCTTATTTTTATGCTATTTCACCTAGTAAAGATCTTACTTTAACACCAACATTAACAAGCAAAGAAAATGCTCTGATATCAGGAAAATACAGGCAACATTTTGGATCAGGAGAAATTGATAGCACAATAAGCGCAACCTATGATACGGATAATGAGTTTCGAGGTCACATAGACAGTTTTGGCAAATTTGATATAGATGAAAAGTGGAGGTGGGGATTCAATGCACATCGTGCAGCAGATGACACATACTTAAGACTTTATAATTTCCGTTCATCAAGAACATTAACCTCTCGAGCTTATATTGAGGGCTTTGGAACTAAAAATTATCTATTGTTTGACGCATATGCTTTTCAAGGCACATCAATTGATGATGACTCGGGTACAACGCCTCTTATAGCCCCTGCAATAAGCTATAGCGCAGTTGGAGAACCTAATAGTTACGGAACAAGACCAAGTTGGGAAGCGAGTACAGTTGTAATGACAAGGTCCGACGGAACCGATACGAGACGAATATCGATACGCGGACAGTTAAGTCGACCATTTGTGAGCAAATACGGCGAAATTTTCAACCTTTCGGGAAATTTAAATGGTGATTTATACCACGTAAATAATCTACAACGAACAACAAAAGACGAGAGTTTTAATGGCTTATCTTACCGAATAAATCCAAAATTAGAAGGCGAATGGCGCCTTCCATTGGCAAAGAAAAAAGGCTCTATCAGTGAAAATTTAGAGCCAAGAGTAGCAATTACTCTTAGTCCCTATGGAGGAAACCCTAATACAATTCCTAATGAAGATAGCATCGATTTTGAATTTGATGATACCAATTTATTTGGAAATAATATTTTTACCGGTTATGATAAAATCGAGGGAGGGCCGCGGGCTAGTTATGGATTAAAGTGGGGGTTAATCGGAGACGAAGGGGGGTACACGGGTATTTTCATTGGACAGCGCTATCGCCTTAAGGCGGATAGCACATTTGCAACTGGGTCAGGGTTAGACGAAAATTTGTCAGACTATGTAGCTCGGCTCAACATTTCTCCTAATAATTATCTTGATATTCTCTACCGGACTCGGTTAGACAAAGATAATTTTTCGCCACAACGGAATGAGTTTCAAACCAATCTTGGGCCTGATGCACTAAAACTCTCGGCAAACTACATATTTTTTTCTCCCCAAAACGACCAATTCTTGGGGCGCGAAGAACTATCAGGTTCGCTACTTACTAAACTGAATAGAAATTGGTCTTCAAAACTTTTGGGTCGATATGATATGAAAGATAATGGCGATCTTAGAAATTTTTCTATAAACCTTAACTACGAGTGTGAGTGTTTTTTATTTTCAACTTCGTTTAATCGAGAGTTTTTTCAGGACAGAGACATAAAGCCTTCGAATACAATTTTATTTAAATTAAGCTTCAAAACTTTGGGCGATGTAAAAACTAATTTATAACAGTTTAAGTTTTATATGAGTTAATCACTGTTCTAGCTTAGGTATAATATATGATGATTAGGGAAAGCGTAAAATTAGATCAATTCTTTTTTTTTAGAGTTGTTTTATTTTTCAGTATCATAACAGTTAGCCTATTCGCTCATAACCAGGGAAAATCTCAAGACTCTTTAAATTTAAGACAGAGCATAATTGCTATTGTTAATAGCGAAATTATTTCACGTTTTGACTTAAACAGTCGTATTAATTTTATACTGTTTTTGTCCAAACTACCAAACAACGAGAAAGTAATAAAACGAATCAGATCTCAAGTAATTAATGGCCTAATTAATGATAAACTTAAGCTTCAGGCGGCTAAAGAGTTAAAAGTTAAGGTATCAGAAAGAGAACTAACCACAGCAATTAACGAGGTAGAACAAAATAATAAAATTCCAAAAGGACAAATGATCCAGTTTTTACAAAAGAATGGAATTAACTATCAAACTTTTAAATTACAAATGGAGGCACAAATAGCTTGGCGTAAAGTGGTTTTAAAAAAAGTTAAATCAACTATTAAAATTAGCCAAAGCTCAATCGATGAAACAATAAATGAAATTACAGCCAACAAGGGGAAACCAGAATTTTTGATTTCTGAAATATTCTTGCCCTTTAACAATAACGAACCAAGTAATCTTGTTTATCAGAGTGCTATGAAATTATTTCTTGAAGCAAAAAAAGGTAATAATTTTTCTACTCTCGCACAATCATTTTCTCAAAGTGCTTCAGCAGCAAATGGCGGTAAATTAGGCTGGGTTCGTCAAGGGCAAATTGACGAAAATCTTGCAAAAGCCATAACCCATTTAACTCCGAATGGCATATCCAATCCAATCAAAGGCGAAGATGGATATTATATTATTAAACTTCATAAAAAAAGAAGATCAAAAGGTTTTCCTAACAGCAAATTTAAAGTAACTGTAGAACAAATTTTTTTTCCAACTCACTCGGCATCGAATAAACTAACTTTAGATAAGATCAAAAGAAAAGCAAAACAGATTACAGCCTCACTTAAAAATTGTAATTTAATGTCTGAGAAAGGAAAGGAATTGCCATCCAAAAACTCCGGAAGAATAGAAGTTGATGATGTGTCTAAATTACCAGATCCAATAAAAAAAATAGTGGTTACGATACCACTAAATACAGCAAGTGAGCCAATCGTTGTTAGCTCGGGAGTAATTGTTTTAATGGTTTGCAATAGAAGTGGCGGTAAAATTACTAAGGACACAAGAGATCAAGTTAGACGTATGTTATTAATGAAACGTGCTGAATTATTAGAAAGAAGTATGTTAAGAGATATTCAGAGGTCAGCATTTTTGGAAATTCGAAGATGAAATATAATAGTTTACCTTTGGTCCTAACTATGGGTGAACCTAGTGGTATAGGGGGAGAGATTACTTTAAGAGCCTGGAGCGCTAATCATCAGAACTTACCACCATTTTGTATAATTGATTGTCCCAAGCGACTAACATATATCGCTGATAAATTTGATATAAATACACCAATAAAAGCAATTGATAAAATTTCTGATACGCTAGAATTTTTTAATAAGGCGTTGCCAGTATTTCCAATAGCACTAAAAGAAAAACCAAAACTTGGTTCAGTAAATCCAATTAATAGTCCAGCAACAATTTTATCAATTAGAAAAGCCGTTTCACTAATCCAACAAGGCAGTGTGGGTGGTATTGTAACTAATCCCATTAATAAGGAAGCATTATATAATACTGGATTTAATTTTCCTGGGCATACAGAATATTTAGCTGATATTTGTGGCATTAAATGTCAGCCTGTAATGATGCTTTCGTCAAATAGATTAAAAGTTGTTCCTCTAACCCGCCATTTAAGCCTAAAACAAGCGATTGAAAATATAACGATCGAATCAATAATTGAAACGACAATAATTTTAAATAGGTCTCTAAAGAAATACTTTGATATAACATCTCCAAGAATTGCAATAACTGGTCTAAACCCACATGCTGGTGAAGGTGGCAACATGGGAACGGAAGAGATATTTATTATCAAACCCGCAATTGATAAACTCATAAAATTAGATATTTCAGTCAGCGGTCCTTATTCTGCAGACACGCTTTTTCATACTACCGCAAGAAAAAATTATGATGCTGTAATAACAATGTATCACGATCAGGGACTCATACCTATAAAAACAATTGATTTTGAAACAGCTGTAAATATTACACTAGGTTTGCCATTTATTCGTACTTCCCCAGACCACGGCACGGCTCTTGATATTGCAAGCCTCGGCATCGCCAGCCCCAATAGTATAATCTCCGCAATAAAACTGGCTAAAAGAGCAATAAAATCAAGTGAGCTTAATAATTGAAAGATTAGATAAGTTGATACCCTTAAGAGATGTGATAAATCGATATGGATTGACTGCGAAGAAGTCCTTAGGACAACATTTCCTGTTAGATAGGAATTTAAATGATAGGATCGTAAATCGTGCTTTAGGCAAAAATGTTGATTTATCAAATTATACAATTATTGAGATTGGACCGGGGCCAGGAGGACTCACAAGGTCTATATTAGAATGCAATCCGCGGGAGCTGATTGCTATTGAAAAAGATACTCGATGTATAAAAGCAATATCCGATCTCAAAGCTGAGTATAAAAACAAGCTAGTAATTAAGCAATCAAATGCACTAAATATAAACTTGTCGGAACTAGGAACTAAACCGATACAAATTATTGCTAACCTTCCATACAATATAGGGGCTCCACTTCTAATAAAATGGTTAAAACAGGCCCACCATATAAATCAAATGACACTAATGTTCCAAAAAGAGGTTGTCGATAGACTAATAGCTAAGCCTTCTAGTAAAGCTTACGGTCGTTTGAGTGTTATTACGCAGTGGCTATGCCATACAAAATTTGAGTTTGATATTAACTCTCGTGCTTTTACGCCTCCCCCTAATGTGACCTCCAGTTTAATTACATTAAAGCCACGACCTAATATCACATCAAAGCCGAAATTTGAGAATATGGAAAAAGTTACAGCTGCAGCATTCGGCCAGCGCCGAAAAATGCTTCGAACTTCGCTAAAATCCCTTGATATTAATATGATCGCTTTGGGTATTAATCCAAAATTGAGAGCAGAAAATTTAACAGTTGAAGAATATGTCTCTCTGGCTAACGCTATTGAAGAGAAATAACAAATCTAAGATAAACCGCGTAAATTCTGAACAAAATCATGAAGTCCTATTTGCCGTTCAATCTTGCACCGCTCTGCAGATAAAATTTTCTCAACCTGGACAACACTATCTATTATTTCATTATTAACAATGACATATTGGTATTCTGGATAGTGACTTAACTCGTCTGAAACTTTTGACATCCTATACTCAACAACTGATAAACTATCTTGTTCTCTATTTTTTAACCTTCGCCCTAGTTCCGATATATTTGGCGGTAAAATAAAAATAGTTACAATATCTTGTCCAATATTTTGCTTACTAACCAGCTGTTGAGTTCCCTGCCAATCAATATCAAAAAGCATATCCTTGCCTGACAATATTGCCTTCTCTACTGGCTCTTTTGGCGTTCCGTAATAATTATCAAAAACACGAGCATATTCAATAAAACTATTATTATTTATTTTAGCCTCAAAATCCATCTTGTCGATGAAATAATAATCCTTCCCGTCAACCTCACTTGGCCTCTTAGAACGTGTTGTTGCTGAAATCGACATAACTAAATTTGGATCACGGTTTAAAATCTCACGAGCAATTGACGTCTTACCGGCGCCAGATGGTGATGACAATATAAGCATCAATCCTCTGCGTTTAAAACTACCTTGCCCTATACTATGGCCCACTATTACCTCTTACCAAAATAAACCTGCCAATCATCAACATTCGGCTTTTATCATCGATGGTTTTGAATTTTATTTTCTTTTTAAGTCTTTTCAAGCAAACAAACATTATTGACTGCCTCCTCCTACTTAGAAAATAATTTAATATAAATCTTTTTTAGTTCAATGAATCTTGAAAAAAATAATGTCGGCATTTAAGCAAAGAAAAGTAAAAAAGAATTATAGCCTAGTATATAGAGTATTCACAAAATTAGTTTTTATCAAGTTTGCCAGAAATAACCTCTATTTGAGATTTAAATCATGTATAACTCATATAATCTCGGGTAGAAAATTACAATCTAAGTAACCAACTACAAATATTTAAATAATTTAGTGGTTATTTAATTATTAGTTACTCTATATTTTGTACCTGCTCTCGAAATTGTTCAAAAAGTAGCTTCATCTCTAGTCCTATCTTTACAATTCTAATATCCGAACTTTTTGAACAGATTGTATTTACCTCTCGATTAAATTCTTGACACAAGAAGTCTAGTTGACGTCCAATAACGCCACCATTTTTGATTAAAGCATCTGCAGCTTCGATATGCGACTGTAGACGATCCAATTCCTCTCGAATATCTGCTTTAGCGACCAACAAAACAACCTCTTGCTCAAGTCTACCATCTGAAAAAGCCAAATCAGAGGAGGTTAACAAAAGCACTTGTTCTCTCAAATTATCATACATTTTTTTCGATTGAACGTTTGCTATTTTTATAGCTTTTTTATGCAACTTTCTTATAGATATTAACTGCGCAAATAAAAACTTATGAATTCTATACCCTTCATTTGACCTACTTTCTAGAAGAGCGTTTAAAACTTTTTCCATTCCCATCAAAATATTCTTAGTTAATTTTTTTTTATTCTCATGAAATTCAGGTTTTTTACTTTTTTCAATAACTCCTCTCACATTTAATAAATTATCGAGTTGCGGTTTGGCAAAGTTCTTTAAACTAGAATGCTCACGATCAATAAAATTTATCAGATTTTTTAAATGTTTAGCATTAATCTCATAAACCTCATTAGACGCTTCACTATTTACTTCTAAATTTATATTGAAATTACCGCGTTTAAAGAGTTCTTTAGTCTTGGTTGTAATTTCCTTATCAAAATTTTCTAAACCTTGGGGCAATCGACAGCGAATATCAATCCCCTTACCATTTACACTTTTAATTTCCCAAACCCAACTAAATCCATCAAATAATCCGGCAGTTCTGGCGAAGCCAGTCATACTAGTAATTTTTGATAATCTCTTTTTCATTAATTTACCTCCAATATACGTAGAGTAAATAACACATTCCTAATAGCTTCATTTCTCTTAAAGCAGCTATGAATAGTGTACAATTTTTTAATGAGTAAGTTCAAATCCATACTTTTCACCGGGGCATCCAGCGGTATAGGTAAAGAATTTATAAAAAAATTAGCTGCTTCAGACGTTTTGCTAGCCTTGAACGTTAGAAATATTTTAAAACTTGAGGCTATTGCAAAAACTCGTCGCAATAATGGAGATTCTGTTATCAGTACAGTAATCGATGCTTTTGCTCAAAATGACGTCAAGGATTGGATTTTATCTCTAGATAACTCTCAAAAATTTAATCTTTTAATAGCTAACGCTTGTATTTCGGGGAATACTTCTGGCAAAAGAAATAAGGAGAAAGAAAAACGTTATATGATCGAAACTAATATTTTTAACATATTTAGCACGATTGAGACCATTGTACCAAGAATGATAGAGCAAGGTTATGGAACGATTGGAGTGGTGAGTTCTTTGGCATGTTTTTGGGGTTTAAATAGTGCTCAATTATAACGTTCGACAAAATCTTGGAAGCACTCTTTTTTTGAGGGTCTGCGCGGATCATTAATATGGTAGGGTATTAAAGTCTCTATTATTTAAACCAATTTTAAAAATAACCTCATAGCTGATTATAATAGTTTTATATGCCATTCAAGAAAGAACCGTTTGACGCTGTAAATATAATAGTAAAAGGTCTAAGAAAAGAAAACGGTCACATCGCTTTTCCAGCATCACTATATTTTTTGATAATAATATTATCAATTATTCTTCCATCGATAATAACTATTGCTTCAAGTAGGATACAAAAAAAATATAGGCCCCATTAATGTGATTCTGCAATTTATTAAAAATTATTGAGGCAATCCCATTAATGATTTTAATTTTCTCCATTTTCCGACATTTTTATTGTGTTCAGCTAAGCTCTGAGAAAATGCATGGCCTCCAGTTCCATCAGCTACAAAATAGAGATCTTTGGTTTTATCCGGATTAAGAACGGCTGTTATCGACGCCAATCCTGGATTAGCAATTGGGCTGGGAGGTAAACCATTTATTCGATAGGTATTAAAAGGGCTCTCTTGTTTAAGATCTTTTCGGGTTAAAGGTCGTTCTAATTTTCTTTTTCCAAGCGTTATGCCAAAAATTACTGTTGGATCAGATTGAAGTCTCATATTTAGCTTAAGTCTATTCAAGAAAACTGAAGCTATACGCCCACGTTCGGAATCAATGGAAGTCTCTTTCTCAACAATCGAAGCTAATGTGATGACCTCATTTAAATTTTTAAACGGTAAATCTGAGCTACGTTCTCTCCATAATTCTAGGGACTTTTTCTGCATTAATCTCTTCATTCTTTTTACCAAATCTTCGCGCGAGTCACCAAAATTAAAATGATATGTGTCAGGAAATAATTGGCCCTCTAAATCAGGGGCAATAGCAATACCAACCAAACCAGGCTCAGAATTGATAATTGTAATAGCCTCGAGATTGTTCGTGCCCTCAGCAATCATTAGTTTGCGTATTACTTGTTTACCACTTTTTAAAATCTTAAAAATATCTGACATACTAGCCGATTTTGGGAAACTAAACTCACCAGCTTGAAGAGGCAGCTTCCTATCAACAATACGGGCTAAAATTCTAAATATTTTTGGTTTATCAATGATTTGATTGCTAAAAAGTATTTGGCTAATACGGTCTACGCCAGAACCTTTAGGGATTATCAGAACTATATTTTTGGTATTAGGCCCCATGTTAAAATATGCTGTATAACAAGATAATGTTGCAAATGATAAAATAATTAGTAATACACAAAAAGAAAGAATGAATATTCGTTTAAGCTTGATCATTAATGATACTCAAATTTAGTAAGGAGAAAATTTATATTTTTTATTTAAGTCATTTACATCTTAAACAAAACTTTCAACCAACATTCCCACAATTTTACTGGTAAAAAATTAATAACATAATTTTTTAGAAAAAAACTCACATTAAAAAAATTATAACTATATTATATTTATCTCCGGAACCAACCTAGTCGCCTCTTTAATTAACGACTTTTTAGAAGAGATATAAGGTTTCAGGCAAACATAAAAAAAATCTCAATTTTTATAGTTATCATATATTGGATATTGTTTAGTTTCAGATAATTCTATGGGAGGGCCATACAACCAAAAGTTGCTATTTTTTACGTAACCCGTTATCCATTAAGGCGCACAAAACTGAACACTCAATGACAACTTCCTCAATATCTTTTCGTATAGTTGTCCTAGCTCGTAATCACAGTACTTAAGCATTAGTTGATATAAAAAATCTACAGAAAAGCTAAAAAATTAGCTTGGTTGCAATCAGGCCTGTGAAGAAAGAAAATCTACTGCATCTTTAACAGTCAGGATTTTCTCAGCGGCATCATCAGGGATTTCGCAACCAAACTCTTCTTCAAAAGCCATAACTAATTCCACAGTATCCAAACTATCTGCGCCTAAATCATCGATAAAACTTGCCGTATCAGTCACTTTGTCTTTCTCAACTCCTAAATGCTCAGTAATAATTCCTTTTACTCTCTCGGCAACATCACTCATTTTTCTACCTCAACATAATTAAATTAAAAAAATACTTAAAATTAGATAAAAATAGTTGTATATTTTGTTCTCGTAACACACTTTTTTTTAAATTACCAGCATTGCCATTAATACTGTCGGAAAAACTATATTAATGATAATAAAACCCTTAAATCATAGCCATCCCACCATTAATATGCAGTGTTTGTCCGGTTATATAGCTAGCCTCATCACTAGCAAGAAATAATACACAAGAGGCTATATCTTCCACCACACCAAATCTTCCCGCAGGTATGCTCGCAAGAATACTTTCCCGTTGTTTTTCTGTTAAAGCGTCAGTCATTGCTGTTGAAATAAAACCAGGAGCTATATTATTGACTGTGATTCCACGTGAAGCAACTTCCTGGGCAAGCGATTTTGCCATCGCCACTATCCCAGCTTTTGAGGCTGAATAATTTGATTGTCCTGGATTTCCTGTGACACCGACGATTGATGATATGTTTATTATTCGACCAAAGCGCTTCTTCATCATATTTCTGAGACAGGATTTGCTTAATTTAAAGTTTGAAGTTAAATTAATATCAATAACATTTTCCCACTCATGATCCTTCATTCTCACTAAAAGATTATCTTGAGTAATGCCAGCATTATTAACTAATATGTCAATTCCATCAGAGTGTTCTTCACACATTTTTGTTAGTGAATTTAAATCTTCGATAATTTTTAAATCACATTTAATAGTGGTACAATTACCACCTATTTCTTGTGCTAAGTTATTTAACCTATTTGAGTCGGTACCCGTTATAAATACTTTAACTCCAGTTCTATTTAATGCACGGACGATGGCGCGACCAATACCCCCAGTGGCACCTGTGATTAATGCCGTCTTTCCCGATAAATTTAGCATATCATTCCACTTCCTTATCTTTTGCTAGTAAAGTTAAAATATCTTCAATATCCTGAGGTGTTTCAACAGAACTACAACTGACATTTTTATCGATACGGCGATTTAGCCCAGCTAAAACTTTACCAGCACCTATTTCAATAAATCTTTTGGTTCCATTATCAATCATGTGTATTACAGATTCTCGCCATCTAACAGTTGCTGTAATTTGATCGATTAATAAATCACGGATTTCCTGAGGAGATGATACGGACTTTGCAGTCACATTAGAAATAATCTTAATTTTTGGCTGTTTAATGTCCAAACATCTGAGTTCTTCAACCATAATTTCAACTGCCGGAACCATTAATTCACAGTGGAAAGGAGCACTGACAGGAAGAAGAATGCATTTTTTAATACCAATTTTCTTGGAAATTTCTATTGCTTTTTCAATTGCTTCTAACGATCCACTCAAGACAATTTGTCCTACTGAATTATCATTAGCCACTGAACATATACCAACCTTAGATGCTTCAGCAGCGATCTCCTCAACCGATGTCATATTGGCTCCCAAGACTGCAGCCATCGCACCTTTGCCATTTGGAACCGCTGTTTGCATAGCTTGCCCACGTAATTTTAGGATTTTAGCTGCATCAACAAAATTAATTGCACTAGCAACTGTCAAAGCCGAATACTCTCCTAATGAGTGACCAGCTACAAAGTTAATATAACTATCTAAACTAACGTCTGATTCAATCTCAATAATTTTACTAATCACAGCACTCATAGCCATTAATGATGGTTGCGTATGTTCTGTAAGGGTAAGCAACTCTATTGGCCCTTCAAACATGATTCTTGATAAGTTATAGCCTAATGCATCATCCAACTCCTGAAACATCTCTTTAGCAACCGGATAAGCATTCGAAAGTTCGCGACCCATACCGACAAACTGGGACCCTTGGCCCGGGAAAATAAGAGAAATATCTGACAAAAAAGTAATCCTGTTCACCTGAAACTCAAATACTTATTATTAAGTGATAAACAATGGTAGAAAGCTGTCAAGCCATACCATTAACGTCAATAAAAAAAGTTATTTTTCTAACCGCGAGTTACTTACATAATAAATTAACGAGTTACTTGCATAATACGTTAAAAAGTTTATAGTCCCGCGATTATTTTCCTTGCCAGTTTGACTGGCTATATTCAGAAGAAATGGTTCTTTCTGAAATGAGAAAAGCCTTGAGGATAAAACATGTCTTTATATGAAAGTGTAGTTATAGCGCGACAAGAAATCTCTGCGGAACAAGTGGAAACACTCGGAGATGAAATAGATCTCATACTAAAAAATAACGAAGGTAAAACGGAGAAAAGAGAAAACTGGGGTCTTAGAACTTTAGCTTATAAAATTAAAAAAAATAGGAAAGGCCACTATTTGCTATTTAATTACGAGTGTGCTCCAGAGGTGGTAAGTGAACTAGAGAGACAACTTCGGTTAAATGAGGATGTCTTAAGATACTTAACGATAAAAATTGATAAATTTTCAAATGAGCCATCAATACCGGCCCAGATGACGTCCAGAGATGACCGACAGACGCAAACTGAGCAAAAGTTAGACTCCAACAGCGAGCCTTCTATAAATATTGTAAATAATAGCACAGATAAAGCCGGTTCAAACAATCAAGAATCACAAAAAGACGAGAAAGGAGAGTCCTGATGGCTCATTTTGATTATTCAAATTCAACCGATGACAGGTCTCAAAGCAATGGCGACACTGGGAATAAGAAACCGTTTTTTCGTCGCAGAAAGAGTTGCCCCTTTTCCGGACAAAACGCTCAAATTATAGATTATAAAGACACTAAAACCTTATCGCGTTATATATCAGAACGCGGCAAAATTGTGCCGAGTCGAATTACCTCTGTTTCCGCCAAGAAACAGAGAGAACTCTCGATAGCGATAAAAAGAGCACGATTTTTGGCTCTTTTACCCTACGTCTCACAATAACTTTTAGGCCTTAGTGTGATTCTAATTTCACACTTTAAAAAAAGAAGGACGGAATAGCCGAGGTAATGCAAAAAGAGTTTTTAGTATCAGTTGCGGGTGGCCTCTTAAGTGCACTAATGACCTCAGCAATATTACTAAACTCTGGCGTTGGTATATTGCTCGGTTATTTTGGGCTATTACCAATAATATTTGTGGGGTTTAGCTCGGGATTGCGTTACTTAGCCATTGCAAGTTGTTTTTGTATTGCGAGCCTGTTATTTTTTAGTAATCAAGTTCAGGCAATACTGTACTTCTTTTCTATGGTTATACCAGCTATTTTGATATGTTATTTAGTGTTGAGTCGGCGGAGTATAAACGCGGAACCTTCAGATGGGTTAGAAATAGGACAAGTACTGGCTGCACTTGCTCTATTGGGGATAACTTATCTACTAACGAGTTTAGCATTCTTTACAGACGGATCATTAAATTTAGAAGAGCGAATCAAAGAAATGCTCAATAAAGTTTTCTATGAACGGATGCAAATTGCATCAGCTGTTGATCGAAAATTACTTATAGGCACAATAATTCCCTATTTTCCTTCTTTAATAGCATCGTCCTGGTTTATAATGATCTTAGTAAATGCATTTCTAGCCCAAAAAATTCTAATAGGAATGGGTAAAAATATTCGGCCAGCGGTAAAATACTCTCTAATTTCTGCTCCTAATTGGCTATATTGGGTTTTTGCTTTCTTCGGAATAATATCGCTATTTAGCAGAGATGAAATCGAATTTATTACACAAAATGCATGCATAATCTCGGCAATACCATTCTTCCTTATAGGATTAACAGTCTTTAATTATCTAGCCAAAAAAACCAAGGCACCAAAAACCGTCCTTTTTATATTTTATATATTTCTAAGTATTTCGAGTTGGGCAATTGCTATATGCACAATAATCGGTTTTTTTGAGGAATGGTTGAGGTTACGTCGAAAATATTCTTTAGAATAGTTTAGTATAAATTTTGATGATGGATTGATTTTTCAATATTTTAATTTGTTTGGATAATAAAGGTTGCCAAAATGCTGGCACAATAGTAGCTTCCGCGTTCATTTATAAATGCGAAATTTTAATGCCACTTATAATTTATCTATTATCTTACTGTCAGTGCAAAATTTCGACAAAGATAAAGTTTTTTAAAATTGAGGGTAGCGAATAATGGAGTTAATTTTATTAGAAAGAATTGAGAAACTTGGCCAAATGGGGGCTCTCGTTAATGTAAAACCTGGTTACGCTCGTAATTTTCTGTTACCACAAAAAAAAGCTGTTACGGCTACCGAAGAAAATAAAGCTCATTACGAAAGCCATAGAAGCAATCTAGAGGCTCAAAATCTAAAATTAAGAACCGAAGCTGAAAAAATTGGGGATAAGCTAAGGGATGAAAAATATATTGTTATTCGCCAAGCTGGTGACGCAGGTCAGCTATATGGCTCTGTTTCAGCGAGAGATGTAGCTGAAAGTATAACGGAAACCGGTATATCGGTTAACCGCAATCAAATAAAGCTAGAGAGCCCAATTAAGACAATTGGTTTACATACCATAAAACTCAGTCTGCATCCAGAAGTGACTATTACGGTTACCGTCAATGTTGCACGTTCAATAGATGAAGCAAAAATACAAGATAAAACCGGAGCAATAATAATCTCTAACGAAGAACAATCGTCTTTAAAAAGACCTCAAGCCCAATTTAACACCAATGATGAAAATAACGAGTTGGATGTTATATCAGTTGAACAGAAGAACGACTTGAAGCTTGACCAAATTCCCAGTAATGCGGAAAAAGAAACTGATAAATAAAACCAATCATGCTATAATTCGAATATTAAGGGAAGTATAATTTATAATACTTGATTTGAATTATTTTGCTGATTAATCGAAAGATTGGTTTATCAACTTAGTTTAACTCCTGACCAGTTTGAGTTAGAATAGACATCCAAAGTTATCCCCATTTCCCACAGGGTTGTGAATCCTTTATTTCTTCTCAAAGTGCTAAGTAAAGGTTAGGTTACCAAGCATGAGTAAATCTTTACCGAGTTCGCAACAAAACACATCTGGGGATGATTTGATAATAAGTCAAGAAAAAGAGCATATTCTAAACTTTAGATCACCTCCGCACAACTTTGAAGCTGAAAAAGCACTTCTTGGGGCAATATTTGCCAATAATAACGCCTATGACAGAGTATCAAGTTATCTAAGATCAGAGCATTTTGCAGATGGAGTTAATGGAAAAATCTTTGAAGCAGCCTCAAATTTGATTGAACGAGGACAAATAGCAGATCCAATAACATTACATAATTTTTTTGAAAATGATGGTTTAATTGCTGAAATTGGTGGGACACAATATCTAGCAGAGATAGCAAATTCATTAATAAATGTTATAAATGCCGCAGAATATGGGAGATCAATATATGATCTATACCTAAAACGACAATTAATAGAGCTTGGGGAAAATATCGTAAATAGAGCTTATTCAGCAGACATTAATGATCAGGCTAACCATCAAATTGAGCAAACTGAGCAACAACTCTACGAGCTTGCTACCTCGGGAGAAATTGAAGGGGGTTTTCAAGACTTTAAATCTTCGGTTGTTTCTGCGATAGAATTAGCCGAAATAGCTCACAAACGCGATGGTAATTTAAGCGGCGTTTCCTCTGGTTTAAGGGACCTAGACTCTATAATGGGTGGATTGCATCCGTCTGACTTAATTATTTTAGCTGCTCGTCCCTCTATGGGGAAAACAGCATTAGCAACAAACATCGCGTTTAACGCAGCTTATGATTATAAGTTTGAGACCGATCAAAGAGGTAATAAAAAAATAATCGATGGAGCTGTTGTTGGTTTTTTCTCTCTGGAAATGTCAGCAGAGCAATTGGCTTCCAGAATCCTCTCAGAACAAGCTCAAATAGCATCGGATAAAATGCGCAGAGGTACTCTTAATAATGACGAGTTTGACAAACTTGTAATGGCCTCTCAAGAATTACATAAATTACCAATTTTTATTGATGATACACCAGCATTATCTGTTTCAGCGCTGCGGACACGGGCTAGAAGACTAAAAAGAAATGAGGGACTTGGCTTAATAATTGTTGATTACTTGCAATTAATGGAGAGCTCCCAAAGAACGGATAATAGAGTCCAAGAAGTTAGTGAAATTACAAGAGGATTAAAAACATTGGCAAAAGAATTAAATGTTCCGGTCTTAGCTCTGTCTCAATTATCTCGTGCAGTTGAACAACGAGAAGATAAGCGGCCTCAACTATCGGATCTCCGCGAATCCGGTACCATTGAGCAAGATGCAGACGTTGTAAGTTTTATATTCCGCCAAGCATATTATGATGAAAAAAGTAAACCAACCCAACGTGCAGAAGAATCAGATGATAAATTTGCATCTAGATATAGTGAATGGGAAGAAAGAAGTGAACAAAACCGTTTTATCGCTGAAATCATAATAGGGAAGCAGAGACACGGGCCAACAGGAACAACAAAACTCCATTTTAATGGAATGTATACTCGCTTTGGTGACTTGGACACCCAACATACTGAACCATAATAATTATCTATAAAAAAATTTAGTAAAAGTACAAGCAAATAAACAATCAATTATTAAACTGATTGTGAACATGCAATTTTAAAATGGTATAAAATCTTTTAAAATTATTATATGATGATAAATTCATATAAGGATAAACTGCCCAATTTGGTATAAAATTGAGGATCATAATCATGTCTGTTTATGGCAGAATAATGCCCCGCGTTACAATAAACTTATCATCCATTCGAAGTAATTATAAACTACTAAAGAGTAAAATATCGCACTCTATATTAGCTTCGGTTCTCAAAGCTAATGCTTATGGATTAGGTATAGAGAAAGTGGCTCCTACCCTATCTAAAGCAGGTTGCAATATATTCTTTGTAGCGACTTTAGATGAAGGAATAGAATTACGCCACATTTTACCTAAAACGACAATTTACATATTACATGGTTTTTTCTCAGAATCTTATAGTGATTACCAAAAATTTAAACTAAAGCCTATTTTAAATAGCGTAGAGCAAATCAAAGATTGGCTTCCTTACACAGATATAATAGCCGGAGTTCAGATTGATACAGGGATGTTACGTTTAGGTTTGACACCAAGAAATCTCCAAAATTTAAAAAACAAGGGGGGAAAAAATATTGAGTTAATAATGAGCCATCTAGCATGTGCGGATGACCCCAATAACGAGAAAAACCTCGATCAGCTAGCAAAATTCAATGATGCTATAATTGATTTTAAACCAAAGTATATTAGCTTGGCAGCAAGTTCCGGAATATTTCTAGGTCACGATTATCATCATAATCTTTGTCGTGCAGGAGCAGCACTTTTTGGAATTAATCCTACACCTCTCGAGCCTAATCAAATGAAATCGGCTATAAGGCTACAAACCGGTATCCTCCAAGTTCAGCAGATAAATGGCCCTGGAACCGTCGGATATGGGGGAACCTATAAAATTTCACGTACTACACAGATTGCAACCATTCCTATTGGCTATGCGGATGGTTTTTTTCGTAGCCTTGGAAATGTTGGATCTGTTTTTATAAATCAATATCGGGCGCCTATCATCGGTCGAGTTTCCATGGACTTAACGACTATTGATGTTACAGAAGTCCCAGACCAATTATTATATGCAGGCAGTTGTGTTGATCTAATATGCCCAAACTATGGTTTAGAAGACATTGCAAAAGATGCTGGAACTATCGGCTACGAGATACTAACGAGCTTAGGAAGTAGAATACAACGAAATTATATTGATAACTAGGAAATAAATATGCATTAGATAACAACGATATGAATTTATTAAAAAACTAAAACCGAGAGTAGTTAAAATATAACCTTAGCGTATTGTTTATGAATAAATCTCGCACTAGCTATAAATGTAGCAAATGTAATGCTCAACGCTCTACTTGGAGCGGACACTGTGACATATGTGACAGTTGGAATACATATGAAGTAGACCTTAATTCAGACGTAACTCCGAAAGGTCTGACAAAAAAAAGGGGTCGAGAAGTCACGTTTGTCGGACTTAAAGGTGAAAAAGAATTTATCCCGCGTATAAAATCTCATATAGAGGAATTTGATCGAGTTTGTGGGGGGGGCTTAGTGCCAGGTTCAGCAATTTTAGTAGGAGGTGATCCTGGAATAGGAAAGTCAACATTCCTTTTACAAGTTTCTGCCGCAGTTGATAAAAATAGGGGCGGTAGATGTTTATACATATCTGGCGAGGAAGCTATTGATCAGGTAAGGATGCGAGCTAAACGATTAGGTTTGGAGGGTACAAACGTAGAGTTGGCTTCTGCTACAAATGTTAGGGATATTATTACATCATTAGACCGAGACCACTCAGCGGTATTAGTCGTTATAGACTCTGTTCAAACACTATATATTGATAATTTAGATGCAGCTCCAGGGAGTCTAACACAAGTTAAAACATCAACTCAGGAACTCACACGAATATGCAAAAAGAGAGGTTTTTCACTATTTTTGGTGAGCCATGTTACTAAAGAAGGAAATATAGCTGGACCTAAAACACTAGAACACCTAGTAGATTGTGTTCTTTATTTTGAGGGAGAAAGAGGTCATCAGTTTAGAATACTCAGAACAATAAAAAACCGCTTTGGACCATCAGATGAAATTGGTGTATTTGAGATGACCGATACCGGATTAACTGAAGTTTCAAATCCTTCAAAAATGTTTTTAAGGCATAGAGAAAATGATGTAAGTGGCTCAAGCGTATTTGCTGGGATTGAGGGTAGTCGTCCAATGCTGATGGAAATTCAAGCTTTAACAGCACCAACTAATCTTGGTACGCCTCGAAGAGCTGTTGTTGGATGGGATGCTAACCGCCTTGCCATGATAATAGCTGTATTAGAAGCCCGCTGTGGGATTTTAATCCGGGATCAAGATGTATATTTAAATGTAGCTGGAGGATTGCGAATAAAAGAACCAGCTGCTGATTTAGCTGTTGCTATAGCATTAATTTCATCGATAACCGGTAATTCAGTATCCTCTAATTTGATTGCTTTTGGTGAAATTGGATTGTCAGGCGAAATTCGTCCTGTAAATCAAACCAACATTCGCTTAAAAGAAGCAAGTAAACTCGGCTTTACTGGTGCAATTTGTCCATTGGAGTTAACCAATAAAAATTCTAAAACCTCTGAAGCTAATTTAGCAATGGACATAACGAGCATTAACCATTTGGACGATCTTATAAAAT
>CENZ01053255.1_pt1 | contig 25114 bp, 23 predicted proteins | sample 361341 | NCBI WGS metagenome assembly CENZ01 (sample SAMEA2619782, study PRJEB7988) | marine metagenome | biome: marine biome (ENVO:00000447); feature: deep chlorophyll maximum layer (ENVO:xxxxxxxx); material: "saline water (ENVO:00002010), including plankton (ENVO:xxxxxxxx)" | depth 50 m
AAATATATTCTGATGGAAATAAAACTAAAAATATTCTGGGTTGGAGTCCAAAGAAAACTACAAAAGAAGCCTTAATTTCAGCATGGAATTGGCAGGCATCTAAAAACAATACACAATGAGACAGAAAAGTCAAAAAGATTGGTTTGTATTGTGCACAAAGGCACGTCAAGAATTAAAGGTTTTAGAACGTTTAAACCAATTAGGAATTGAGAAATATACTCCAACTAAAATTGTGGTAAAACGTTGGTCTGATAGAAAAAAGAAGGTTAAAAGTTGTTTGTTAACATAAAATAATTACTTGCAATAGGCAAAAATTTTAAAAATAAGTATTAATTAATAATCTTGTGACTAACAATTTTAATCGGTAAAAATTATGATATCAAAATCTACAAAAATCTACATAGCTGGCCATAAAGGCATGGTCGGTTCTGCAGTATGGCGTGCCTTAGAGTCCAAAGGCTATTCTAATTTGATTGGTAAAACTAGTAGAGAGTTAGATTTAAGAAATCAACAAGCCGTTGATGAGTTTTACTGTTTAGAAAAGCCAGAAGTGGTAATTGATGCTGCCGCTAAAGTTGGTGGGATACTAGCCAATAACGACTATCCATATCATTTTTTGATGGAAAATATGCAGATTCAAAATAATTTAATTGATGGCGCATTTAAATCTGGTATTGAAAAATTTGTTTTTTTAGGTAGTTCTTGTATTTACCCCAAGTTTGCTCCTCAGCCATTAAAAGAAGAATATTTATTAACAGATTCTTTAGAACCTACTAATGAATGGTATGCTATTGCAAAAATTACGGGAGTTAAAGCTTGTCAGTCTATTAGAAAACAATTTGGTAAAGATTACGTGAGTTTGATGCCGACTAATCTGTATGGCTTTTACGATAACTTTGATTTAAAATCCTCTCACGTTCTTCCGGCTATGATTCGAAAGTTTCATCAGGCAAAAATTAATGGCCACAGTCCTGTAACACTCTGGGGTAGTGGAACACCTATGCGTGAATTTTTATTTGTTGATGATTTAGCACAGGCAGTTATATATGCTTTAGAAAATAAATTATCTGAACATTTATATAATGTTGGTTCTGGAAAAGATATAACCATAAAAGAGTTAGCAGAAACTATTCAAAAAACAGTAGAACACCAAGGGCAAATAATTTGGGATAGTTCGAAGCCTGATGGAACTCCACGAAAATTGATGGACGTATCAAAAATGAAAGCTATGGGTTGGACATATTCTACAGAATTAGAAAAAGGAATTGGAAAAACCTACAATTGGTTTTTAGAAAATATTAACAACTTTAAAGAAATTAAATTATGAAAGTAGCTTTAATCACAGGTGTAACTGGTCAAGATGGTTCATATCTAGCTGAGTTATTATTAGATAAAGGATATGAAGTTCACGGTATCAAAAGAAGAGCATCTTCACTAAACACACAACGAATTGATCATATTTACCAAGATCCCCATGAAAAAAATCCAAGATTTAAATTACACTATGGAGATTTAACAGACTCTTTGAATATCACTAAAATTATTCAAATGTGTCAGCCAGATGAGATTTATAATTTGGGCGCTATGTCACATGTTAAAGTTTCATTTGATATTCCTGAATACGTTGGTCAAGTAGATGCCTTAGGAACGCTTAGAATTTTAGAGGCTGTTCGTTTATTAGGACTAGAAAAGAAAACAAGAATTTATCAAGCTTCAACATCTGAACTTTATGGGGGAATGCCGGAGAATAAAAACGAAAAAGGTTTCTATGACGAAAATTCACCGTTTTACCCAAGATCACCTTATGGTGTTGCTAAAATTTATGGTTTTTGGATAACTAAAAATTACCGTGAAGCATACGACATGTTTGCTTGTAACGGTATATTGTTTAATCATGAATCACCAAGAAGAGGCGAAACTTTCGTAACTCGTAAAATTACACGCGCAGTAGCTAGAATTGCTTTAGGGCAAAAGGAAAAAATCTATTTAGGAAACTTAGATGCCAAAAGAGATTGGGGGCATGCGAAAGACTATGTCCGTATGATGTGGATGATCTTACAAGCTGAAAAAGCCGAAGATTGGGTGATCGCAACAGGGAAAACGACAGCGGTCAGAGATTTTGTACGTATGGCCTTTGCAGAAGTCGGTATTGAATTAGAATTTAAAGGTCGGGGTATTGATGAAAAGGGGTATGTAGCCTTTTGCAATAACAAAGATTATAAGCTAGAAATCGGAAAAGAAATTTTATCTGTAGACCCAACTTATTTTAGACCAACAGAAGTTGATTTATTGATTGGTGATCCTACAAAAGCAAAAGAAAAATTAGGATGGGTTCCAGAACATGATTTATCTGCGCTAGTCAAAGATATGATTCAAAGTGATTTAAAGATATTTAAGTAGAACATATTAATAAGGATTAAAAATAAACAAAACTTAAATAAATCTACTTTTTTTATATGATTGAACAAATAAAAGCGCCCTTTTCTCCCTCAATACATATGAAACCAAAAATTGATTACTTATCACTTTTTATTTTATGTACGTTATATGTCATATCATTTTACATTTTTAAAAATTTTTATTCTCTAGCACCATTATTTGTGATAATTGGTTTTTTTTTATTGAATTTAAAAAACCATATTGCTTCTTTTTTGTTTGCATTTTTATTTATAATTGATCCACTAAATTTGTATAAGTTCTCAGGATTATTATTAATACCTTATTTTCTTTGTTTTTTTAATTTAATACTTTTTAAAAAATCTTTAAGTTTTTTGAATGAAAAAAAAATATCACTTCTATTTAAAGTTTTAATAGTATTTAATATTTTTCAATTTTTGTCTTTTTTTATGATTGACAGTGCAGATTTAAATTTTATTAAATTAAATATAAATCATTTTTTTGGCATTTACATTTTATTACCAGCTGCTTATTATACATTAAAAAATCATAATCAAATTTTTATTTACCTTTCTTCTGTTTCATTATTAACAGTTTTAATTTATTTGTTTTCACAATTGAATATTATAAATATTATAGATTTTTATGAAGTTAATAGAACTACAATACAAGAAGGGCCTGTAAGATCTCTTTCTTTTGATCTAAGAAATATTACTAAGATATTTGTTTATTTATCTCCTAGTTTTTTGCTTTTTTATAGTAATAAAAAAATTATATATTTAGTTTCTATAATAGGCGCTATAACTTATTTCTCAGTTGCAAGTGCATTGCTTCGTAATGAAATGCTTTATTTAATTCTAGGTAGTCTTTTTGCTGTTTATTTAAATCAAAAATTTTATATGAAAAGAAAATACTTTAAACTAATTTTTTCTTCAATAATAATATTTTTCTTATTGATCTATTTTCTTCCTAATTTATATTCGTCTATTCTATTTACTTATAATTTTACTGTTGATTCATATTTCAATAGCCGTATTAGTGATACTAGCTATGATATTAGGCTTTATGATCAAATACCAATTATAAAAAAATTATTTTATGAATCTCCATTCATAGGTCAAGGATTATTCAAAAATTCATTTGAAAATACTGGACATAACCTTTTATTTGATGTTCCTGTTTTTGCTTCGTTTTCAACTTATGGAATTATTGGCATGACTATATATTTCTTAAGATTTATAGTTATTCATAAAATATTTAGAGTTATTAAAAAAATTAAATTTAAACGAACTAATGATAATTCGCTACTTCTGCTGACATTTGTATCCTTATACGCTTTTTTTATTACTTGTATAACTTTCAAAAATTTTCATATTGGTGTTGAATTAGCTTTTTGGTGGGCAATGCCAGAATTTGGTCTGTTTATGGGTATTTTTGTTGCAATTTATTACAAAATAAAATATGAAAAAATTAATAGTTGATTTAGATAATACTATATCTGTTACTGAAAATAGTGATTACAAAAACAGTAGGCCTCTTTACGAATTATTAAATAAATTAAATCTGTACCGTGATAAAGGATTTCAAATAGTAATACACACAAGTAGAAATATGAGGACTTATAATAATAATATAGGGAAAATTAATATTCATACTCTACCAAATATTGTTGCTTGGCTAGATAAATATGATATTCCCTATGATGAAATTTATATTGGCAAGCCTTGGTGTGGGAATGAGGGATTCTATATAGATGATAGGGCAATTAGGCCGTCAGAATTTAATTCATTGTCATATGAAAAAATTATAGAAATACTTGAAAATGAAAAAATAAAAAATAAATAAATTCTATGAATTTAATAATATCAGGTGCTTATATCAATCCTAGTTTAGCTGCTGAGTTCGGCGAGCTACCTCCAACAATGTTGCCATTAAAAAATAAGAGGCTTTATATTCATCAAAGAAAATTATTTCCAGAAAACGAAAAAGTTTTTATTTCATTACCAGAATCTTACAATATTGATGAGTTTGATAAAATTAATATGCAAAGTATTAATATTGAAGTTATTAGTGTTAATGAAAATCTAAGTTTAAGTCAGTCAATTATATTCTGTCTAAATTATGCTGGAAAATACAGTGAAAATCTAAACATTTTAAATGGGGATACTTTATTTAAGGAATTAGATTTTAATCAAACCGACTATTGTGCATGTACAAAGCCTGAAAATAATTATAAATGGGATTACATAGAAAATAAAAATTTGATTTATTCAGGATATTTTTCTTTCTCAAATCAAAACTTATTAATAAAATTGATTTTACAAGAAAACTATAATTTTATTAAAGCTATAGAAGATTATTCTAATATTGTATCTAATTACAAGTATATAGAAATTAAAGGTTGGATGGATTTTGGATTACTTTCAACATATTTTAAATCAAAATCAAATTTTACTACCGAAAGAGTTTTTAATGGACTCAAAATAGATAAATTTTCAGTTCTTAAAGAGAGTTTTAAAAAGAAAAAAATTTTAGCTGAAGCAGAGTGGTTTAAAAAAATTCCAAGTTCATTATACCAATTCACTCCTAGATTATGGGATTTCAAGGAAAATAAAGATAAATCTTCTTATATAATAGATTTTTTTCATCTATCTACACTATCAGATTTATATGTCTATGGTAGACTTCCGGTATTTGTATGGGAAAATATTTTTAGTTCCTTTCAAAATTTTATTTCAGTTTGTAAAATAGAATCTAAAAATTATGAATTACCATCAATTAACTTTAGTAAAATTTATTATTCAAAAAAAACTAATACAAGATTACAACAATTTCAATCTGAGACTAATTATGACTTTAATGATTGTTTCTTTTTAAATGATAAAAAATTTCCATCTGTAAACTATATAATTGATGAGATGACTAATAAATTTAATGAAAACGATTTTCTTTTTTTAAGTATTATTCATGGAGATTTATGTTTTAGTAATACATTGTATGATTTTAAAACTGAATCGATTAAAGTTATTGATCCTAAAGGGTTGATTGATGATAATGAAAATTCTTTTTTTGGTGATTTTAGATATGATGTTGCAAAAATCAGTCATTCTGTAATTGGCTTATATGATTTTATTATTGCTGGAAATTATTTTTTAGAAGAAAAAAGTAATAATAATTTTAATTTTAAAATATATCAAAATAAAAACATAGAAAAAATACAAACACTTTTTTTAAATTGTAAATTTAACGGATTTAGCTTAGAAGAATTATCAATTTACCCTATTATGATAAATTTGTTTTTATCTATGTTACCACTTCATAACGATATGCCTGAAAGACAGAAGGCATTTTTGTGTAATGCTATCCGACTTTATGATGAGTATAAATCAAAATTAACTCATGTTTAAAATTATTATTCCAATGGCTGGTACCAGCAGTAGATTTAAAGAATCTGGCTTTACACTGCCCAAGTATATGCTTTATAAAAAGAATAAATCTTTATTTAATTTATCTGTTTCGAGCTTTAAAAAGTATTTCGATCAAGAAACATTTATATTTATTTGTAGAGATATTTTTAATACTCCACTTTTTATTGATGAGGAATGTAAGCTGTTAGGCATTAAATTTTATGAAATAATTATGATTGATGAGATAACATCTGGACAAGCAGAAACGGTTAAAATGGGAATTGAAAAATCATCTATCACTAAATCTGATTCAATATTAATCTTCAATATTGATACAATTAGAAAGGATATTAATTTAAAGGAAAATTTATTAGTAAATGATGGCTTTATAGAAGTATTCAAAGGATATGGAGACAACTGGTCATATGCTAAAACTCAAAGTAAAAACTCTTTAAAAGTTGTTGAAGTTGCAGAAAAGAAAAAAATTTCTAATTATTGTTCAACTGGATTATATTATTTTAAAAATGTTGCAGATTTCTTAAATTCTTATGATAACTCTAAATTTGATTTAAAAGAAAAATATGTTGCGCCATTATATAACTTTCTTATCAGTAACAATAAATCAATAATTGTAGATGTAATTGATAAAAGTGATGTTGTCTTTTCGGGTATCCCCGCTGAATATTATGATTTAATAAAACATAAATAAAATTGCAGGTACACTTAATTAATTCTAAAATAAAATCTGATTTTGATGGTTATGTTTTTACTGAAAATGATTTACATCCTAATTTACCTTTTTTTAAAATTAATAATCTACGACCTGAGTCAGCATCAGCTGTAAATATAATCGGCCTACTTGAACAATCGGACTATATTAGACATATTATTAAAATAGCTGATAGAATTCTAGATCTAAATGGAGTATTAAAAATTAAATTTTTTAATTTTTCTTTTGATTCTTATTGCGCTCCTTACAGAGGTTATTCTTCTATAATGTATGAATTGTCAATAACTTTAAAAGATCGTTATAGATTGTCTGCAAAAAAAATAAATGGTTTTACTTATGAAATCTCTTTTATTAAATTTGAATTAGCTCTTCCTGAATACGACTCAATTGAAAAGTGGTCTTTTGGTTTAATTTGCGGCCCTAAAATGCAAAAAAGAGTTACAGAAATAATTGTCAATATTGAAAAATTAAAAATACCCACATACGAAATTTTGATTTGTGGGAAATATATAAATAAAAAAAAACGCAAAAACATTTTGATTCTTGACGATAATGAATTTTATAATGATGAGAGAATTCCTATTTCAAGAAAAAAAAATCATATTATAAAAAATGCTAATTATAATAATCTTGTTTTATTTCATGATAGATTTTATTTTCCATTAGATTGGTTTCACAAAATGAAAGATTATGGTAATTATTTTGATGGTATTTGTCCTAAAATTTTAGATGTTGAAACTAAATCTAAAAGAGTTCAAGATTGGATTTCTACCTCATTAAACCATTTACAACATAAAAATATTTTTCCGCATCGTGGTGTAATGTCATATAATGAATGGAGACCAAATTGGAATTTAAACGGAGGTCATATAATAATTAAAAAACATCTAATTGAAAGAATTTTATTTAATCCAAATCTAAACTGGGGAGAATGTGAAGATGGTGATTTATGTCGTAGACTTGATCAAGATGGTTTTTGTTTAACATTTTATAATGACTTAACAATTTATTCATCTACATTAAGATTAAAACAATCTAAAAATTATCCGCTTTTAATTAAAAATCTATTAAACCTAAAATTTAAACTTAGTTTAATTTTCGGTTTTTATAAAAGAAAAAAAACATTTAAGGAATTTTTGAAAAATGTATAGTTCAAAGTTTGTCAACATATTAGAAAATAGATTGTTTAGAAATTTTTCAGTATTGCTTTCTTCAAACATAGTCACAAGTGTAGTTGGAATGTTTACCACTATTATTCTAGCTAGAAATTTATCTCCTAACTTTTATGGTGAATACGGAGTGATTTTATCTTATTTATCAATGCTAAATGTTTTTTCTTCTTTCGGAATAAACACAATTATTACAAGAGATATTGCAAGAGACAACGGCTTAGCCCTAAAAATTTTTTACTCATCAAATTTAGTATTGATTTTAGGCTTTGTAGCTTCAATTTTATTATCTTTTTTACTCTTTGAAATAAATTTTATTCAATTCAACATAAGTTATTTATATCTAGTATTTTTAATTTTATTGTCTAATTTTATCTCAAACAATATACAAAGTGTAAGTTTTGGTGTTGAAAAAATGGAGCATATTGGAATTATTAGTTTAATAATTTCATTTTCAACTTTATTATTTTACATTAACTTATCAAAAGATTTTTTTTCTGTCAAAGTCATATTATTAACTTTAGTTTTCGCCGGGTTTTTAAAAAACTTATTATTATATGTTACATCAAATTATAGAGGAATTTTTAATAATCAAATTTTTAAATTTGATGAAGTTATAAAATATGCCTTCAAGTTAATTAAACTTGGTATGCCTTTTTACATAATGGGTTTTTTTTCAATGTTTTCTAACCAATTACCAATACAATTTTTAAATAATAATTCAAATTTTGAAGAGGTAGCTTTCTTTAATACAGCAAACAAATTACTATTACCAATTACACTATTTATTGGTACTGCATTGACTGCATTCTTTCCAACACTATCTAAACTTTATACTAATGATTTTTCTAAGTATAAACGAGATGTTATTAAAGCCTTAAAGCTGATTTTTTTACTTGGGATAGTCGCAGCAACCTTTTTTTCGTTATTTAAGGTGGAAATTGTTTTGTTAATTTTTGGGATTGAGTATAAAGATGCAAGCAATGTACTAGCATATCAAGTTTGGTTTATGTTATTTTTTTCAATTTTCAATTTCATTGGTTCTATTTTGAGTTCATCAGATAATAATTGGCTTTTGACATTTTTATCTCTAGCTTATTGCGTAGTTTCTGTAACTATTTTGTGGTTTTCATCTTTTTATGGAGCTGAAATGTTATCAATTGGATTTTTGGTATCTGCTATTATTAATTTGTTTTATCATTGGTTTTTTATGGAGAAAATTTTAGACTGGCCTTTTACTTTTTTAAACAGAACAGAATTTTTATTATTATTACTAATACCTGCATTATTTTTATTTTTATTACCAGCTGATCTTTCAATAGTAGTTAGGTTATTATTATTTTTAATAATTATTTTCACATCTTTAATTTATTTAATTAAAACACTTAAAAAATAAATACTAAATGAGTAAGATATCTGTAGTTTTACCAGTATATAATGTAGAAAAATATTTAGATAAATGTATTAAGTCGATTTTGAATCAATCATTTAAAGAATTTGAACTGATAATCGTAAATGATGGCTCAACAGATAAATCATTATCAATTTGTAAAAAATTTGCTAATGAAAATGAAAACATCAAATTAATTAGTAAAAAAAATGGTGGTTTAAGTAGCGCTAGAAATGTTGGATTAGAATATGTTAAAAATGCTAGAATTTGTTTTGTTGATAGTGATGATTTTATAGAACCAAATATGTTCGAAGTAATGTACAAAAAATCAATTTCCACAGAAGCTGATATCATTGTCTCAGGAGTTTTAATTAGAGACATGAATGGAAATATAATTGAGGAGGAAAGATATGAAGATGAAATAGTATATTCTAAAAATGAAGCATTAGTTAAACTATTTAAAGATGATATTAAAAGTTATGCATGGAACAAAATCTATAAAAGTCAACTTTTCGAGGGAATAAGATTTCCTGAGGGTAGAAATTTTGAAGATATTGCAGTAATGCATAATGTTTTTGCGAAAGCCACTAAAGTAGTTTTAATAAAAGAAAAATTATATAATTATATTCGGCGTCCAGGCAGTATATCATTGACAAATAATTTTGATAAAGAAATAGAAAAAAAATATAACATCTACCTAGCATATAAAGATAGGTATGAGTTTGTTGTTAAAAATGAAAAGTATAATTTTTTATTTAATATTGTAAAAAATAATTATCACAATAGCTTTCAAAATTTTATTTCCGCAGTATTAAAGTTTCGTTTTGAAAATAAATATGATTTACAAACAATCATTTTAAAACATAGTAAAAAAGGAATAAATTTAAAATCACACATTAAAACTTTTCTGATATTAAATAATTTTATTTTATATAGATATATTTATTGTAATTTAATTAAATGAAAATAACATTTTATTCAAATTTTTTAAATCATCATCAAATTTCTTTTTGTAATGAAATGTATGATGCTTTAGGCTCTAGATTCACTTTTGTTTCAACAATGAAAACACCTCAGTGGCTTTTAGATAGTGGGTATTATAATTTTGAAAATGAAGAATTTAATTTATTGGCTCATGAAAACAACGAAAATTACAGACATGCTTTAGAGCTGTCAATTTCATCAGATATAGTTATTATTGGTTCAGCCCCAGAACTCTATGTTAAAGAACGTTTAAAACATAATAAGCATACATTTCGTTTTAGTGAACGTTTAATAAAGAATTTAAAATTAAATTTTTTTAGTCCTAGAAATATATCTCAATTATTTAAAAAACATACACTTTATAGAAATAAAAATTTATACATGTTGTGCGCTAGTGGATTTACTTCTAAAGATTGTAAAGTATTTTTTTCATATCCAAAAAAAAAGTATAAATGGGGTTATTTTCTTGCAAAATCTAAATTTAATATTGAAGATTTAATTGCAAATAAACCAAATAAACGTATAGAATTAATATGGGTAGCTAGATTTCTAGATTGGAAACATCCAGAATTAGCAATTAAATTAGTTTATGAGTTAAGGCAAAAAGGTTTTGACATCTATTTAAAAATGATTGGAAGTGGCCCATTACTTAAATCATCCAAAGAATTGGCTAATAAGTTAGATATTCAAAATTTTATCAGTTTCATAGGTAATCTCCAAAATAAAGATGTTTTAAAATTGATGAAAATGTCTAACATTTTTTTATTTACAAGTGATAGAAATGAGGGGTGGGGAGTAGTGTTAAATGAGGCAATTATGTGTGGATGTGCTATTGTTGCTTCAAATAAAATTGGCTCTGTGCCTTATTTAATTAACAACAATGAAAATGGATTAATTTTTCAATCGAATAGTATAAATGATTTAACTGAAAAAGTTATAAGATTAATTAATGATAAAAATTTAAGAGAATCTCTTTCAAGAAATGCATTCAATTATGTTAATAATAACTGGTGTGCAGAAAATGCTTCCAAAGCATTCCTTACACTTTCAAAAAGTATATTACAAAATGAAAAAAATATTATTATTTCTGGACCATGTAGTCCTGCATAAAAAATGAATATATTAATTGCTAACACACAAGAATTCAATCCATTGATAGGTGGTGTTGAAAGAGTATCTAATATTATCGCGAAAATTTTAGTAGAAAGAGGTTATAAAGTAATTTTTGTTGCAAGTTACATAAGCCGCCATGATTTAGATTATATTCCTAATGTTAAACAATATCTACTATCAAAAGAACTTTTTTACAATATTGAAAATAGTGAATATTATATTAATGAGTTTGTAAAAATTGTTAATGATGAAAAAATTGATATTGTAATTAATCAAGCTGGGAATATTCTTGACTTTTCAAATTTATGTTTCCAGGTAAAAATTCGAACAAAAATTAAATTAATCTCTAACATACATATTAATCCTGATTATAGATTAAAAAACTTAGATGTTTTTTCTGATTTGACATTCTATCAATGGTTAAATCCAAAGATTTTAAGAAAGTTTATTTTGTATCCATTTAGAAAAAAAAGAATACTTAAAAAAGAGAAGTCTCTTTTTAATGAATTATATAATATGAGTGATGCAACTGTTTTATTATCAAGTTTATATTTTGAAAGCTTCACAAAAATTTCTGGAATCAAAGATAATACTAAACTTTTTTCAATTCTTAATCCAATACCCTTTCAAGTAGAGCGTGGTAAAATAAGTAAAAAACAAATATTATATGTTGGACGTATTGATTATTCCCACAAGCGTACTGACAGATTATTGAAAATCTGGTCTTATATTTATAAAAAACACAAAGGATGGGATTTAAAAATCGTTGGAGATGGCCCAAATTTAAATGATTTAAAAAGACTTAGCAAAAAGCTCAAATTAAAACAAATATCCTTTGAAGGATTTAAAGATCCAAAAAAATACTACAATGAATCTCAAATTATATGTTTGACTTCAAATATTGAAGGATTACCAATGGTAATGATTGAAGCTATAAGCTATGGCTTGGTGCCAATAGCATTTAATTCATTTGAAAGTATAAATGACATCATTTTTGATCAAATAAATGGTTTTTTAATTGAGCCCTTTAATTACATTCAGTTTGCAGACAGGTTAAGCAACTTGATGAATGATGAAAGTTTAAGAAAAGAAATGTCTGTAAATGCACTTAAAACTTCAAAAAAGTTTTCAGTAAAAAATATTATTGACCAATGGGAAATATTATTTAGTAGGATATAATGAATAATAATACTAATATTCTTTGGGTTGTAAACACTATCTTCCCTGATTTATCAAAAAAGATTGGAATGCAAATGCCTGTTTCTGGAGGTTGGATGTATGACACTGCTAAAGCATTATCAACGTTGCCACATATTAATCTTTCAGTAGCAACTGTTCATAAAGATTCTTTTTTCAATTGCAAAATTGATAATATCTCTTATTTTTTACTAAAAAGTCGTTCTAAATTAAAATTTGATTCTTCTTTAATAAATCAATGGGACGAAGTTTGCAATCTTGTAAAACCAGATTTGGTACACATACATGGCTCAGAATATGCTCATGGGTTATCATTATTAACGAATAAAAAAAAATTGAAATACGTTTTGTCTTTACAAGGATTAATATCAGTTTGCTCAAAATATTATTTAGGTGGCCTGTCAAAAAAAAATATTGTTTTAAATACAAGTTTTAGAGATATAGCATCTTTTGGCGGGATATTAAAAGATTATTATAAATTTAAATCCAGATCTAAATTAGAAATAAAATATTTTGAAAATATAGATAATATAATTGGTAGAACTGATTGGGACAAGGCTCATGGTTTGAAATTAAATCCTAACGCTAACTATTTTCATTGTGAAGAATCTTTGAGAGATGGGTTTTATTCTGCACAAAAATGGGACTCTAGCTCTATTGATAAATATTCAATTTTTTTAAGTCAGGCTAATTATCCCTTAAAAGGAGCTCATAACGTAATAAAGGCAGTATCTGTACTTGTTAAGAAATATCCAAAAATCAAATTATTTATTGCTGGACATGATTTAATAACTTTTTCTTCTCGATATGATAAATTAAAAATTCAAGGATATGGAAAGATTCTTCTATCTCTAATTAAAAAAAATAATTTAGAAGAAAATATTCACTTCACCGGAATGTTAAGTGAAAACGAAATGATCAAAATGTACCAAAAATCTAATGTTTTTATTTGTCCTTCTTCTATAGAAAACAGTCCAAATTCAATCGGTGAGGCTCAAATAATTGGTACGCCAGTTATTGCTTCAAATGTTGGCGGAATATTGAATATGGTCTCTCATAAACATAATGGTTTAGTTTATAGATTTCATGATATAACATTATTAACAAATTATATTTCGTTAATTTTCGATGATACTAAATATGCTAAAATGATCTCAAAAAATTCAATAGTTGACGCATCAAAACGACATAATAGATCTTTTAATATTAAAATGCTTTTAAGTATATATAATTCTATAATTTAAAATAATAATGAAATTAGAGTCACTAATTAAGATGAAAAGTTGGTTTGGATTATTCTACAAACTTTCATTTTTTATTTTTTACAGGCACTATTTAAAACAAAAAGGTGTTATAGTTTGTAAATCAAATGTTTTTTTGGGTTTTCCTTTAATCACTAATATAAGAGGTTCAAAAATTATTTTTGGTTACTCAGGACTTTTTATCTCAAATTCAATTTTCACAGCTTTAGGTGTAAAGCATAGGATAATCATAAGGACATTGAGAGAAAATGCTACAATAACTATAGGTAATAATGTTAGAATTAGTGGAACAACTATTTGTGCTTTTAAAAGTATAGTAATTGGAGATAGATGCGTTATAGGCGCTGATGTTATTATAGCTGATACCGATTTTCATTCAATGAATTCTAATATCAGATCTTCTAAAAATGATTCTAATAATGCTGAAGCAAGCCCTGTCATAATCAACAATGATGTTTTTATTGGTGCTAATTCAATAATTTTAAAAGGTGTAAATATTGGCTCTAATACTATTATAGGAGCTGGAAGTGTCGTAACTAAATCATTTCCTAAAAATTCAGTAATTGGTGGTAATCCTGCGGTTTTAATTAAAACAACAAAAACTTGTGAGAATAGCAATTCTAATAACTTGTTATAATAGGAAAGCTCAAACAATTAATTGTTTGAAATTACTTAAAAACTCTATTGATTATACAAATGGTGTGAAATTTGAAATATTTTTAACAGATGATATGTCTAGTGATGGAACTAAAAATGAAGTTAAAAGTTTATTTCCAAATGTTAATTTGTTAATCGGGACAGGAAATTTATATTGGTCTGGTGGTACAAGGAATTCATTCAATAGTGCAAAAAAATATAATTTTGATGGATATCTTCTTTTAAATGACGATATAAGCATTTTTAAACAAAGCCTAAATGATTTAATAGAAAGCATTGATGTTTTATCTAGCAAAGGTTCTTTTAAACATATTTTAATTGGTTCAACATATAATTCAAGAAAAACACTTTCTTATGGGGGGGCAATTTTCATTAATAAATTTATGGGAAGTTATAAAAAGCTATACCCCAACAACACGCTTCAGGATTGTGAATTAGGTAACGCAAATTTTATGTATGTTTCAAAAGCTACAATCAATGAAGTAGGTTTTTTATATAAAAAGTATCAGCATGGGGTTGCCGATTATGATTATACTTTTTTCGCTAGCAAAAGAAATATAAGTGTAAAAATATTGCCTAAATTCATTGGGTCATGTCAAAATCATTTACACTCTAAAAACTTCAATCTAAATCAATTTAAGTCATTAAAAAATAGATATTTTTTTCTAATGAGTCCAGTGGGACTTGCATTTAAAGATAATTTAATATTTCAATATAGATTTTTTAAATATAGAATCCCATTTTTTTTGATTTTTGCATCTTTTAGATTATTTTTCCCAAAATTGTTTAAACCTTAGAATAATATATATTTTTTCGAAAATGATTTGAGATTACAAAATTTTTTAAATAGTTTATTATTTGCATTGAAAATATGTTTTCTCTTTAAAATATAAAATAAATACTCTTTAAGTAATGAATACATATTTAAAATTTCCATCTTTATTTTTTTTGTTTTTTGTTTTTTGTTTTGATAATGTTAATTAGATTAACTTTTTAGTTGTGAAAATTTTAGTTTTAACTTCAATTTATAAAGGGCCAGATATTCCTTCTAATTTCACTCCTGTTGTTCACTATTTTGCAAAAGAATGGAATATTAAAAATACAGTTATTGTGATTCATAATCTTGCATATTATCACAGAATCTTTTACTTAGCATCATTTTTCTTTGGAAAAATTATTGCAAATTTGACAGGAACTAATGTCCCTGAAAAAAGATTAACACAAATAATTAAATATAAAATTGATGGTGTTAATGTTTATCGATTACCAATTTATAAGCCAATACCATTTTTAAAGTTCAGTAACAAAACACTTAAAAATCATAATAAATTAATTTTGAAAGTTTTAAAAAATGCCAATTTTACACCTGATGTTGCTATCGGACATTGGGGCAATCCTCAACTCAAATTATTAGAGGCATTAAAAAGTGAAAATCCAAAAATTCAAACTTTATTAACTCTACATTATGACGGAGAAAAGTTATATAGAACTTATTATGATTCCTTCAAAAATGATTTGAAATATATTGATTTAATTGGTTTTAGAAATATATCAGACAGAAACAGTTTCCAACGTAAACATAAATCATTAAGCAAAAAAACATTCATTTGTCCATCAGGTTTGCCTAAATCTTTTTTTTTAAATAAAAGAAGTGTAAGTTCTAATTTTAAAAATTTCATTTTCATCGGCACTCTAATTAAAAGAAAGTATCCTAATTTAATATTAGATGTCTTATATGAAATATTTAAAAGTGAATTTACTATGACATTTATTGGTTCAGGGTTTTTGATTAAAAATATAAAGAAAACTGTTAAAAAATATAATTTAACATCAGTTTTATTTCACAACAAATTAAGTAGAGATGAAGTTATTTCTAAGCTTGACATTGCAGATTGTTTGATTATGATAAGTGAGGATGAAGCTTTTGGGCTAGTTTATTTAGAAGCTATGGCAAGGGGGTGTATAGTTATTGCTTCTTTAAATGAAGGTATGGATGGGATTATAGTTGATGGGCAAAACGGGTTTTTATGTAAGTCTGGAGATAAAAAAGATCTTACAAAAAAATTGAAGTATATTTCACAACTAACTAATGAAGAATTGATTAAAGTTAAAAAAAATGCAATTGCAACTTCTAAAAATTACTCAGATGAAAAAGTTGCTTCAGATTATCTATCTAAAATAAGTTTAAAATAAGATGCTAATTTCAATAATTACCGTTTCATATAACAGTGCTAAAACTATTCATAATACAATAGAATCAGTATTAAATCAAACATATTTTAATATAGAGTATATAATAATTGATGGAAGCTCTTCAGATAATACAATTGAAATTATAAAAAAATATGAATCGCTATTTGACGGGAGGTTGAAATGGCTTAGCGAAGAAGATAAAGGGTTATATGATGCAATGAATAAAGGTATAAAATTGGCTACTGGAGATATTGTTGGTATTATTAATTCGGATGATTTATTTTGTGATCCAGATGCATTAAAAAAAGTTGTTAAAGTATTTGAAAAAAATAAAAATCTTGATTCTGTTTATGCAGATCTATTTTATGTTGAAAAAAACAATATTGATAAAATTTCGAGAAGATGGGTTACAGGTAATCAAAAATCTTTTAAATACGGTTGGCACCCTGCACATCCAACTTTTTATATAAAAAAGAGTGTTTATAATAGATTTGGTTTATTTGATTTAAGTTTTAGGTTAGCTGCAGATTTTGAGATTATGTTGAGATTTCTTGAAAAATATAAAATAAGTACAACCTATTTGGAAGATCCATTATTAAAAATGCGCTTGGGGGGTGAAACTAATAAAAGTTTTAAAAATATTTATCATCAAAATATTGAGTGTTTAAGAGCATTTGATAAAAATGATATAAAATTTTCTAGATTACTTTATCCATTTTTTAGAATTATTCCAAAACTTTTTCAATTTCTAAAATCATGAAAAAAATTTTATTAACAGGTGCTTCTGGTTTTTTAGGAAGTTATATATTGGATTCTTTACAAAATAACAACTATAAAGTAATAAAAGTTGGTCGCTCTGAGAAATCAGATATTAAGATTGATTTATCACTTACAAAGTTATCAAAGATTACTGTGGATTATGTTATTCATGTCGCTGGTAAAGCACATTTAGTTCCAAAAACACAAAAAGATAATGAAGAGTTTTTTAAGGTAAACTACAACGGTACAAATAATTTATTGCATGGGTTAGATACAACAAAACTTAAATCAATTATTTTTATTAGTACGGTAGCTGTATATGGGAAAGAAGAAGGAGAGTTAATAGGTGAAAATTCTCCATTACTCGGAAAGACACCATATGCTCTAAGTAAAATTCAAGCAGAACAATCTATAATTGATTTTGGAAATACGCATAATATAGCAACTGTCGTTTTAAGATTACCTTTAGTTACAGGTGTAAATCCTTTGGGAAATTTAAGGTCTATTATTAAAGCAATTAAAAAAGGTTATTATTTTAGAATAGGTAAAGGCGAAGCTAGAAAATCTATTATATCTGCTTCTGATGTTGCTTATTTAATTCCAGAGTTATTTAATTTAAATGGAGTATATAATTTGACAGATATAAGCCATCCAACCATTTATGAAATTGATAGTATTATTGCAAATAAGTTTAAAAAGAAAATTAAGAGTATACCTGTGTATTTAATAAAGGTTATTGCGAAAATTGGAGATATATTTTATTTTTTTCCATTCAATTCTTCGAAAGTTGAAAAACTTACTAAAAACCTTACATTTTCGAATAAAAAACTATTTAACGAAATTAAATATAGACCATCTAATGGTTTGTCTGAAATTGTGAAAAATCTTAATAAATAAAAATGAATAACTTTAACACAAAAAAATACAAAAAAATATCTTTTGACATAGATATTTCATCTAATAATAGCATATTATTAAATAAAATCAAAAATAAAAATATTTTAGTTGTTGGTGGGGCTGGTACGATAGGCTTTAGCTACATCAAACAAATTTTAAAATATAAACCTTCAAAAATTACGGTGGTAGATATTAATGAGAATGGTTTAGCTGAATTAACTCGAGATTTAAGAAGTTCTAATTTGTTAGACTATAATCCTGAATATATTACTTATCCAGTAAATTTATTAAGTGATACTTTCGATAAAATTTTCAATTCTTGTAGTTGGCATGTTGTCGCAAACTTTTCAGCTCATAAACATGTACGATCTGAAAAAGACAAAATTTCAGTAGAAGCTTTAATTAAAAATAATGTCTTTGGAGCAATTAAGCTTTTAAATCTTTGTGAGTTAAACCAACCAAAATATTTTTTTAGTGTTTCTACTGATAAAGCTGCTAATCCAGTAAATATCATGGGAGCTTCAAAAAGCTTAATGGAAAAATTAATTTTATCAAAGAAAAGTAATTTTAGAGTTTCAACAGCTCGGTTTGCAAATGTTGCTTTTTCTAATGGAAGTTTGTTAGATGGATTTATGTATAGACTGAATAAACAACAACCATTAAGTTGTCCATCAGATATCAAACGTTTTTTTGTCAGTGCAGAACAATCAGGTCAAATATGTTTATTAGCTACTTTTTTGGGAGAAACCGGAAACATCTTTTTTCCTAAATTAGATTTTCATAAAGATCAAATCTATTTTAAGCAGATTGCATTAGATTTTTTAAAGGATAATGGCTTTGAGCCTAAGTTAGTCCAATCAGAGAAAGAAGCTAAAGAATTTGATTTTGATAAGAATCCGACAAAATATCCAATCTATTTTTTTAAAACGGATACTTCAGGTGAAAAAACATATGAAGAGTTTTATACAGAAGATGAAGACTATGAAATTAATTCATATGATTCTTTAGGATTCATCAATACTAAAGAAATTAATATATCTTTTGAAGATGTTGAAGTTGACTTTGAAAATGTTTTTAATAATCCTGATTCGGATAAGTTAGATATTGTTAAAGTAATAAAAAAATATGTTCCTGATTTCATGCACATTGAAACAGGTAAAAATTTAGATCAAAAAATGTAAATTATGTATAAATTTTTTAAACGCTTATTAGATATTATAGTTAGCTTAATTACGTTAATTATTTTAATACCAGTTTTTATACCCATTATAATTATTTTAAGATTTTCGGCTGAAGGAGAAGTTTTTTACTTTCAGCAACGGTATGGTATTTATAATTCAAAATTCCAAATATGGAAGTTTGCCACTATGCTCAAAAACTCTATGAAGATGGGTACTGGTAGTATTACTTTAAAAAATGACCCTAGAGTTACTAATATTGGATCATTCTTGAGAAAAACAAAAATTAATGAACTTCCACAGATTGTTAATATTTTAAAAGGTGATATTAGTTTAGTGGGGCCTAGACCATTAGTGACTAAAACATTTAAGGCATATAATAAAGTTGTACAATCTAAAATATATAATGTTAAGCCTGGTCTTACAGGTATAGGTTCTATTGTTTTTAGAGATGAGGAATCTATTATTTCAGCAGTTACAGATGAAGAGCCACACGAATTTTATAAGCGTGTTATTGCGCCTTATAAAGGAGAATTGGAGATGTGGTATCAAGAACATAATTCCTTCTATTTAGATTTGCAATTAATTTTCATTACTGCTTGGGTGATTTTATTCCCAAATTCTAAGCTTTATGAAAAATGGTTCAAAGACCTGCCAAATAGGAATTTTTAATCTTTTAGATATGCTATTCAATAATTTAAAGTGTTTTTTTACAGTTGACTACTGAATATAGTCTTAAATAATTTAAATATACTTTTATAACTATTTTTATTTAAAATAGCTTGATAAATATATTTTATAACATTTCAATTATGGGGAGCTTTACTTTTCTAGATGGTTTATTTAACATTTTTTTAATTAAATTATTTTTTTCAATAAAATCAATCTGTTTACTTAATAAAAAATTCCATTGTCTTTTATAAGTTAAATATCCAATTGAAAAATTTTGCTTTTGAAAAAAAAACTCCTCTTTTCTCTTAATTTTCTTAATAGCTTGATTTATCAATTCAACTCCTAAATAAGTAAGCTGCATATTAATTGATAATAACGTATCATTTGATTTAATCTTGGCTCTTTTTTGTGCTAAAATATCTCCTCCATCAATTTCATTTGTTAATTTATGAATTGTCACTCCTATATTATATGGATCCCAATTAATTAGTGCCCAGTCTGTACAATGAGTACCACGATAATATGGGGAAAGACCCCAGTGCAAATTTAAAGCTAGCTTTGAGCTTTCAATTATATGGTTTTTAACGATTGAAGTCCCATGAACTATAATTAAATCTGGATTGATTTCTTTTATCCTATTTAATACTGATTCGGAATTTATATTTTCAACTTCAATATAGGGTATTGTTTTGTTTAATTTTTTCCAATTATTTGAAAACCAATTATTGTAAATATTTTCTGCTTTATGGTTTTTTATAAATCTACTTTTTAAAAAATTATATAATTTTTTAAAAGTAATTTTTTTGAATCTAGAAATTTTTTTTTTGTTATTGCTTCTTGGTTGTTCAATTATAACTTCATAAACCTTGTGTTCACTATTAATTTTATTTACAAAGTAATTTAAAGGCGCTCCACTTCTAATAAGACACACTATTTTCATAAGTTCCGATTTTTATGTATTCTAGATATTTTTTTTAATAAATGTACATCACTTCTGAAGAATCTGCACTGTGAATTTATATTTTGATTTCCCCAGAGAGTAAATCGACCTAATATAAAGCGATCATTTTTATTTGTAAATAGAGGAAATAAGTTCTTCTTATGTAATGTTGTTATACCTAATTTTAAACCATCTATTTTTTTAGATTCTCTTATTACGTCACGCGAATAATTTCCATTGGGGTATGCAATTGCTGTTGGTAAAACACCAGTCATTTCAAATATTGAATTTTGAGAGTTTTCAATTTCCTCTCTCATTTCATTTACTTTATAATTTGTTAATATTGCGTGGTTATAAGTATGATTTCCAATAAATACATGTTTGTTTTTTGCAAACTTTTTTAACTCTTGTGGTGTAAATGGCCTATCAATATCACTTATTGGTTGAATTGCTTTATTTCCAAATTCTTCTTCAATATAATTTTCGATTTCTGAGTTTTTCCTGTCTTTTAGAGATTCAATTTCTATATAAATTTCATTTTTTTCAAATCCTTGATTTACTCTTTGTCTATATACTATATCCCACCAAAAACATTTATTTTGTTTAACATGATTAGATGAAATAAAAAATAAAGCTGATACATCATATTTCTTTAAGATAGGTAATGCGTGTATGTTACTATAATAGCCATCATCAAAAGTTATAAGAATATGATTTTTAGTTGAATCTAGTCCCTTTATAATATCGTCTGGAGAAACAAAAATATAATCGTGTTTTTTGAAGTATTTAATAAATTGATCAAATTTTTTGGTTGTAATTGATTGTTGAGGATCAACGTGATTGAGTTTAATTTCATCTTCATCATTAAACAAGCCGTGAAAAAGAATAGTAATTAAAGATTTTTTTTCATCATAAAAATTTATTGAGTATTCCGAAATCTTCCTATCTAAAATATTAATCGATTTATATCCATAATTAAAAATTTTATTTAGTAATTGTCTCATGTAAAAAATTATTAATAATTCAATTTTAAAATCAATTCTTAAAAAAATAAACTTAATGTATAAACTTCATTATTATTTAATCATATTTAAAAGATACTGTCCATAGACATCCTTCCTAAATGGCTAGGCCAACTTCATTTTGTTAATCAAATAAATTGACTATAGCCTTCCGGAAATTTACTTTTTATATGCAAACCTTTTTAAGTTAATAAATTTGTTTTGTGATTATTTAATATATCTTTGTCAAAACTATAATTTTTTTATGAGAAATGCCCTCCTTTTTTTACTTGTTAGTTCTTTATTTTTTGCTTGCTCTTTTAAAAATCAATTAACATATCTCAATAATGGAAAGGAAGGTAATATAAGTAAAACTAATTTTAATATAAAAAACTATATTGATATTGGAGATATACTTAAAATTGATATAAAAACAGCTATTTCAGAGGTTTCTGCTCCGTACAATAATATTGAAAAGTTAAACTCTTCACATCATTCTAATAAACTGATCTTGGATGGATATAAAGTTAAAAATGATTCAACAATTGATTATCCTGTCTTGGGCAAAATAACTGTTGTAGGTCTTACAACAAATGAGTTAACTATTAAATTACGAAATATGCTTGTCAAAGAAGGGCAACTTACTAATCCACATATTAAAATTAATAAAGTTAATTCGAAATTTACTGTTTTGGGTGATGTTAAATTTCCTGGAACTTATTTTAATTATGAAGATCAGTTAAATATCTTTCAAGCTCTAGGTTTAGCTGGCGATTTATTGATAACTGCTAAAAGAAAAAATATTAAATTAATAAGACAAGAAAATGGTTTAAGAAAAACTTATGAATTTTCATTAAATTCAGATGAAATTTTTGATAAACCTTATTATTTTATCCAAAGTAATGATGTAATTATTATTGAGCCAAATTATAGTAAAATCAAAAGTGCTGGTTTTATTGGAAGTCCTTCATCAATTGCATCAATATCCTCATTAGTGCTTAGTATAACGTTATTACTAATTAACAATAATAACTAAAATGAATAACAATAATTCAAGTTTTAATGACTTTCAAAATGATGAGGATTCATTTGATTTTATCAAAGAATTTTTTAAGTACTTCTTTTTTTGGAAGTATTTTTTATTATCAATTATAATTTGTTTAACTATTGGTTTTATTTATAATAGGTATACATCAAAAGTATTTTCAACCACTGCCAAAATACAAATTCTAGATAAAAAACAAAATAATCTTGAAATGCCTTCTGCAGAAGATTTGTTTCAAAATTCAAAAATAAATTTAGAAAATGAAATTGAAATCATTAAATCCTCTTCTATCTTTAATGAGGTTATTAATAATCTAAATCTTAATTTATTTGTTGAAGGAGTTGGAGATATAATGTCTTCTCGTATTTTAGATTATCCTTTTACAGTTAAAACAAAATTTATTACAACTGATACTATTTCAGATTTTTCATATAATCTTTCAATTAAAGAAAACAATCTTGAAATTATCAATTCAAAAAACAATAAAACATATGTTTTTACTGATTTGAACACTAAAGGTATTAATCATGATCTTCCCTTTGATATTACCAATATTAAAAAAGAAAAGTGGATTGAAAATTCTTTTAATGTGAATTTTGTTAACTCATATACATTAATTGCTAAGCTTAAAAAAGATATTATTGTTTCTCAAATTGGAAAGAAAAGTGATATTATTTCTTTAAACTTAGAAAACTCAAATTCTGAATATGCAAGAAATATTCTTAATGAGCTTATTGATGTATTCAATAATGATGGTATAAGAGATCGTCAACATATTCATAAACGAACAATTGATTTTGTTAATGATAGATATAAATATCTTGCTGAGGAATTAGAGTCCATTGAATTACAAAAGCAATCATTTAAAGTATCAAATAATATAGTTGATATAGTTGCAAACTCTAGTATTTCTTTAGAGAGAAATTTAAAATCTGAAGAAACTCTTTTTGCAAATGAAAATCAGATTTTTCTAGTTCAGAATTTGTTAAATGAATTATCAAGTTTAGAATTTAAATTATTGCCTTCAAATATTGGAATTGAAAGTATAGAGGTTAATTCACTTGTTTCTTTATATAATGATTTGTTTTTGGAAGAACAAAAGTTAAATACCAGTGCAGGACCAAATAACCCCTATATAAAACAGCTAAATAATTCACTTGTACAAATGAGAGAAAATATATTTTTTTCATTAAATAGTTATCTATCTGAACTTAATATATTAAACGATAAACTTACACAAGAGTCAAATTTAATTCAAAGTAATGTTGCTAGCATTCCTTTTCAAGAAAAAAATCTTAGATCAATTGAAAGAAATCAACAAATTAAAGAAGCGTTATATTTGTTTTTGCTTCAAAAAGGAGAAGAGGCTCAAGTTAGTTTTGCTGTTACAGAGCCAAGTATCAAAGTTGTTGAGTATGCAATTTCTGATAAAAATCCAATTTCCCCTAAATCCAAAATTATTTATTTAGGCTCAATTTTTTTGGGCTTGGGGATTCCATTTATTATACTATATCTCATCTTTTTATTTGACAATAAAGTTCACTCAAGAGAAGATTTAGAAAATTTTTCATTAAATGTTTTAGCAGAAATTCCATTTTTTGATTTACCTGAAGCTGAGAAAGTTTTTGCAAATCCAGATGATCGCTCAATTATCTCTGAATCATTTCGAATGCTAATGTCGAATGTTCGTTATCTTCAAAAAAATGATTCTGAATCAAATGTTATTTTGGTTACTTCCTCAATCAAAGGAGAAGGTAAGACTTTAAATGCTCTTAATCTTGCTCTTAGTTTTTCTTCTGTGGGTAAAAAAGTTTTATTGATAGGGTGTGATTTAAGGAATCCTCAGCTACATAAATATATTAATTATGAAAAGAATGTGCCTGGATTAGTTGATTCTTTAGTTAATAATAAAACAGAATGGAAAAAAAATGTATTACAACCTTTTGAAAGTCAATCTCTCGATATTCTTCTGTCTGGTCCTCTGCCTCCAAACCCTTTAAATTTAATAAATAATGGAAATATTGATATTCTATTAAAGGATGCAAAAAAAACATATGACTATATAGTTATAGATTCTGCTCCAACTCTTTTAGTAGCAGATACACAATCTTTAATTAATAAAT